>Ga0228635_1001664_pt1 | contig 10627 bp, 5 predicted proteins | sample 44DmetaG_FD_182699 | JGI IMG/M metagenome (GOLD analysis project Ga0228635, IMG submission 182699) | Seawater microbial communities from Monterey Bay, California, United States - 44D | ecosystem: Environmental > Aquatic > Marine > Coastal | place: USA: California | collected 2016-09-30 | reverse complement strand
TCCTTGAGTACCTTGTGGCCCAACGGCACCAGTATTACCTTGTGGTCCTTGTGGTCCTTGTTCACCTTGTGTACCTTGTGGTCCAACAGCACCAGTATTTCCTTGTGGTCCTTGTGGTCCTTGTTCACCTTGTGTACCTTGTGGCCCAACAGCACCAGTATTTCCTTGTGGTCCTTGTGGTCCTTGTTCTCCTTGTGGACCAACAGCACCAGTATTTCCTTGTGGTCCTTGTGGTCCTTGTTCTCCTTGAGTACCTTGTGGCCCAACAGCACCAGTATTTCCTTGTGGTCCTTGTGGTCCTTGTGAACCGCCACCGCCACCCATAGCTCCAATATATCTCCAACCTCTAATATAAAAGTCAGTTCCATCTGGGTAAGTTGCATTACCACCAGTACTACCGACAGCAGAAATTAAATCATCAGAAACTAAAAGTAAACCTTGATCATAATTAAAAACCCAACCTGCAACATTACCACCAGTACCCTCGGCTATTGCTTTATCAACCTTTACAGCAGATGCAGTAGTAGGATCACCACTCCATAATTCAATTTCATACTTATCGTTTTTAGCTCCACTTGCAGTTGGTATACCAGCAGGACCAATCCATTTATCTTTTCTACCAGATGATGGTGTGTTATATGTATTAAGTGCATAGTAAGTGTTGGGGTTTGAACCAACAACTAATGTCATTCTTGTTTTAAACCTATTTGATATTGGTGTGTCATTTGGAGAAAAGCCTGTACTAGTACCCCACTCATTACCTACATATCCATCAAGAGCATTTCCTGTCGCTGTCATTATAGACAGAGAACCTGCCTGACCTTGATCAGAAGTGGTTGGTTGATTTGCAAGTATTATATCCCAATCAGTCTGATCAATTAATCGCCCAGTTTTAACTAACGGTTGATTCTCAAGATTAGATTGGTACCAATAGAAATTAGTATCCGCATCAATAACATTACCTGCCTGTACCTTAAATACTAATTTTCTTACATCTGTTGAATTAAAGCCCATTTATTGCCTTTTTTTATTTTTCTGTTTTAATGATAAGAGTCTCTTGTGCTTCTTTTAAGTTAGGGTCATATTCTAAGTACTGAGATACTAAATAAGCCATATCTGTTTTACTTACTTTAAAAACCTCTACCTTATCTTCAGATGCTTGTATAGAAAGATTACATACGTGTGAATCCTTTTCTATTTTTAAAACTAATTTATGTTGAAATTTTCCTTTCATGTTATTATATTTATTTAACTCACAAATACATATTGTAATTGATCTAACCTTATTGTTCTATCTACTATTTGGATCTCTATATAAAATCCACCAACAGCAACATTAGAAGAATTACCAAAGGTAAATTTTCCGGTGTTTCCACTTGATGTTGACTTCATCATTCTTGTTTGTATTGTATCTACACCTGTATATGAACTAGGTACTGTTCCTGATGGTGGAATCCAATCTCCTGCACTCCACGCACCACTAAGATAACCTCCATGTAATGATAATGCGTATTGATTATTAGCGGCTGGTCGTGTAGGTGGCGTTCCAGATCCATCTAAAAATGTTGGTAAGAATGTATAATTACTACCAGTGTTTGGATCAATGGCTAATGCCGGATTAGGATTAGAGCCACTTGGAAACACATAGATTTTTATTTGGTTATTTATTAGAGCATCAGTAAAGTTTGCACTTGTACCAGAATCACCACTAAATATTAAATTAAAATCTACACACGTAGTTCCAAAAGCTCTATGAAACACTGGATTATCACCCATAGTGTTGTAATTAGGATTACCGCTAGGTTCATAGTTACTTAAGTCACTAGATATAATTGTACCTATTTGAGCAGAGTTTCCATTATCAGCAAAAAATTCTGATGCAGGAATTCCACTTCCACCAACCAAACATAAATTCTCTACCGTAGCAGGAGTTCTACTATTAGGTGGCTGTGTTACATCTAATAAAGATTTTGTACTATCCCATGAAGTATATACTGTACCTGTAGAATCCCTAAAGAGTCTTTGGTTTTCTCTATTAAAATATTCTATTGTTGAAGATGAATTAGTTTGACCAACATCAATCAGTAATTTTCTTGTACCTGAATTAACAAATGAAGTATAGCCTGACCAAGGATCTCTTACCCTGATTTTGGAATCTCCACCATTTGCTCTAAATCGGTAATTAGAATTTGCAATAGTAAATACACCTGCATTAGTATCATAATCAATGTCTGTTTGATCCCAATCATTAACATCTCCACTATTTACGGTAATTGTACCGTTGGATAAGTTATATGAAGTATCATTAAAACTTAAAGTACTTACAGACCAATCTTCTAACTGTACATTAATGTTTGAACTTACAATGGAGTTACCATTTAAAAGGTTAATTCCATCAATACTAGTTGATAATGTTGTACCGTTTGTATAATATTGTATACCGCTTATGTATCTATAATTCGCAGTATTAACGGTAGGATCTGCAACAATTGCACCAGTTAAGTTTGGTGTATTTGGATTAGCATCTGCAAATACTGTATAAGAAAAAGAAGTTGGTAAATCTGGTGAAGGTGGATCTACTGATGTTGTATTAGTATCAGCGGTCATTGACATACTTACTGTAAATTTACCACCGTCTCTTGGATCAAGACTAGCATTTACAGCATTATTAAATATACCTGTACCGAGACCGGTTCCACTACCAGGTACACCCATAATAACCTCAACTTTAATACTTGCTTCATAAACATCTTGTGTGTTATATGGGTTAACAATTGTATTATAGTCATCGATTATAATTACAATGTTTTGGCTTGGAGAAGTATATGAGCCATTTAGGACAACGTTAGTTATTGTATGAGAGTCAAGTACAGTTGTACCATCAGCATCGTAAACAATAACTTCAATTTCACTATCACCTGCCCCAGCCGCTCCACTAAAACCTCTTACCTTTATTGGTGATGAGGTATTTCCTGTACCGAATGTTATAGTACCTTGTGTTGATTGTCTATAAATACTTCTTAATGTATTACTACCTGACCATCCGTCATCTAGATAGTTACCACCTGGAAGTCCAAATTGGATATTGGCATTTGGTATTGCTACTCTTAAACTAGTAGGTACGTTATTTTCTGCTACCGTTGCATTAACGGCTCCACTTGCAACATTTCTATTAAAGTAGTTAGGGTATGTTGGCGCTTCTGGTGCAGGAAAGAATACATTTACTTGGCTACTATCACCTGCATCTTCTTGTGCAAATACTCTATTATCATTTAAGCGATCTACAAAATTAAACTTTGTATAATTACCACTTAAAAATGTTGGGGATGAGCCGTCTGTAGTATCAGAATTTGCCACGGTTATACTACCGCCTCCTGTATTAGTTACCGATAGTTCATTAGCAGAGTTTATATAAAGATTTGATGCTGGATCAATATTAACATTAATTTCATCAATTCCACCAGTTACAGAATCTATTCTTATACCGTCACCTGCTGATATATTAGCAGCACCTGCTGGCCCTTGTGGCCCTTGTGGTCCAGTTGGACCTTGTTCTCCTTGTGGTCCTTGGTTACCTTGTTCACCTTGTGGTCCTTGTGGTCCTTGTGGTCCTTGGTTACCTTGTTCACCTTGTGGTCCTTGTTCACCTTGTATACCTTGTGGCCCAACGGCACCAGTATTACCTTGCGGTCCTTGTATACCAGTATTACCAGCAGGTCCGCTAGGACCTTGTTCTCCTTGTGGTCCAACGGCACCAGTATTACCTTGCGGTCCTTGTATACCAGTATTACCAGCAGGTCCGCTAGGGCCTTGTTCCCCTTGTGGTCCTTGTGGTCCTTGATGTCCTTGTGCTCCAGTACCAGCAGGCCCACTTGGTCCTTGTGGTCCTTGTGGTCCAGATACGGTTGATGCCGCACCAGTTGGTCCTTGTGGTCCTTGTTCTCCTTGGACGCCACCGCCACCACCACCACCTGTAGTTCCAATATATCTAAAACCCTGTACATAAAAATCTAAACCATCAGGATATGTTGCAAGATTACCGTCAATAGTTGAAACAAGGTCATTTGCTAAAAATAATAAACCTTGGTCATAATTCCATACCCAGCCGACTTCTGCATCAGCACCTGAGCCTTGCCCAGTTGAGGTTGATATAAAAACACCACCAGCCGCAGGATCTCCACTATATAATGAAATAGTATATGAAGTTGAAGGATCCCCATTTGAATCAGGTACACTTGAAGGATTTATCCATAAATCTTTTCTACCAGATGATGCCCCAGTTGCATAATTATCATAAGAAATCCATGTATTATCTAAACCTGGAGTTAATCTATTTAGTCTTGTAGAAATTCCAGTATACTCATCACCTACTATTCCACTTAGTGCACCACCACCTTGTGTCATTGTAATTAAGTTAGCAAGGCTAGTTGGTGGATTGGCTGTTACAGTAGAATATTGATTTAGTATTCTTGATGGTTTTACTGCAGGTTGATTTTCAAGCCTAGACTGATACCAGAAATTACCTGAGTCTGCATCAATAACATTACCAGCCTGTACCTTAAAATTTAACTTCCTTACTTCTTCTTTAGTAAATCCCATTATTTAATTTTCTTTTACTGTTTTATATATTCTAGTTTGGAGTGGATGCATTCACAGTCTCACTTGTTCCGTTACTAAATTTTAGAGTCGCATTAATAGTATCTAATTTAATATCTGTTGCAACTAATTGTATTTCTATCCAGAAACCACCTGTGCATAAATAAGTACCAGGACCAAATGTAAATTCTACACTATTTCCTGAACTTGCACCAGTTCTTATTAATGATCCTAGTGAATCAACACCACTTATACCATCATCAAATGGACTACCTGGTGAGCCTGAATTATATAATCCTCCATGTACAGCTAATGGATTAGCACTAAAGCCAGTATCACCAACTGAATTAGTACCCTCTCTCCTTATATAAATTTTCATTTGAGAATTTGATAATGCTGTTGTTGCATTACCACTAACACCAAACGAACCGCTAAAATCTAAAACTACATTGGATATAGCTAGAGGTGATGCCGTATAAAAACTTCTATGATATACCGGTATATTGGTTAATGTTGAATAATTAGGATTAGTACCTGATTTGTCTGGTTTGTATGGTGCCAGGTTAGGTATTAAAGAACCTATTAATGGAGAATCACCATTATCCTTAAAGAATTGAGAACCTTGTACTAAATAGCTACCTACTATACACCCATTATTAAATGTACCGGCAGGCCCTGTTCCGTTAGGCGGTTGTGATACATCAGATAATGATTTAGTAGAATCCCATGCAACATATGAACTAGTTACAGTATCTCTATAAAGCCTTTCAGTCTCATCAGCAAATGCCTCTCCTAAATTAGTAGATCTACTAGGGTAAGTATCAATTAAAATAGAATTAGTACCTGATAATTCTTGTAATGATGAATTCCATGGATCAAAAACAGTTGATGTGCATACTGCATCATCGCCCCTAAACCTGTAAAAAGTATTAGTTATATCCCAATTATCATAAGAATAATTAATATCATTACAATTCCATAAATTAGTCCAACCTGCAAAAGTACCTAACGTAGGACTCCATGCAGATTGCTGTAAATCAGTTAAACCATAGTCACTAGCTTGTGCTAAGAAATTATAACCAGCACCTAAGCTTCTACCTTGTGTATTTGCATTAAGATTATCTATATCAGTAACATCAATTTCGAACTCTGAATCTAATATGTAATACTCAATACCACTTAAATGTTTAGTTTTTATATTTGCAGGTACTGCAGATTCTTGTATTGCTACAATTCCGTTAATTATAGGAGTTGCTGGATACCCACCTTCATTATTAATATCCCAAAATACATCTGATTGTGTATATACGTAAATATTACCACCATCAGTTGCAGTATCAGTGTCCATTCTTACAACGACATGATATCTACCACCGCTCCTACCTGCATTAGAAAAAAGAGATGCCATGTTTACATTAACTGTAACAACACCTTTTCTTTTAGAAGTATCATTAGCATAACTAGAAATATTTACACTTATGTCATTTAATGATTGAGTTCCATCGGCAAAAATAGTTCCTGTTGTAAATGACTGCATCGCTGTACTACCATCTGCATCGAGTACTGCAACTGTTATTGTTGCATCACCAGTAGCATCAACACTAAAGCCAGTAACCTGTTGTGCAGTTTGAAATGTATTAATTGCTGTTGTTGTATTATTATATGAAGATCGATTAGTACCTGCCCAACCACCTGTTTTAAATGGAATACCGTTAGCTTCGTCTGTTGGGTCACTTATTCTTACTATACTTCTTGTGAAGCCACTCTCTGCAACAATACCATTTGTAGTACCATCTGTAGTATTAAAGTGAGAAGCGAATGTTGGTGTTGGTATATAAACATTTACCTGGCCTGGACTGCCGCTATCTTCAGCTAATACATCAATACCTATAAAATTAATTGTTGGGTAAGTACCTACTACTGAACCTTCGTCTTTTATATGAATACCTGCAAATGTTAATTTATTGCTACCATTAAATATTAAATTAGTCTGGCTATTATCTAAATCAACAGATACCTTCTCATCAGAGCCTACTGTTGTAATGTCTATACCTGGGCCTTCTATAATTGGGGAACCTCCACCGCCACCAGTTGATGATATTGTTATAGTATCACCAGATGAGGTAGATACGGTAGTTAATATTATGTTTGCACCTGCTTGAAGAACAGGATTATATGCCGAATCAATAAAGTCGCCTAAGGTGGTTTCAGTCATTAAATCACCAGCTTCAAAAAGAGCCTCTAATTGATATTTTGGTAGTATTGCCATTATACCTTATTTATTTTGATTTTAAAAGTTCCATGTACTTATCAAATGATAGAAGTAACATTTTCTTTTTCTTTTTCTTTTTTCCTTCAGGATCATCACCACTGCCAACCTTTTGTGTAGCAAAAGAATTTGCAGAACCAGGATCGCCAGGAAGCTCAACTGCTCCCATGCCCTGTACATTCATATTAGGATTTAGGCCAACAGTACCTGCTTCATTTTCCTTTACGTCTTTAGACATTACTTAATATTCTTTTTTAAATAAGTTGTACAAAAGTTTAATAATTCTTTTCTTGCTGGAGCAATGTCAGTCTTTTCTGTTGCAGGGCCGCCTTTCCATTCTATCCAACCTTCTACTATTTGTTCTAACCCTTCTTCCATCCCAGGCATTAATTCAATATACTCTTCATTGATTTCACCTTCTAATAATTCTGGAAACATATCCTCAATATCTCTAGCATCTAATGCATAATAGTCACTTTGTAAATAATCAAGAATATCTTTATTTTTACCTGTCATATCATACCCAGTTCCTTTATTGGCTCCGTTAGATTTAACCTTTAGATTAAATGATTTAATTGCATCCATTATATCTGAATCGTCTCCAGATAAATCAACATCTATAGTGTTTACTTTATTAGGGTTTTTTGCTTTAGCTTTTTTACCTTCATTCAAAGATTCGCCAATGCTAAAACTTGTTAGTGATTTTAAATTTTTCATATTGTTATTTTCTTTTATTGGTTCTAATATATTTTGTAATGGTTTATAAAAACTATGTATGCTTTTAGGAGTCATTTTCTTAAAAGTCTTTTCATCATCTATCTTTAATGCATTACGAACTTTAGATGCTGAAATGTTATCATCAGTTCTAAAAATCTCAAAACCTTTAAAATCAGGATCTACTCCTAATTGATCTCGGTATGATTGTTTGTCAATCATTGCACCGTATGATTTTTTTCTATCCGTTCCATATCCCCACATCACAGGTTCATATGCTGGCCTTGCTGCTGCAAACATCGTGTCAATTGAACCATTAGGAACTACAATAGCAGTTTCTAAAAATGGATATTGTTTTGCCATCTTAGCAAACATTGCTTGTTGCATTTCTTCATCAAACGGTCTTTTCTCAGGATCGTTGTTTTTTCCTCTAACTAAAAATACAACTACAGGTTTTCCATTTTCTTTATACATTTTTTCAAATACTTTAACATGACCTAATGTAAAAGGTTGGAATCTACCAACAAACATATTAACCTTTTTCTTACCTTGTTCTTTATGAGGAACTTTTAAAGCTTCATTAAGTGGAGCAGTTGCAGTTCTTACTCTATGACCATAAGGAGATAAGGAATATCTCTTAATCCCAGTCTCATCTTCACTGATATTAAATAATCCTACATTTCTTTTAAGCCATCTTTTGTGAGCCTTTATTTCAGATAAGATATTGTTAACCTCATCTTCAGTTAAATGTCCATCAGCAACAGCATCTAAAATAGCAGAACGAACCCTGGCAGCAGTAGATACATTTTTAGCTGGATGCTTTTCAGTATATCTCCTCTTAACAGTAACTCTTTTTTCTGTTATAAAATCTTGTATATTTTTTAGATTATCCATGTACACTTTTTTTATTTATTCACTCTTATTAAATTAATATTAAGAACCTAGCCACTTATTGCTATCTTTACAATTAACAACTCTGGCTGGCATTTTATTTGTAGGCTTTCCTGTTTTACTAAAGCCTGGGTTATCAGCATAATTCATACAAGCCATATCAGAAACTCCATTTGTTTCTTTTATTTTCATTTTCTGTTTTCTCCTATACTGTTTCTTTCCATTCTTTAACTTAGGATTACCTTCCATGTCTAAAATTACTATTGGCTTACCATCTTCATCTTTCATAACTTCTGGATTATCAGGATTAGATGTACCTGCATCAGCAGGATCAGTATTATAAGAACGGTTGGTAAATGATTGAGACATCTGTTGTTTGTTATTAACCTCTTGCATTATTTTACCATTCATATCCATTGCAGTCCATCTCCTAACTAATAAATCTTTAGCATCATCTTCACTTAAGTCAATACCTTTTTCTTTATATTCTTTAATAACATTACCTACCATTTTCTTATCAGCACGCTTTTCATAAACCGCCCTCTTCTTATCACTAAGTGGATCTAAACCTTCTAAATCTACATCATATTTTTTAGCTAAGCTTTTGGCATTATTAGTTACTCCTTCTAATGTTTTAAACGGCGGCTCTTCTTGTACATTGTAAATGTCATCATATTGCTTATTTGTTAAATCTTGTAAATCTGATTTTATTTCTGCGCCTTTAATCTTATCATTAAAGTCAGCATATTCTGTTGCATCTATTTTATTACTTGATTGGCTAGCTCCACCTGCTTCAAATTTAATTGAACGACTACCACTTGAAGTTGTCATAACATTAATATGTTTGTTTACTTCTTCAGGTGTGGCGTTTGGTGGTAGTTCAGCAGGATCAAATGTTATTATATCAGCTAATGCAAAGTTTGCAGCATCTGGAGAAACTGATGCTCTACCTTCGCTCAAATCTTCCATCATAGCAAATGTTTCTACTAAGTCTGGCATACCTGGCCTAGTATGAGGATCATTTATCATTTCTAATAAAGTATCATCCATTTGTTTTTTAAATTCTTTTTGTGTTATTTTACCATCTGCAAAATCAGATGCAGCTGTATCAAAATCATCCAAAGCTTTTTGTAAATCTGGTGACGGTGTTATCTTTGGTGGAGAATTTAATATTTCTTTAACCTTACCTGTTACATTTTTAGAAACAGCCTTAACCGCTTTCTTTTGACCGTCCTTTGTAAAAACATCTATCTCTTGATCATTTTCGTCCAAAATAGGAATTATAGTTAATTCTTTTTCTTGTATGTCTTTAATCTTTTGATTATTTTGTTCTCTAAAAGTTTCATTAATAGCAACATATCTATTAATCTCTTCTTCTGTTGCATTAGGTTTTGCCTTTTTAAATTTTTCTTTTAGGTCAGCCCTTTGGCCTTCAGTCATAGGAGGAGTGTTTTTCATCTCTACACCATTCTCACCACCAATCTTAACACCACCTGGATCATAGTCTTTATCACCGGGTTTTCCTTTAGGTTCTATTTTAGAAACCTTTACAGCAACTGCTTTAGGTTTTTTTCCTTTTGAATCAGTATGAACATTTGTAGGTGCTAATCTTTTTCCATTAGTTCTTGGTATTCCATTTTGCATAGGAATTAAAACTCCTAGTTCTTCAGCATCAGCCATCATCTTAGCAGTTTGGCCTTTAGTAAAAGCTTTACTATATGATAAACCTGTTTTCTTATTAAACCTATTACCTCTACCTGAACCTTCATACTCATCAGATTGGCCTACATAAAATTTATTTGTATCAGTTCCTAACGCATTTCTATTAATACCACCTTCTTCAAAGAATTTCTCTAAAGCCTTTTTTCTTTCAGGTGAACCCGGTTCAGCCATTTCATAATCTGTTAAATTCTTAACAAATGATTTAGCCTCTTCTCTTTGTTTTGGATCTTCAATTTTATCTATGTCTTTTGCTATATCAAAAGCAGCAGGACTTTTCTTTTTATCAATTTTAGAAATATCAAAATCTTCAGTTTTCTCAGTAGGTTCTTTATCAACATCCTCTCTTCCGGTTTTTATCCACGATTGAGTCTGTTCTTTAGACTTAAATGTTTTTCTATCACCGTTAGCATCCTGTCCTCTAAACCCTGTTGAGGT
>Ga0228635_1001650_pt1 | contig 10713 bp, 9 predicted proteins | sample 44DmetaG_FD_182699 | JGI IMG/M metagenome (GOLD analysis project Ga0228635, IMG submission 182699) | Seawater microbial communities from Monterey Bay, California, United States - 44D | ecosystem: Environmental > Aquatic > Marine > Coastal | place: USA: California | collected 2016-09-30 | reverse complement strand
TTAATGCAGCTCTTACACTTCTTCCTGAAAATAAAACATCATCTATTAAAACAACATTTTTATTTTCAATTAAAAAATCTATTTGTGTATTTGTAGCTTCTAATGGCTCCTCTCTTCTTCTAAAATCATCTCTGTAAAAAGTAATATCTAAAAGACCGAGATTTATATTCTTTATTTTGTAATCATTTTTTAGAATATCTTGGAGTCTGTTTGCTAAAAAACTACCTCTAGGCTGTAATCCGATAAGAACGGTTTCAGAAAAATTATTGTGGTTTTCAATCAGCTGACACGCTAACCGATGAAGAATTATTTCAATTTCTTTTGAGTTTAGTAAAACTTTTTTGCTCATGAGAAATGTTTCAACTTAGTTTAAATACTAAAGTTAGACAAAAATACTACAAAAAAAGAGATGAGCAAAAAATTAAGGGCTTCAAATGAATTTCTATGTATTTATTGGATTGTTAATTAAATTGTTGAAAACAAAAAAACACTTCGAAGCTTTAATCTTATATGAATTGTAAATTTATTATATAATTCAAATCACAACTGCGTATGTCATTGTCTAAGTTTGAATCAATGCTTAAAACCAATAGCATTTATTTTTTTGATTTGGTAGAGTTTGAGGAGATTATAGTCCACTACCTTGATACAGGAAAACATTCTCTTGCAAAAAAAGCTGTAAAACTTGGCTTAGAGCAACACCCAACATCTGTAGATTTAAAATTGTTAGACGTTGAAATCCTAATATTTGATAATAAACTTGAAAAAGCCTCACAGAAACTGATGAGGATTGAACTCTTAGCACCAGCTAATGAAGAGGTTTATATTCAGAAAGCTACAATACTTTCTAAAAATGGAAATCACGAAAAAGCAATTAAAAACCTTAAAATTGCGGTTTCATATGCAGATGATAAAGTAGATATTTGGTCTATGATGGGTATGGAGTATTTATATTTAGACGATTTTGAAAAAGCACGACTGAGTTTTGCTAAATGTATTGATGTAGATCATGAAGATTATTCTTCTTTGTATAATGTTGTGTATTGCTTTGATATGCAAAAGAATCATGAAAAAGCTATTGTTTTTTTGAATGCTTTTCTAGACAGGAGCCCCTATAGTGAAGTGGCTTGGCATCAATTAGGGCGTCAGTACTTTGTGCTAAAAAGATACAAGGAAGCGTTAACTTGTTTTGATTACGCGGTATTAATTGATGAATCATTTATTGGTGGATATTTAGAAAAAGCAAAAACACTCGAGAAACTTGGGGAATTTGAAGAAGCCATTCAAAACTATAGGTTAACACTAGAATTAGATGATCCAACTGCTTTCGCATTTCTAAGAATTGGAGAATGTTATCAAAAACTAAAAAAGCTAGATACTGCTATTGATTTTTACAAAAAATCAGTTCATGAGGATCCTTTTTTAGACAAGGGTTGGATTTTGTTGACCGAAGCCTATTATGAACAAAAAGAGTATCAAAAGGCGTTATATTATATTTCTAAAGCCTTAAAAATTGACGATTATAATGTTTTTTATTGGAGAAAGTATTCTGATATAAATATTAAATTAAATTTATTTAAAGAGGGAATTAGAGGCCTTGAGAAATGCCTGGACTTAAATGACTGCTCAATAGAAATACACACTTCGCTATCTGATTTATTAATGTTTGTTGGTGATTTTAAAGCAGCATTTGAGGTGTTGATTTCAGCTAAAGATTCCTACACTAATACTGCAGAAATTGAATACCGACTCTCCGGATTATCTTTAATTTTCGACAATGAAAAAGAAGGGCTAACTCACTTATTAAATGGGTTGAAAATAGATTTTAATATGCACACCATAATGAAGGAGCTTTTTCCTTCGGTATTAGTCAATTTAAAAGTTAAAGAATTACTTTACAATTATAAAAAGGCTATGGAATAGCTATCTAAGATTTCAACTGTTTCTTCCAAAATAAAAAAACTGAAAAAATCTTTCAGTTTTTTTTATTTGTAAGTGTATTTTTACTTTTTCAAGTATCTTCGTTACCATAAAAAAAATATTTATGAAAAGATCGTTAAAAGACTACATAATCATTTCTCTGAAAGGAATGGCAATGGGAGCTGCTGATGTTGTGCCGGGAGTTTCTGGTGGAACTATTGCTTTTATCTCAGGTATTTATGAAGAACTTCTTAATTCTATTAGTAGTTTCAATTTAAGTTTATTCTCTGTATTGAAAAATGAAGGGTTTAAGAAAGTTTGGAAGATGGTAAATGGTCGTTTTCTATTAGCTCTTTTTATTGGAATTTTCATCAGTGTTTTATCGCTTGCAAAGTTGATTGAAAACCTTTTAGAAAATCACCCTATACTAATTTGGTCTTTTTTCTTTGGCTTGGTATTAGCTAGTATAATTTACATCGCTAAGCAAATAAAAACATGGAGTATTAAATGCTATTTATATCTCATTTTTGGATTAATATTTGCGTATTATATTACTACGTTAAACCCAGTTATATCTCAAAACTCTTCTCCCTGGTTTTTATTTTTAGCAGGTATGATTGCTATTTGTGCTATGATTTTACCTGGTATTTCAGGTTCTTTTATTTTGGTGCTTTTAGGGGCGTATAAGCCTATTCTAAACGCAATTAATACAAAAGATTTTTTCAGTATAATTATTTTTATGGCCGGAGCTATTTTAGGATTATTAACTTTTTCTAGAGTCTTAAAGTGGTTGTTTTCAAAATATAAAAATTACACCTTAGCACTGTTAATTGGTTTTATAGCTGGATCTTTAAATAAAATTTGGCCATGGAAAGAAACCATTTCATGGAGAACTAATTCAAAAGGGATAGAGGTTCCATTTAATACAACAAGTGTTTCCCCTTTTTCATTTGATGGTGATTCTAAATTATTAATGGCTGGATTACTTGCAATAATAGGATTTAGCCTTATCTTATTACTGGAAAAATTAGCAGTTAAAAAAGAGTAATGCAAAAGAAAAGAAACTTTACTGAAAAATTAATACTTTTTTTTAAAGGAATAATTATGGGAGCGGCAAATAAAGTTCCTGGAGTTTCTGGTGGTACTGTTTCTTTTGTGTTAGGTTTTTATGAGGAACTAATTTATTCATTTCAAAAAATCAATTTAAAAGCTTTCAAATTGATTTTAAATGGTAGATTTAAAAGTTTTCTTAACTACACCAACTCACAATTTACATGTATTATAATTTCTGGAAGTGTGTTTAGTTATTTTAGTGTTTCTCTTCTGCTAGACTTTTTTTTAAAAAACTTTGAGCTGTATGTCTGGAGTTGGTTTTTTGGAATGATTATTGGCTCTATATATTACATCGCTAAAGATTTTGGTGAATGGAGTTTTAAAAAAATAATTTTTGTAATTGTAGGTATTTTAATTGGCTTAGGAATTAGTTTCCTTACGCCTGCAAAAGAAAACGATAACCTTTGGTTTGTTTTTATTTGTGGAATTATCGGTGTTTCAGGAATGACTCTTCCTGGATTATCGGGTTCATTTATTTTGATTCTATTAGGAAATTATGTGCTGTTATTGGTAGATGCTGTGAATGTTCTATCAGTTGTTATCAAAGAGATTTTGTCATTTAATTTTGATTTTTTAAAAGATCCAATTAAAATATATTATTTGAAAATTATTGGTGTTTTTACCGCTGGTTCTGCCTTTGGGTTGGTTTCTCTATCTCATGTCTTGGGTTATGTTTTAAAAAGATGGCATCAAATAGTTACTGCTATAATTATTGGTTTTATCACCGGATCTTTAGGTATTGTTTGGCCATGGAAGGAAAAGGTTTTTAAAATAGAAAATCAAAAATTAGTACTAGATCAACAAGGGAATCAAGTAATTGAAAATTATCAACGTTATATTCCAGACATTAATGACTCCACAACCTGGTTTGCTGTTTTTTATATTTTTTTAGGGATTAGCTTAATATTAGCAATAGATTATTATGGTAGAAAAATTAAATAAAACACTTTTTGGACTGGTAGGAAAAAATATTTCATATTCTTTTTCTGAAAACTATTTTTCCGAAAAGTTTATAGATCTCCAGTTGGAAGGGCATAAGTATGTAAATTTTGACATAGATAAGATACAAGACTTTCCAGAAATTCTAAGTGAGTTTAAAACAACCCTCAAGGGGTGTAATGTTACAATACCTTACAAGGAATTAGTTTTTAACTACATTGACGAAGTAGATACAATAGCGAGTGAAATAGGAGCTATTAATACAATTAAATTCACAAACGATGGAAGGTTAGTTGGTTACAATACTGATGTTGTTGGTTTTGAGAACTCTTTAATGCCTCTTTTGAAAAACCATCATACCAAAGCTTTAATTTTAGGCACTGGTGGTGCTTCAAAAGCTGTAGCCTATGTTTTTAAAAAATTAAACATTGATTATTATAAAGTTTCTAGAAACCCGAATGGGGGTAATGAAATATCCTATGCTGATCTTTCAGATAAATTACTAAATGAATATACTATTATCGTTAATTGCTCACCTGTAGGGACTTATCCAAATATTAATGAAAAACCAATGATTCCTTACCAATTTTTAACACCTAAACATTTGCTGTATGACTTAATTTATAATCCAGTCGAAACAGCATTCTTACTTGAAGGTAAAAAACAAGGAGCCCTTGTAAAAAATGGTCTTGAAATGCTGGAATTACAAGCAGAAGAATCTTGGAGATTATGGATTAAATAGATCATGAATCACGTTATGATTTTTTTGTTGTTTAACAAGACATTGTTATCTTTATACCTAATATTATAGGAACCTTAAACATTGTAGATATGTTAGAATCTAAAGAAGATAAAATTAAAAAAACTACCCAAACAAAAGATGAGGTAATTGAAACAACAAATGAAAATGAAGTTATTTCAGAGCAAGTCAAAGTAGATATAGATAGCAAAGAAGTTGAAGTTGATGATGAAGTTACTAAAGCTAGTAGTACTGAAAAAGTAACTGCTGATTCAAAAGAATCTGACACTCAAGAAATAGTTATTGATGAAAAAACACCTGTAAGCTCAGATGTTGATGTAGTTTCAAAAGATAATAGCAATGAGGTTGAAGGGGATACAGAACAAGAAAAGCCCAATAAGGAAGTTGAGATTATAAAATATGACACTTTAAGTCTAGAAGAACTTACAGCTGCTTTAGAAAATATAATACTTACTCAAAAAGTTCAACATATTAAATCTTCTGTAGAAGCAATTAAAAGTGCTTTTAATCTAAGGTTTGGAACGCTTTTAGCAGAAAAAAAATCACTTTTTTTAGCAGAGGGAGGAAATACAATTGACTTTCAATATTCTAGTCCTATAAAGACTAAATACAACAAGTTACTGTCGGATTACAAAAAACAAAAAGACATTCACTATTCCAATTTAGAAAAACAACTAAAAGATAATTTAGAAAAAAGAGTTCAGGTAATTGAAGATCTCAAAACTTTAATTGAAAATGCGGATACCAAAACAATGTATAAGTATTTCAGAGATTTACAAAATACTTGGAGATCGATTGGTCCAGTGCCAAAAACAAAATACAATGATACTTGGAAAATATATCACCATCATGTTGAACGTTTTTATGATTTATTACATTTAAGTAACGATTTTAGAGATCTAGATTTTAAGAACAATTTAGAAGAAAAATTAAAACTTATTGAGAAAGCAGAATTCTTAGCAGAAATGAGTGATGTAAATGCTGCATTCAAACAATTACAGGACTTACATAAAACTTGGAAAGAAGATATTGGTCCTGTAGCTCGTGAAATGAGGGAAGATGTTTGGGATAAATTTAGCGCAGCTACTAAAATCATACATGATAAAAGGCATGATCATTTTAAAAGTATGAAATCTCAATATGCTGTTATTATTGAAGCAAAAATGTTAGTTATTGATGAAATCCTATCCTATGACTCTTCCATAAACAAAACACATAATGATTGGCAGAAAAGTATAAAAGAGATAGATGCGCTAAGAAAAAAGTATTTTGATGCGGGTAAATTACCCTATTCAAAAAGCGAATCTATTTGGAAAAAGTTTAAAGAGGCAACCAAGCAATTTAATCGAGAAAAGAACAAGTTTTATAAAGAAGTAAAAAACGTTCAACAAAACAATCTTCAAGCCAAATTAGACCTTATTAAACTAGCTGAATCTATTAAAGACAGTGAAGATTGGGAAACTACAACAAACACATTCAAGAAAATACAATCTGATTGGAAAAAAATAGGACATGTCCCTAGAAAGTTTTCAGATGACATTTGGAAAAAGTTTAAGTCTTCTTGTAATTATTATTTTGATCGTTATCACAATCAGAAAAACGCATTAAGTGACGAGCAAAAAGAAATTATAGACCATAAAATTGCCTTTGTTGAGGCGCTTAAAGTTGAAGATTACAAGACTAAAGACACAATAACAAATTTAATGGGAAGTTGGAATCAACTTGGAACTACTCCAAGAGGATCAAAAGCTGTTGATCTTAAATTTAATAAATTTGTAGATGGTCTTTTATCAAAACTTTCTTTAGATAAGAGTGAAATTGTTTTATTGAAATTTAAAAATATTATAAATGGATATCTTGCAAATAATGACATTAGAAAATTAGATTCTGAACTTGTATTTGTTAGGAAGAAAATTGATGAATCAGTTCGTGAAATTCAACAATTAGAAAATAATTTAAGTTTTTTCTCCAATGCTTCAGATGACAATCCTATGGTAAAAAACGTTCATAAAAATATAGATACTTTTAAGAACGGGTTAAAGGTCTGGAAAGATAAATTGGCATACATAAGATCACTCGATTATTAATATGATTTTAAAGCAAAAAAAAACTCAGACTTTAGTCTGAGTTTTTTTATTTTAAAATTGGTTTAAGCAAAAAGGCTATCGATTTTTTCTTTTTCTTCTGCTGCTAAATCAGCATCAATCAAAATTCGCCCACTATGTTCATCAATTGTTATTTTTTTCCTGTTGGCAATCTCTAATTGAATTTGTGGAGGAATTGTAAAGAAAGATCCACCAGATGCACCACGTTCAATAGATACAACTGCTAGTCCGTTTTTCACTTTATTTCTAATTCTTGTATACGCAGTCAATAAATGATTGTCAATTGAAGCCGAAAATTCTTTTGATTTATCTAATAATAGTTTCTCTTCTTTTTCAGTTTCTTTTAGGATTGAATTTAATTCAGCTTTTTTGTGATCTAAGTGAATTTGTTGTTTATCTAGCTTTTCTTTAGTTGTAGCTATAACATCGTTCTTTTGTTCAATTTTAGCTTGAAACTCTTTAATGCGTTTCTCAGACAATTGAATCTCTAATTCTTGATATTCAGTTTCTTTAGCTAAAGAGTCAAATTCTCTGTTATTTCTAACATTTTTTTGTTGCTCTTCATATTTTTTCATTAAAGTAATTGATTCCTCAATGGCTATCTTTTTGTTATTGATATCAGTTTCTAAGTTTGAAACATCCTCAGATAAATTAGAAATTCTAGTATTTAAACCAGTTACCTCATCTTGTAAATCCTCAACCTCTAAAGGTAATTCACCTCTTACATTTCTTATTTCATCTATTCTAGAATCTATTAATTGTAAGTCATAGAGTGCTCTTAACTTTTCTTCTACACTAACTTCTTTCTTCTTTGCCATGTTTATAAATAATAAATTGGATTTGTACTTTTTTCTGATAAAATGATTGCAAAACTAGTGAATTTTTTTGTAAGATAGTCAACCAAAAGGTTTTTTGTAAACTGTTCACTTTCATAATGTCCAACATCAATTAATAAGATTTTATCTTCAGCTTTAAAAAAATCATGATACTTAAAATCTGCACTGATATAAACATCCGCTTTTTTGTGTATTGCATCAGTAATGGCAAAACTTCCAGATCCACCTAAAACAGCTACTTTTTTTACTAATTTTCCTGTTTTATTTGAATAACGAATTCCATTTGTTTTGAACGTTTTTTTTGTAAAGGTTAAAAAATCTTCCTCTTTCATGGGTTTAGGTAAATTTCCTATCATACCCATTCCAGTAGCACCACCATCTTTGGGAAGTAATATGCTGTTGTTTGACAACCCTAATACCTCACACATTTTTGCACTCACGCCAACTTTACTATTATCTAAAGCGGTATGTGTAGCATAAATAGCAATATTGTTTTGTATGGCTTTCATGACTACCTTTTCAACGTATGAGTTTCCGTTAATTTTTTTCAAACCACTGAAAATTATAGGATGAAAGCTTACAATTAAATTACATTTTTTCTTAATAGCTTCGTCAACTGTTTCCTCTAGAGTATCTAGTGTTACCAATACTCCTTTAACCTCAGTAGTTTCATTTCCGATTAATAAACCCACGTTGTCAAAATCTTCTGCTTGGTTTAATGGAGCTATTTCCTCCAAGTAGTCACTTACATTTTTTATGGTCATATTGATCTTATTAATTATGGATGCTACCTGTAAAATTCTAGAGTAAACATACAATAGTTAAAATAATATTCTCAAAGTTACTATTTTAATTCAAAAATGTTTGAAATATTTATCTTACTTTTTTTTCTACGAAGGAGTTTGAAAATAGAAGAAAAATTTTATTGTATTTTCGTACCATTAATACACTTTCAGGGTTTGTCATTAAAAAAACAATTTGTGAGTCTACTACGATTTATACTGTATCCATTTTCACTCTTATATGACTTAGTTACGCGTATTCGTAATTTTTTTTATGACCTTGGCTTTTTTAAATCTAAAACGTTCAGTATTCCAATCATAGCTGTTGGAAATTTAAGTGTTGGGGGAACAGGAAAGACACCTCAGATAGAATACTTGATTAAAGTTTTACAAAATAATTATAAAATAGCTGTATTAAGTAGGGGGTATAAAAGGAAGACCAAGGGTTTTATTTTGATAGATGGTACTCATACTTCAGAGGATGTTGGTGATGAGCCTTTGCAATTTTTTAAAAAATTTCCAAAAATATGTGTTGCAGTCGATGAAAATCGTGTGAATGGTATTCAAGAGCTACAGCGAAAGGAATCTATTGATGTTGTTTTGTTAGACGATGCATACCAACACAGAAAAGTAAAGGCAGATTGTTATATTTTATTAACTAAGTTTGATGATTTATATACTGATGATTTTGTTTTACCCACTGGAAATCTTCGTGAAAATAAAGGAGGAGCCAAAAGAGCTCATATCATTATAGTGACCAAATGCCCTATTGATTTTTCGTCTGAAAAACAACAAGACATAAAAAGAAAATTAAACGCAACATCAAAACAGCACGTCTTTTTTTCTAGTATTAGTTATGATAATAAAACCTCGGGTAAACTCAATATACCTACAGAGGCATTAAATGATTACGAAATACTATTACTAACTGGTATTGCTAATCCAGCTCCATTGGTTTCATTTTTAAAAGCAAAGGGTAATGAAGTTCATCACTTGAACTATTCAGACCATCATCAATTTACTTCAAAAGAAATAGATGTTATTACAACAAAGTACTCTTCAATAACCTCAGAAAAGAAAATACTTTTAACGACTGAAAAAGATTATATGAGATTGTCAAACAAAATTTCTTCACTGAGTTATCTTAAGATGTCTACTAAGTTTGTAGAGGGTGATAATCAGTTTAATGCCTCTGTAAAATCATTTATGAAGGTTCTTTAGTAAGTTGTAAAGCTAAGAAAAGTAAGCCCAATAGACACTTTTACTTCTTGTGGTTTTTTGGGAATTCGATGAGTATGGTATCTCCTTTTTTTATGTCTTTCCAGTGTTTTTCATCAAATTGAATACCAATTACACCACAGGTACTAACATGATTAATTGGCTTGCTCCCATATTTATTTACAAAAGTATTTATTCCATGGTCATGACTAAAAATAATAGCAGAATCAAAGCTGTTATCAAGAGCTTTTACAGTTTTTACGAGATAACCATCACTAAAGCTGTACAATTCTTTTTTAATTTTAAGATTTGAAAAAGGATAATTAAAGTTTTGACAAAAAACTACGCTCGTGTGGAGAGCTCTGTTGGCTACACTTGAAATAAAAACATCAGGTTTATTAATTTTTTTGGATAGAAATTTAGACATTAAATGAGCATCTTTGATGCCTCTTTTTTTCAAGGGCCTGTCGATGTCTTCTATATTTTTATAGTCCCATGAGGATTTCGCATGTCTAACAATGTATAATGTTTTCAAAAAAATCTATTTTAGAATAGTAAATATAAAAATTAAGGTTCCAATCTTTCAATTTTCCATGAAAAATCTTCTTTTAATGTATAAAGAATTCTGTCATGCATTCTATTGGGTCTACCTTGCCAAAATTCAATAGATATTGGTTTTACCATGAAACCACCCCAATGAGGAGGTCTTGTGATTTCTTTTTCTTTAAATTTCTCTTCAAACTTTTGAAGATTCTTCTCTAAAATATCTCTGGATTCTACAACCGAACTTTGGTTAGAGGCCCAAGCACCAAGTTTACTTCCTGTTGGTCTAGATTCAAAATATCCATCTGATAAATTTTCCGGTAATTTTTCAGCTTTGCCTTTAATGATAATTTGTTGTTCTAAAGCTGGCCAAAAAAAAGATAAACAGACTTGATTGTTTTCTTGAATAGCTTTTCCTTTTTCAGAATTATAATTCGTGTAAAAAATAAAACCTTCCCAAGTGTATTTTTTTAGGAGAACTATTCTGCTCTTCGGAT
>Ga0228635_1001648_pt1:0-2500 | contig 10723 bp, 5 predicted proteins | sample 44DmetaG_FD_182699 | JGI IMG/M metagenome (GOLD analysis project Ga0228635, IMG submission 182699) | Seawater microbial communities from Monterey Bay, California, United States - 44D | ecosystem: Environmental > Aquatic > Marine > Coastal | place: USA: California | collected 2016-09-30 | reverse complement strand
TATCACAGTCTATTCAACGCGGCATCAGTCAAACCTACCTTTGACAGTATATATCCTTGATGCAAGTGTTTCGCCGCATACAACCTAGATACTATTATGACAATGATTCTTGATGGAAACGAACGTACTTACTCACCATTCAGCTTAACGCGCTTGTTGACGACGTGTTTTGGAACTGGTACGGGAGAGCGGGTATGTATTTTGATTGATTTACCGAATCCTGCTGATATAGAAGACCTTAAGTTCCTGAAGGACGAGACATTGTCGATTCAGAACTATGGCTATGAGACTTTCTTTAAAGGGTTTAAGGAAGGCGGCTTGACTGCAATGAATTGGGTCGGTGGTGAGATGTATGCCTACAAAGAAACGGGTGGTAGCAACCTTGATATGCAAGATGAATGCTATGATGTCGCAGGCAATAAGCTTAGCTTGGATAAGGATATTTATACTAAATATGACATTATCCTGACTGTTTCCACTTTTTCAGCAACCGCACCTTTGACTGCTAAATGTAAGGAATTTGGCTTCCGAGGCGCGACCCTGCACGGACTGAATCAGATTATTTTGGACACAGGTTTGGCGGTGGATTACGATATTGTTAGTGAGGAAGCAGAGCGCATGCGGCAAGGCCTGACTCAGGCCGATCGCTTCGAAATTGATTTTGAGGTAGAGAGTAAAATCTATACATTAATTTTGCACACGAATGGACAGGAGGCTCAAAAAAGTCATGGCCTGTGTCCCCCTGGTAAGCCAGATGTGGCGAATCTTCCCGCGGGAGAAGTCTATTTTGTGCCAGAGTGCGCAGAGGGTGTGTTTCCGTTTAAATATGACGAAAGTACCATCGGGTTGTTACATGTTAAGGAGGGTAAAATATATAAGTCGCAATTCGTGTACGGTGATTATGCCGAAATCGAGGATCATAATCGTCGACTTCAGGATGATCCGATGATTGGAGCGCTTGGTGAGCTCGGCTTTGGCACTCAGGTGCTACCTTTTTCTGGGCGTGATATTCAAGACGAAAAAATCCTTGGTACGATTCATGTGGCTACTGGGCGCGATGACCACTTAGGCGGCAAGATTACCCCGGATTTATTCAAAAAACATGAGAATGCCTCGCATGATGACGTACTCTATGCGCCTCACAAAACTCCAGAAATACGCTTACCTGAAGCTCGCATGGTTAAAAATGGCGAGACGACGGTACTGATACGTAATTATAAACCGTCAGAATTTATTGTTGGGCTATTTGAGGAGAGTGAATGACGTTGGAGTCGTTGGTCGGTGGTTGTGTTCTCATATGACACGGGTTTAGGTTTATAAGTTTGCAGAGTTGATGAACATCACAAAAATTTGTTGATCCCATGTAGGTGGTGTATTTTGTAGGTGCGCCTCTAAAATTAAACCCGAGTCATACAATTCATGCAGCGACCATTCGACTGGAACCGAATCTTTTTCACTGCCTCGAGCCGAGGTGTCATCACACTCATTAGTTTAGTTAGCCTAGCCGGTTGTAAATTTGTGGGGGTTGATTATGAACCACCTCAAGTTGAGCTGCCGGATGCTTGGAACGCGCGTATTGTATCCTCACAAGCAGGTTTGCTTGCCGTGGATAAATGGTGGGAACGTTTTGAAGATGAGACTCTAGACGCACTGATAGATACTGCGATTGATAAAAACAGAAACTTGGCAATCGCGTATGAACGTGTGGTGCAAGCACGATTGGCGCGTACAATTTCTAATTCTGGGCGTTTTCCCGAAATCGGCGGAACAGGTGGCTTTAGTCGCGAGCGCACGAGTGAAAATGTCGGCCTTTCAGGGAACGCAGGAGGAGGCGCGACCAATTCGTTTTATTCCGTAGGTACGGATCTGACTTGGGAGCTTGATGTGCTCGGAGGTGTGCGTCGATCGATTGAGTCTGCAGATGCAAGATTGCAGGCGACGGAGGAGAATTACCGTGACTTTATGGTGTTGCTCATCTCTGAAGTGGCACGCAGTTATTTAGACATTTGTACGCTGGAGGAGCGCATCAAACTGGCGCGACAAAATACTGAGAATCAGAAAGGCTCACTGAAATTAGCAAATGATCGGTTTGATGCGGGACTAGTGCCGCGCCAAGATATAACTCAAGCTCAAACGAACCTCGCTGATACTCAGGCGTTTTTACCGCAACTACGACAGCAGCGAATCGCGACCCTCAACCGGTTATCAATTTTGCTTGGAGGATATGCTGCTGAGACTGAAAAGTTGATCGGTCAGCATAAAGATATTCCAATGCCTCCTGAGGGTAGCGAAATTGAGACGCCTGCGGACGTGCTGCGCGCGCGACCAGACGTACGTGCTGCAGAGCGTCAGTTGGCAGCTCAAACGGCGCGCATCGGGGTCGCTGAAGCGGATCTTTATCCACGGTTTGCCTTGAATGGCAATCTCACGCTCCTCGCCAATGAGAGTGGAGATGTCTTTGAGACGGGCTCTCGAGCCTATGGCTTTGGGCCAGCATTTC
>Ga0228635_1001608_pt1 | contig 10920 bp, 11 predicted proteins | sample 44DmetaG_FD_182699 | JGI IMG/M metagenome (GOLD analysis project Ga0228635, IMG submission 182699) | Seawater microbial communities from Monterey Bay, California, United States - 44D | ecosystem: Environmental > Aquatic > Marine > Coastal | place: USA: California | collected 2016-09-30 | reverse complement strand
CGACCACCGAGGGTCCACACAACCGAGGAGGTGTTGTTGGTCTGCTGAACCCGAGAACGTGGCAAATCGTCTCCACCGCTGTTGCATTTCTTAGATAAGGTGTTACCACGTCATTGAATATCTATACCTAGACCACCGCAACCATGTTACGAGACGGGTCGTCGCTGCTAGCCACCACCACAACCTTCCGCGACGGCTACGCGCCACCATGCCACCCGCATATAACCACCAACCGAAATTCTACCAACCACAGAAGACACCGTCGGACCCGCCGCGGCAACACCCACCATGCCGCCATCAGATAACCACCAATCGAATTTCTACCAACCACAGAGGCGACGGGATGGAAGTATTCCTCGCAGAGGGCAATGCGCGCGCCGCGACGAACTACCTGACCACCCACAATAATATGTGCGTTTTCGACATACTCGGACTTGACATCGCGTTTCACGAAAAGAGCCAGGTTATTCGGCGCTGGAAACAGATATCGTTGCTCGTTCATCCCGACAAGAACCCGCACGAGCTTGCCAATGTGAGAAACGGTATAGTAGTCATTTATTGTCGTGTTTGTAGAACAAATTAAACAAATATCCTCACCGATACCCACATATCAGGATGCCATTATCAAACTGAACGACGCAAAAAACGACATGCTAGATGTTAACAAGTTCCCTCAAATACTTCTCTCGATTGGTGTCTCTGGCAAACTGTACGATGAAGCAGCACGACGCCGGTACATTGAAAATGCGATATCCGCAATAAGTGACGCAGAAGAAGAGGTGACTTTCTAATATAAGCAAAAATTGAAATCGTGGACATGTTTTGTCGGGTAAATACATAAAATACAAACAATTCTTCACACTTTAGGTAAACAATGTCAAAGAAGAGATGATGCTGCGCGAAAACGAACTTACTGCGGCCAACGTGGCTCTGGAGGTGGCGAGGGCGGCGAGTAAAAAGGCATTTGATGCGATGAAAGAGACGCAAAGCACTCTTTACGAAAAGAACAGTTATCTCCAGTTCTGCAAGGATAATAACGACAAAGATCCGGTGATGTTTTACACTAGTCAAAATTGATAATTTTCTTATTTCCCGCTCTTACGTGCGATATTTTACATACAGGCGAGCACATGGGAGAATGGACCACCTATTACGTCTTCCTGGGAGGAACAATTCGACGAGCAGACGCAACAGACAGTCTACTATAACAAAAAGAGCGGCGACTACTCGACACACGTACCATACGGGTTTCAGGTAATTTTAAACAAATCTTTGCTTTGAAGCGACGTGTTATTGTTTCGCATTTGACCATAATTCTCATTACTTCAACAATATCTTAGTATGTGATCGACGATTCTGAGGCAGACGAGACAAGCGAACCGTCTTGTGATGAGGCGACTCGCGGCAAAAATGATGGAAAGAGTAAGATGCAGTCACCGTCTCAATCGCAGCCTCGACCACAGAAGCCCCTTGAGGCGACGCGACCTCGTGGACGTGCTCCTAAGGGCATGCAATGGAATGGTATCAAAAAGAAATGGGTCTCCGAGACGCTGAAGCCAACCGTGACGAAAACCTCGTCATCGTCCTCGTCATCGTCCTCGTCTGCGGGTGTCAATAAGCGTCCGCGCGGAAGGGCACCCAAAGGCAAGCGGTGGTGCAAGAAGACGGGTGACTGGGTAATTGATGTATGAGGTTAATAATTTTCTACCCGGATACTAACTAACTACCAAAACGTCAACGGGTCGGTAGTGACGTGGAATGGAGTGGTCATGGTGTACCATGTTTTCTTGAAAGTGAAACAGAGAGAGAGAACGACTGTGAGTGAGGAAACTAATCATATTTTCCACTGGTGGGCGGATATTAATCCGTATAAATAACCCCCCAGAGGGTTATATCGAGTAGTCTACCTACTTTTGGTTGCGCGGAGCCTTCGTGATTAGTGCTCACAACGACATATGTAAAATGCATAATTAATTTACTTTTTAAATGATGTTCGTCGTTTTTGTCGGAGATGCAAGCCCGGTAGCGCACCCACCCCTCGTTGGCATAAAACTACCGACGCACAATACACAGTAATTACGAGGCCGATGCTACGTAAAGCGCATTGGTTTATAGATGCGTACTTTTCACTCTTTCCCACCCTTGTCTTTGCCCCCCCCCCTCCACCACTTATTCTATATGCTCGCCGCACCCCGTCCCCGTATATTGTCACGGGGGGGGAGATTGGACCAAGAGACCATGGGACCACCCTCGGCACAACCGGTACCACTTGGTAACTCAGCCTTCTTCCAAATATTGGATCATCGTCTATCCTTGAAACTGACGGACCTCGTGGCGCCAGCCGAAAAAGGAGGGGATTGCGTAGGCGACTGCGGCGGCGCCTCCATACACGAAACTCTGCTGCATTCCATTCCACACAGTATCGAGCCACTTGAGACCGGCACAAAACGGTGTGTCCAGAATGCCCCCAAAGTTAGCGATTGTTGGCCAGTGGCAGTTCCAGATACGAGCATAGTAGGCTCGCCCATAGTTGACGGCGTACATGGTGAAGAGGATCAGGATACCCTTCACGAAACTGATGATTTTCGGCTTCCAGTATTCGCCGACATTGGATCCGAAGATCGTTGGCTCGAACCACTCCGACACGCGCAATGTCTTCTTGTGCACCGCGAATACCCGAGCAGCGAGTTCTTCCTTGACGATCTGGCGACCATTGTCATCATAGCAGCGAATTCCGTATTTACCGGCATCTGCAGCAATGGATGCGGCACTCGAAGACAATAGCAAGACATACTCAGGGTCGCGGCGGTCAAATCCGTAAGGATGGTTCTCGCCGCCGAGCTGAACCGACACTGAAGAGAGGATATTATTGTGTACATCGTTGTCGCTGGAAATCGCCTGATTCAGCGCGTTGAGTGCCGTCCGTTTCTCCGTAGCAGATGCCATGATAACTGGTGTCGCGTCGCGTTCTTTGTATGGAATTCTATGGAATCATATTCGGTGTGTAGTTATAATCTAAAATGCCCGAACAGCCAATTAGAGTAGCCTAAAAATGCCGATGCGTTTTCCATGGATTTGATTGGACAAGCCGGACCCCCGGAACACGTTGTTCCTATGTCATCAATCTGTCCAGTCCAGAATCCGGTTATTTGAGGACCACATTCCAGTTAACTCGCTTCGCATATTATGGAAACAGACTGCGATTTCTTCTTGTAAAAACCTCTAGTAGAATTTCACATTATAAAGCCGGTCGGTAATGAAACAAATAACATAATTTCTGATTGCGGAAATTAATTTAAGAAACCTAGGTAGTGTCAATTACGGCCACTTTCAGACAAGACACATTCAGATTAATCTTGTGAAGAACCACACCCGGTATCTGGTCTTCTGCAAACTTGTTGTCATCCATCTTCAGTATGCCGTGGCTTGTGGAAAGAGGTTTCGGTCACGAGGAAGAAGTATATTTTGCAAGCAAGCATCTCGCACAAGAGTTCATCTTGTTGTGGGTTACTTACTTCAATGGAGAGGGAGTGGAACAACTCAGTTCGATGCGTCACGTTATGTTTCCCGGGATGTTTGGGGAGGTCCTTACCGAGGTCGAGGCAGATTATTGGGATGCAGACGAGGTTTCACATGATGACTTTGAGGAGCGGTTTCGCGTCTCGCAATCACATCACCCTCGTCCCACGATCTATATGAGCGCGGAGACGGCATTTGCTGATTGGAAGACCAACCCATTCCTTCCAATGGGATGCCCGAATGGGCTTCCAGGGAGCGAGAAGCAAGCACAGGACGACCCTGAAGCATGGCTTCGATTTGTGGCTTCTCAAGAGTCTCTCACATCGAAACAGGCGTTCGGGTTGTATTTTGTTTTCGGTGCTCCGGCACTATCCAAGAACATCATCTCGAGCATATTGACGCGCGAGAACTCTCGCAAACTTCTCTTTATTGCCGAGGATCATGATGATAATCTGGGTGGTTTTGAGGACGACAAAGTAATGTTTGGCGGAATTCTCGTACTCGAGGAGTTCCCGATTTCCATCATCGACCACTACAAGACCGACATACTTCGATACATTGACACCAGGGTATTCGATCTAGGATACGAATACTTCATCGGGGGTGTAAACACTCTCAATTTTTGGACTGACCTATGTGAGTTCTTTATTAAGAATTTCCCCGAAACGTTTGCGGAATACGTTGGCAAAATCATGGTTCCTCGTCTATCTACGGGAGAAGATCCGATCGGCGTCGCCGCAATGCTCGGTGAGGTCATTTCCTTGGACCAGACTATTCTCGTCCAATACGCAAACAAGATCCTCGAAGCGGTGAATGAAATGGAGGACATCGAGGGCGACGCGTGGTCATATTTGGAAAACGACAAACAGTGCCCAGATAACCAGAAGCGAATCTTGCTCCTTCAGTACTGGCTTTACACAGTTACTTGTTAGCGCCGGCGTTGTCGTGTGCGGCTCTTGTTCTCATATTTGCAATGTCCGGGGTAGGCGAGATATATTTTTAGAGAATGTCGAAATGACAGAAGCGCATGATTAGTGTCGCATAATAAAATATATGATAATGCTCTTCTTATCTCGCGATCGTGTTGCACCGGCGGCGCTGCCACCAACACGATCGCGAAATCAAAAATAGCGACGTTAACAAACATAATGGAATAAAAAACAATTATAGTATACAAACGTATACTAATAGTGCTTAGTCGGTACCAAAACAACCGAATTTCCAATAAATTATAAAACTAAAATGAAGTCATTATTTTAGTCCACTAACCAACAAACACAATTTAATTTGAGCATATGTAATATTATTATTTACAAGGTCCTTTATCGGTTTCAAATAATTAAATCCGACCTTTTTAATCGCATCATTAATTTCGGCTTCAAACTCTTTTGTGAGCCCAAAGTAATCTGTATCGATGGCTACATCATCGTAATTTTCAAATATATAAATCATATGGTCTTCAATTGTACGCAACTTTCTCCCCGTTAATTCTGAGATTTCGTTCATTGTTTTTCCATCTTTGTAATGCTTGTAAGTAATATCTTTTGATTCAGAAGAACACTTACCTGTTGATTTATTTTTAGAAATTACATTGATTTCATTGATAAATTCTGTCCCGTATTTCACAATGAACTCATCTGATATTCCATCAACTTTCCACAATTGACTGACGTCTTTTGGTTTGCTATTGCATATATTCATCAAGACACAATCGTTGATAAATATAGTTGGAATAATTCCATGTCTTTCAGAAATAGTTGTTCTTATCTCATGAACACGTTTTGCGTAAGAAGACTGCTTTGGTTTAATTGGTACAACAACATCTGGTTTAATCCTGGCTGTTATGGGCAACATTTTCGTTATATCTTTATTTCCAACACATATGACGAAATAATTACCTTTAGAATTGCGCACTAGTATGTTTTTTGCGATTAAAATTTCCAATAATTCCTTAATAGACCCCTTAGTCATTGACTTAAATATCTCGCCCCCACCAGTTTTTATCAGCGCCACCGTTTTTTCCATCCCATATGTAAATCCTTTACTAAAATGATGTTCTTTAATAATTTTTACAATTGTCTTTGTTTCTTCTGTAATATCCACATGTGCTAGATTATTCCCATTTGAGCAATTGTCACACATATTACATTTTGGAATATCGATAATGTCTTCTTCTGTTGGATAATTACCGGTTTTAAAGTAGTAATCTATGATTCGTTGCCGACAAATGTTGTTTTCTTCAAGAAATTTACGAAATATATTCATACCATTGGTTTTTAATGAGATTTGTTTCGGGTCTTCTGATTGGTTAATAAGGAACATTGTTGTTGAGAAATCCTTTGTATCGTAATATAACGTTGCCTTACTGGGAAGACCATCACGCCCGGCACGCCCGATTTCCTGATAGTATGTTTCAATATCGCTGGGAACTCCATAATTAATGACGTGGCGGATATCGGACTTGTCAATTCCCATACCAAATGATATTGTTGCGACAATAACCATAATATCACCCGATGTAAAACGCTCGTGGCTATTTTCCTTGTCGGTCTTCAACATTCCACCATGATAGCATGCGCACAATACCCCTTTTGATATAAGCTTTTCACATAGACTCTCGCACACCTTCCGCGTTTGGACATATACAATAGTTGGTTCTTTGAATTCACATAGTTCAAAATCCCGCTTGGGGTGTATATTTATTTCCAGATTTGTTCTGCGTGTTCCTAGCACATACTCCCCGACCTCGTCTAAATTGAGCATATCGTAAATGTCGTTCACGACACGTGGAGTTGCGGTTGCAGTTACGGCTAGCATGGGAATATCTGGGAAAGTATTCTTGATAATGCCTAATTTTAGATAGCTTTCGCGAAAATCATGACTCCACTGAGAGACGCAATGAGCCTCATCAATTGCAAAAAGACCAATTATATCTTTAATCTTTTCGAATCTTGCTATACACCTCTCTATAAACTCGGGTGTCGTGTATATGATTTTGTAGTTCTTGTATTCTCCAATGTCAACAAACGATTCAGAATTTAAGCACACGCTCTTGATATTTTTAGAGTTCAGATAATTACATTGGTCATTCATAAGAGAAATCAAAGGCGATACCACAACAGTGAGTTTATCAGTGTATGTTGCTGGAAATTGATACAAAAGAGACTTACCACCACCAGTAGGCAAAATTGCAAATGTATTTTCACCATTTAGTAAATCATTAATAATGCCTTTTTGGTATCCACGAAACTCATTGAATCCGTAAGTAGATTTCAAATGTTGCTCCATGACTTATGTATGCTATGCTACACACCAATGATTTATCAGAATAAATCAATTTTATCTTTATTATTTTTCAAGACTACAGAAGAATATTCTGAACTGTTTATTTTTATTTTTTTGGATTTTTACAGAATTGGTTCATCCCTTCTCCCCCCCCCTCAATATAACTTTTTTGTTAGCCATAGAATTATAAGAAAGTTATATTTTATGTAGCGAATTGTTATATAAAAGTTATATTTATTTTACACTATAAAAGTAAGAGAAAAACGCAATATAACTTTTTATAAGAAATATAAGAAAAAGTTATATTTTTCTTATATAGAAATATAATATAAATATATAAATCATTTCATATACAATGAAAAATTATCACTGTAAATGCTGTAGTTTTTCATCACATATAAGGACACATTATGATAATCATTTGAAGACAAAAAAGCATCAAAAATTAGCCGAAATTAGCCCAAAATTAGCCGAAATTAGCCTAAATTTAGCCGAAATTAGCCCAACTTCAGAAAAAGATATCAAAACTATCAAAACATATGAATGTAAATATTGCGGCAAAATTTTCAAGCATCAATCATCTTTGTGCAAACACATCAAATATACCTGTAAGAAAAATGCCGATGAAGATTTCCAAGAACTTGCTCGCCTATTGAATGAAAAAGATAAACAACTCACATTAAAAGATGAACAAATGAACAGCCAACTCGCAATAAAAGACAAACAAATGGACAAGCAACTTGCGATGAGAGACAGGAAAATGGAAATGATGCAGAAACAAATAGACAAATTAACAAATAAACTTCAAATTCAGAATGTTAATCAGGGTATTATTCAAAATGGCAACAATGTTATCAATATTCAGGTATTGAATCATCAAGATACGGATTACAGTCATCTTACTCCTAAAGATTATATCAGTTGCATACACGACTGCAACAAGTGCGTAAAGTCACTTATTGAAAAGGTACATTTTAATACCAACAAGCCAGAGAATATGAATATTTACCTGTCGAATATCAAAGGCAAATACTTGATGATCTACAAAGACAATGCGTGGCAAATTCAAGACAAAAAGGCACAAGTAGATGATCTGTATGATAATAATGAGTTTGTATTGGAAGCGTGGTATGATGAATACAAAGAGAAATACCCGGATATTATTGCGTCGTTTCAAAGGTATTTACAAAATCGCGACGGAGATGAGATGCTGAATAATATCAAAGAAGAAATTCTTGTGATGTTATACAATAAGCGGAAAATGATTGCGATTGAAGGAATTCCGAAAATTCCATAGATCAATATTTCGAACTTTTTATTTTTATTTTTTTGGATTTTTTGAGAATTGTATTATCCCTTCTCCCCCCCCCTCAATATAACTTTTTTGTTATCCATGAAATATAAGAAAAGTTATATTTTATGTAGCGAAATGTTATATATAAGTTATATTTATTTTACACTATAAAAGTAAGTAATATATTGCGATATAACATTTCTTATAAAAAATATAACATTTCCTATATTTTTTATAAGAAAATATAACTTAAATATATAAAACAGTTCATATATAATGAAAAAATATCACTGTGAATGCTGTAGTTTTTCGTCTCATATAAAGACGCATTACGAAAAACACTTGAAGACAAAAAAGCATCAAATGTTATCCGAAAGTCACCATTTAGTCACCCCAAAGTCACCAATTAGTCACCATTTAGTCACCCCAAAGTCACCAATTAGTCACCATTTAGTCACCCCAAAGTCACCATTTTCTCCACCACCATCATCCACAAGTTCAGGAAAATTTCAATGTAAGTATTGTAACAAGTGTTTTAAATTTAAACAAGGAATGTACAGGCACATCAAATATACGTGCAAGAAAAATAAAGACGAAGATTTCCAAGAACTTGCTCACCTGTTGAATGAAAAGGACAAGCAGCTCGTATTGAAAGACAAACAAATGGACAATCAACTCGCATTGAGAGACAAAAAAATGGAAATGATGCAGAAACAAATAGACAAGTTGACAAATAAACTCCAAATCCAGAACGTTAACCAAGGTATTGTCCAAAACGGCAATAATGTTATCAACATTCAACTTTTGAACCATCAAGATACAGATTACAGTCATCTTACACCGAAAGATTATATCAATTGTATTCACGACTGTAACAAGTGTGTAAAGACACTTATTGAAAAGGTGCATTTTAATGCCAACAAACCCGAGAATATGAATATTTACCTGTCGAATATCAAAGGCAAGTATCTTATGATTTACAAGGACAATCTGTGGCAGATCCAGGATAAAAAATCACAAGTGGACGAGCTGTATGATAATAATGAGTTTGTGTTGGAAGCATGGTATGATGAATATAAAGAGAAACACCCGGATATTATTGCCTCATTCCAAAGGTATTTACAAAATCGCGACGGAGATGAGATGCTGAATAATATCAAAGAAGAAATCCTTGTGATGTTATACAATAAGCGGAAAATGATTCCGATTGAGGGGTAGAAACTTCATCTACAACATAGACTTCATCAACCGGATCTCTCTTTCTTGCGTGTTTATGATATCTTTTGCTAGATGTTTTATTTTTATGGAATCGGACGAGTCGTATATTTTTCGAGATGTTGTCAGCGCGGTAGAATGATGACTAATCATACGTTTCAACCATTGCTTATCATCAACATATAATTGTTTTCTTAGAAGAAATAACGAAACACTTATGGATAGAACAATACCAATCCAAAACACCACATTGTTGAAATGACCCATTGAAAGATAGTGAACAAGTTCGTGCGCCCACATCATATTTGAAGCCATTAATAATCCACCGTAAAAGAGAGTCAATGAAATGTATAAGTCATCGACACGATATGCTAATATATTCATTGGATTGAACAACATGCCAACAATAACCATAACACTGAACATAACAACTTGATATTTAAGCACTGGACTCTTCATTTTTTGTTTATAATATAAGATAATATGAAAAATTTGTGTCATAATTATGAAACATCTGTTGATTTAGTTAACACACATCGAGTAAAGTAATCTGTTTTGGAAATAAACCAAAGCTAAAGTGAATACGTTGCTGAACAATAGCGGGTAATCGGCTTTTTTCTTGGATTTTGAAATAATGAGGACAACGCCAATCATTGACATTACTAAAACAACAAACATAATGACAGACATCAAATAAAAGAATTTACAATATTCCTTGCTGAGCGGCGAAAAAAAAAGTTCGTTGATTTTATCCATTATATAGTATTAAAATAAATTATAATTTCCTAATGGTTGTTTCAAAGTTTTGTATTTTTAAAAAATTGAATATTAACTTTATCGGATTATTGAGCCAACCATCTTAAATATAACAACAATGTGCTCTTCTGGTAAACCAATTGAAGAACTTGAAGATTTGTTCAAACACGATGAAATGAATACCATCACAAATATTGACGAGCAAAATATTGAGAATTACATGACATCTCTATATACTCTTGTGAAAGATCATATTGAAAAAGAAACCGAAACTGAAAACACACGGATGGTCGTTAATAAACTCAAAAGAAAGTTTCCCAACTATCTACAGAAATGTACAAATAAACACCAATGCCAATACAAAAAGACAACATTGCTATTTTACTACAAGAAATTTGTCTTGTTGGAGAAGATAAAGGAAGACAAATTTCTAGAATTAATGTTGATGAAATCGCCGAGTCGCGACATTTCTGGAATCAATCAAATTACTATTTTGACATCTCCGCATCCAGACGACCAGGATTTTAGCTGTAAACATGATTGTTATTATTGCCCTAATGAACCAGCGCATGAAGGGAACAACTGGACCCCCCAACCACGCAGCTATTTGTATAGCGAGCCCGCGGTCTTGCGGGCAAATCGCAATAAATTTGAAGCAGACCTACAAACATTTGACCGTTTAAAATCGCTTTTGATTTGTGGACACAAGTGTGATAAACTAGAGTTTATTTTAGAGGGCGGCACATTTACCGAATATCCAAAACCATATTTGTATAAATACTTTCGCGATTTCATTTACACTTGTAATAACTTTTATGAAATTATCAAATATGGGTTTGATTCGCCGCAAT
>Ga0228635_1001604_pt1 | contig 10961 bp, 8 predicted proteins | sample 44DmetaG_FD_182699 | JGI IMG/M metagenome (GOLD analysis project Ga0228635, IMG submission 182699) | Seawater microbial communities from Monterey Bay, California, United States - 44D | ecosystem: Environmental > Aquatic > Marine > Coastal | place: USA: California | collected 2016-09-30 | reverse complement strand
GTTTGTATTTCATCTAAAATTAATAATGCACCTACTTCTTCACATCGTTTTTTTATTTTTTTTAAATAATCATTTTTTGGAATAATAAACCCAGCTCCTCCCTGAATGGTTTCTAAAATAACTGCGGCAGTATTTTTTGTGATTTTACTTAAATCTTGTAATGAGTTATACGTAATAAATTTAGAGCCTGGTACCAGTGGTCTAAAAGCTCTATTTTGAATTTCTGCTCCTGAAACACTCATAGAGCCTTGTGTGTTTCCATGATAAGACTCATATGCAGAAATAATTTCGTGCCGTTTTGTATGTCTTTTTGCTAGTTTTAATGCACCTTCGCAAGCTTCTGTACCTGAGTTTGTTAGATAAACGCTGTAGGTTTTAGGTAAGGTGGAAGCTAAAAGTTTACTTAACTTAAGTGGTTGTTCTTGAATAAATTCTCCATATACCATTACATGAGTATATTTATTCAATTGCTTTTTTACTGCTCTAGTTACTTTACGGTGTTGATGACCTAAACTATTTGCAGAAACTCCAGCAACAAAATCTAAGTATTTTTTTCCATTGCGGTCATATATATAAGATCCTTTAGCTTTTTTAACCTCAATTGATAAAGGATATGGACTTGTTTGTGCTTGATATGTTAAGAAATCATTTTTCACCATTAGAATTTATGGATTCAATTTATATTAATTCTGTCTAGAATTATTTTCTCCTGTACCAAATAACTGATCTTCTTTGTTATTCTTTTTTATCTTACTATTTTTTAAAAAAATATCTTCTTTTCTTTTTGGTTGTTCAGATTCACGCCAGATAAAACCTTTTAAACGCTTATCATTTTCTGGATATAATGATGGTGGATAGGTTTTACCATCTGACATATTTAAACATTTAATTTGATTGATTTCACTATTTAGTAAATCAAATTCGATATTACTACAATATTGTTTAGTAATGGTCTCTAAGACTCCTTCATCATTTCTGTTGAAGTTTATTGCTTCTCCATTTCCTTTAACTAAGAGGGTTTTTAGTTGATTGTCAATAAATTTACCATACATGTTCCTACCTTTAATTTGGTTGAAATTTTCTGGATCTATCGAATCTTTTTGTATAATAAAGGAATTTCCTAATATTTTTAAAGAATCTAATTTTTCAGTTATTGTATTGCTCAATAATTTGATACTATCTCCAGTTATTTGACTTTTATCAGACCATAATATCGGATTAACATACATTTTCGTAATACCTGTTGATTGATTGGTATGTAAAGAATCGCATTTCCCTTGAAGATCTAATTTGAAAATCTTCACATTATTATATGACCGAATAATTCTGTGTTCTTTTTTACCAGTGACTAAAAGAGTGTCACCATGGATAAAAGTTGAATCATTTTCTACAACAGATATTGCTACAGCTCTTTTGATCATATAAATGGAATCTTTTTTTTGAAAATATTCTGCATAGTTTCCTCTAGCCATGAAATTTTCAGTAGTATCGATTACCTTAATATTATTTGTAGCAGAGGCAAAACCACGAATTTTATCGTAAAATAAACTATCACCTTCAATCGTTCGATCATCTAAATAAAGCTTTGCATTTTTTACAAAATGCGATATATCCGTTTTTGTATTGTAAAATCCTCTTTCAGAATATATTTTATTATTATCTTTTTGATTAGTTATGGTAGATGGTCCATACAAAAAAGCATGTCCTGAATTGGTATAATAGTCTAAATGATTTGAAGCTATTATATTATCTGGATTGGTAACAGTAACTTTAGTTGTTGCAGTAAATTTCTTTTGTTCTAAATAGTAGTTGCCATTTTTACTTTCTAAAACATTAGTTTCATCTTTAATGACTGCATCATCTTTATAAAACAGTAGTTGACTAGCTCTGTTAAAATAGAGTGTATCTGTTGTTAACGTCATGGTTGGATCTTTTAAAACAACATTACCCCAAGAGACAGATTTTTTAAAATTTGCATCGTAATCTACGTAATTACTAAATTGTTTTACTGTATCTCCTTGATTGATTATTACATCACCAATGGCTTTAAAAAAGTTTTCTTTTTTATAATAAAAGGCTTTTTGCGAGGTTAAGATAGCACCAGCGTGAATCATTTTTACATTTCCTATCAGTACTGTTGCACCGGGATATTTTTCTTCATCAACGAACTGCAAATCAGCATCATATATAATTTTCTTTTTCTGAGAAAATCCTGTAGATGTAATTAAAATAAAAAATATGATCAGTAAATTTTTCAAACTGTTATTTTCTTTTGGCTAAAATACTGAAATGACAACCCTAAATCTCTTAATTATACTATAAAACTACCGAAGAATAGTTTGCTTTCTATCTGGGCCTACAGAAACAATTTTAACTGGCACACCGGTCTCTCTTTCTACAAATGCTACATAGTCTAGTAAGTTTTTAGGCAATTGATCTTCAGAAGTCATCTTTGTTAAATCTTCATCCCACCCCTTAAATTCAGTGTAATTTACAGATACATTTTCTGGTTCAATATTATAAGGTAGATGACTAATTTCCTCTCCTTTATAGTTGTATGACGTACAAACTTTTAATGTTTTAAACCCTGAGAGAACATCTCCTTTCATCATCATTAACTGAGAAACACCATTGATATCAACGGCATATTTTAAAGCTACTAAGTCTAACCATCCACAGCGTCTAGGTCTTCCTGTTGTTGCTCCAAATTCATGACCTACTTTTGCCATTTTTGCCCCATCTTTATCAAATAATTCTGTTGGGAAAGGACCAGAACCTACTCGTGTTGTATACGCTTTAAAAATACCAAACACTTCACCAATTCTATTTGGTGCAACACCTAAACCTGTACAAGCTCCAGCTGCGGTAGTATTTGAGGAGGTAACATATGGGTACGTTCCAAAATCTATATCTAATAATGAACCTTGGGCTCCCTCAGCCAGTATGGTTTTCTTTTCTTTTACAGCATTGTTTAAGAATTCTTCACTATCAATAAATTGTAATCTTCTTAATTTATCAACACCCTTGCAAAATTCCTCTTCTAGTTCATTCAGATTGTATTGTATATCTACATTGAAAAAATCTAACATTTTGATATGCTTTGAGGTCAAGGCTTGATATTTATCTTTCCAATTGTCCATTTCTAAATCTCCAACTCTCATTCCATTTCTTCCAGTTTTATCCATATATGTTGGACCAATACCTTTGAGCGTAGAACCAATCTTAGCCTTACCTTTTGAAGTCTCTGAAGCAGCATCTAATAATCTATGAGTTGGTAATATTAAATGTGCCTTTCTAGAAATAAGTAATTTCGATTCATAATCAATGTTATGTTTATCGAGATTTTCTAATTCTTTTTTGAAAATTACAGGATCTATAACAACACCATTTCCAACAACATTTAAAGCACTTTTATGAAAAATTCCAGAGGGAATTGTATGTAAAACATGCTTGTGCCCATCAAAAATAAGAGTATGACCTGCGTTTGGTCCTCCTTGAAATCTTGCTATAATGTCATAGTTCTTAGTAAGAACATCTACAATTTTTCCTTTCCCTTCATCTCCCCATTGAAGACCAAGTAATAAATCTACCCCCATGTAATTTAATTCTAAAAAATTAGTTTTTTGATTGTTTTTTTGTTCCGTAAAAGTAAAGTGAATGATTATGAATATTTATATCAAAAACTTCTTCAATTGTTTTTTTGATAACTTGAATTCTAGGATCACAAAACTCTTTAACTTCTCCAGTATCAGTAAGTATTACGTGGTCATGTTGTTTGTCAAAATAACTTTTTTCATAGCGAGCCATAGACTGACCATCAAATTGATGTTTTCTGACAAGACCACAATCAAGCAATAAATCTATTGTATTGTATAATGTTGCTCTGCTCACCCGGTAATTTTTATTTTTCATATTGATATATAAAGATTCAATATCAAAATGTTCATCTACATCATATATTTCTTGTAGGATAGCATATCTCTCCGGAGTTTTCCTGTGCTTGTTCTCTTCTAAAAAAGTTGTAAATACTCTTTTTACAACTTCTTGATTGTTTTTTGAGACCATAATATCACTTTATAAGTAAACAAATTTAATGTTATTATTGTTATAAATTAATGTTTTTGCATAAGGTTATTTACATTGTATTAACACGTTGCACTTTTTTTACACCTTCAACCTTTTTTATACTTTCTATTAACTTATTTAGCTGGGTTCTATTCTTCACACTTATAGACAGTTTTCCATCAAAAACACCCTCATTCCCAGCAATATTTATGCTATGGATAAATACATCCATTGTATTTGAGATAATTTTAGTTAAATTATTTACAATTCCTTTGTTGTCCTCTCCACTTACCTTCAAAATTGCTTTAAATTCTTGATTTGTAGAATCTATCCATTTTGCTTTAATAACTCTGTAAGCGTAATTAGATTGTAATGAAATTGAATTTGGACAATCATTTTTATGAATTTTAATTCCCTCATTTATAGTAATGAAACCAAACACTTTATCTCCTGGAATTGGCTTGCAACATTTAGATGCAGTATAATCCAATTTTTCCTCCTCTGTCCCAAAAACAAGATCGTCATATTTGGTAGAAACTTCTTCTTTATTAATTAATTCTTTTGATGGTGGTCTTACTAAGCGTTTCTTAAAGAAGTTAACAATCATGTTGTTTCTTTGACTCACAAAATTTTTGAGTTGAGTATTATCGATTGCTCCATTACCAATTCTAAAGAATAAATCAAAGCTCGTTTTTAATTTAAAAAAAACAACTAACTCATTTAAGGACTTTTCATTAAAGTTAATTTTTAAGTGTCGTAATTTTCTGGCTAAAATTGCTTTACCTTCCTCCGCAATCTTTTTTTCTTGTTCTTTTAAAGCGGTTTTAATTTTTGTTCTTGCTCTAGCAGTAATAACAAAATCTAACCAACGGGCGTTTGGTTTATTACTGGAGGTTGTAAATACTTCTATTTGATCTCCACTAGAGAGTTCAAAACTTAAAGGGACTAACTTGCCATTCACCTTTACACCTCTACATTTTAATCCAATATCAGTATGAATGGAAAAAGCAAAATCCAATGCAGAAGCACCTTTGGGTAAAGATTTTAAATCACCTTTGGGTGTGAATACATAAATTTCTTTGGCATACAGGTTAAGTTTAAAATCCTCTACAAAATCTACTGCATTAATACTTTGATTTTCAAGAGTTTCTTTTAAACGATTTAACCAACCATCGAGACCATTATCACTTTCAACACCTTGTTTGTATTTAAAGTGTGCGGCATAACCTTTCTCTGCTATTTCATCCATTCTATTAGATCGAATTTGAACTTCTACCCATTTTGCTTCTGGTCCAACAACAGTGATGTGTAATGCCTCATATCCTGTAGATTTTGGTTGAGAAATCCAATCTCTAAGACGAGAGGGATTAGGTTTAAAATAATCAGTAACTATTGAATAAATTTTCCAAGCATCAAACTTTTCATCTTTAGAAGAGGGTTCGTATATGATTCTTATGGCAAACTTATCATAAACTTCATCAAAAGAAACATTTTGCTTACGCATCTTTCTTCTTATAGAATATATAGATTTAAACCTTCCTTTAATTTCGTACTTAAAACTTTCTTTACTAAGGCCACTATTTAATGTGTTTTCAAATGATTTTATATAGTTTTCTTGATCTTCTTTGCTTTCACTTATTTTACTTAAAATATCATTATATACCTCAGGTTCGGTATATTTAAGGCCTAAGTCCTCTAATTCAGTTTTTATATTATATAACCCTAAGCGATGTGCTAAAGGAGCATAAATATATAAAGTTTCAGAGGCAATTTTTACTTGTTTATAAGCAGGCATTGCATCCATCGTTTGCATGTTATGCAATCTATCAGCTACTTTAATTAAAATTACACGAACATCATCATGTAAAGTAAGAAGCATTTTTCTGAAATTTTCAGCTTGTATAGAATGATCTTTATCTTTTTTAAGGCTAGATATTTTTGTTAAACCACTTACAATCCTTGCAACAGTTTCCCCAAATAAACGCTCTATATCTTCAAGTGTATATTTAGTGTCTTCAACAACATCATGTAGTAAAGCAGCAGCAATTGATATAGCGCCTAATCCAATTTCATTAGCTACTATTTTAGCAACAGATATTGGATGGAAAATATAAGGTTCACCTGTTTTTCTTCTCTGGTTAGAATGAGCTTCAACGGATAAATTAAATGCTTTCCTTATCATTAATTTATCCGATCTTGATAATGTTTGATAGGTTTCTTTTAAGAGATTTTTATAGCGTTTAGCTATTTCTTTATTTTCTTCTTCTATGGTTGCCTTGTAATTCAAAAATTAGTTTATGTATCAATAAAAATTGTAATTAAATGCCACATTACGCGGTGCTTTTCAACAAGTAATGAATGTAGTGTAAAAATTATATTTGAGCAAATTTTTAAGTCGAGTTTATTACTTTAAGTTTTTTATTCTGTTCAGTAGAGTTGGATGTGAATAATGAATAAAAACGTACAGAAAATGAGGTGTTAGATTGCTTAAACTATTTTTTGATAATTTTTTTAGTGAACTAATTAGTGGTTCACTTGCAACTGTTTTTTTAGCATAATTATCAGCTTGATATTCAAATTTCCTAGACATGAAATTCATAAACATTCCTGTGATTTGAGATACAGGTGAATATAAAATTCCAAATGTAATTAAACCGATGTGAAAGCTAGGAGTTGAAACACCCAAAGCTAACGAAAATATAGGTGTATTAATGAATAATGATAATAGAAATAAAGTAAAACCAGTAAGCATGACTGAAGCTGTCAAATTAAAAATGATATGTTTTTTTTTGTAATGACCTACTTCATGTGCTAACACAGCTACAATTTCATCAGTACTTAAATCATTTATAAGTGTATCATAAAGTGTAATCCTTTTTTGATTTCCAAAACCAGAAAAATAGGCATTTGCTTTTGTAGAACGTTTTGATCCATTAATCACAAAAATATTATCAAGCTTAAATCCAACAGAATTTGTGTATGTTGAAATAGCTTTTTTAAGTTCTCCCTCTTTTAAAGGGGTTTGTTTATTAAAAAGAGGTACTATAAGTTTAGAATAAAACATATTCATAAATAGGGAGAAAAGGGTAATTAATCCCCAAGTATACAGCCAGAAATAAATTCCTGTGAATTCATAAAACCAAGTAATTAATGCTAGAATAGCTCCTCCAAGAAAAATAGTCATCAAAAGTCCTTTCAACTTATCTAAAAAGAAAGTTTTTTTATTCGTTTTATTAAATCCAAATTCCTCCTCAATTACAAAGGTTTTATATAACGAAAATGGTATGCTTATTAGATCACTCCCAATACTTATAATTCCAAAAAAAATTAAAGTTATCATTATGGTATTGTCAGAAAACCCTCTAGCAATGTCATCTACTATTAAAAATCCATTAAAAAAGAAAAAACTTAGCGTAATAATTAAAGAAAATAATGAAGAAGTTATATTAAAATTATGATTTGTTTTTTTGTAATGTTGAGATTTTTGGTACTCATCTATTTCATAAACATCAGAAACTTCATCGGGTGGAGTGTCATTAAAATGTTTAGCATTTAAATGATTTAAAACTGTATCTAAAACAAATTTTATTAATAAAATGGTTATTAGAATATTAAATAGGGTAGTGGGTTCCATTATTTACTAATCTTTTTGCTAGCATACATAGCTGCGCCAATAATTCCTGCATTATTTTTAAACTTAGCAACTTTAATCTTTACATCTGTACTCAAATGGTGTTTAAATTTATCATATTTTTTACTAATGCCCCCTCCCAAAATAATTAGATTAGGCGAGAATATTGTTTTAATGTATTGAAGTAAAACATCAAAGCGAAGAGCCCATTCCTGTAGTGTTAATTCTTCTTTTTTTCTGATAGAATCTGCACAAAAGAACTCAATTATTTCTCCATCTTTATGGAGTAGTTTTCCTATTTCTAAATTAGGGATTAATTTTCCATTGTTAAATAAACCAGATCCTATTCCAGTTCCTATGGTAATAACCAACACTACACCCTTTTTCCCTTTACCAGCACCTAAAGTTACTTCTGCCATGCCAGCTAAGTCAGCATCATTACTTAAGTAAAAAGGAATGTTACAAATATTTTCAAAAAAATCATTAACCTGAATGTTTTTCCATTTTGTACTTAAGTTGCCAGAATGTACACATTTTCCATCTATAATCGTTGTTGGAAAACTACATCCAACAGCTTTATCCCAATTAAAATGGTTTACCATTTCTTGCACAACTTGAGCAATAGCATTTGGTGTAGCTGGTTTTGGTGTTGCTATTCTATGTCTTTCTGAAATTAATTCACCTGTTTTTGTATCAACAATTGCAGCTTTAATTCCAGAACCACCGATATCCATCCCTAGTATTTTCATGTAGATATTATTTAAAGTTTCGTTGTCTTTTTGCTTCAAAAAGTAATATTGCAGCAGCTACAGAAACATTCATAGAGTCAATTTCTCCTTGCATTGGAATATTAATATTTTTTATTGCATGATTTCTCCAAATCTGTGTTAATCCATTAGCTTCTGTACCAACAATAATTGCTGATGCTTCTGTGTAATCTTCATCTGTATATTTGTTTGAGTTTTGTAAAGTTGCAGCATACATTTTTATATTTTTTTGTCTTAAAAATGTTATGATTTCTTCTGAAGAAGAGATTACAATTTTTTTAGTAAAAACTCCTCCTACACTAGATCTTATTACATTAGGGTTAAAATAATCTGTCTTTGGATCTGCTAAAATTATAGCATCAATATTAGCTGCATCTGCAGATCGAATCATCGCACCAATATTTCCAGGTTTTTCTATACCTTCAAGCACTAAAATTAATGGATGTTTGTTTTTGAAGGTTAGTGACTTTAAATCAATATATTTAGATTTAGCTATAGCTATAATTCCTTCTGTTGATTCTCTATAAGCTATTTTTTGATATACCTCGGGAGTAATTTCAATTACTTCTTTAGCATTAAACTGTTTTATATAATGAGACTCTATTTTTTGAGAAATAAATAGAAGTGATTCGATCTCAAAATCACTCTTAAATGCGAGTTCAATCTCTCTTTTTCCCTCAATAATAAATAATTGTTGCTTTTTCCTTTCCCGGGATTTCTCTTGGAGTTTGAGAATATTTTTTATGAGTGGATTCTGAAGACTTTGTATTTGTTTCATTTACTTTTGAAACATTTAATGTTAGTTCCCTACAAATTTATACTTTTTAATTCTTTTTAACAGTATTCTCATAAAAAAAGGGCTCTAATTTAATAGTGCCCTTTTTAAATTTTATTCTGATTTAAATTTATTAGAATAACGTTTCCATAATTTGGTTTGGTGAGATTCTAAACTTATGTTTCTTCCTTGAATAAAAGCTTCAGTCAAAATATTTCCTCTCATATCAAGAGCATCTCCTTTAGAAATAAATAATGTAGCGTCTTTACCAACCTCAAGAGTTCCAACCTTGTTATCAATTCCAAGAATTTTCGCAGCATTGTTTGTAATTAATTTAACAGCATCCTCTTTATCTAATCCGTGTGCAGCAAAAGTACCAGCGTAAAATGGTAAATTACGAGTATTCATTCGTTCCATTTGGCCTTCCATACCAATACCAACTAAAATCCCTAAATCTGTTAATGTTTTTGCAATCGTGTAGGTGTAGTTATAGGCATGGTCTTCACTTTCTGGATTTCTATGAGGTCTTTCAAGTACTACTGAAATGTTGTGCTTAACTAATAAATCTGAAACTTTTTCTGCTTCATGACCATTAACTAAAACTAAATTGTTAATCCCTAAATCTGTTGCCATATGAACAGCATCGGTAATTTCCCTTTGTCCGCTTGCATGAATGAATAACTTTTGAGAACCTAAAAATAATCCCTTAGTTGAAGAAAAGGGTAAATTCTTTACTGGATTGTTTTTGTTTTGATACTGTTTTGCATTTTTAAAAAAAGAGGTTATTTCTTCCGTTTTTTTAAGGTAGTTTTTGTCAGGTTTTAAAGCAGGATCTTCTCCTAGCCACCATCTTCCATTTGTAAAACTAGATGGCCAATTTATATGGATAGCATCATCATTTTTTATGGAAGCATCTTCCCAATTCCAAGCATCCAATTGAACAATTGAAGAAGTTCCAGAAATAGTACCTCCTCGTGGTGTTATTTGTGCCATTAAAACTCCATTAGGTCGCATAGATTCTACAACTTTACTTTCTGCATTGTATGCAATCACACTTCTAATGTGTGGATTCATAATTCCTGTTTCTCTAACATCTGAAGATGCTTTTACAGCATCTATCTCCACTAAACCTAAAGTTGAGTTAGCAGCTATAAAGCCAGGATAAATATGTTGTCCACTTGCCATGATAATTTTTCCTACTCTCGCTATTTTAGTTTTTGAACTTCCAACAAAAATAATTTTTCCATTACTAAACATTATAAGGGAATTTTCAATAATCTCTCCATTACCCAAATGTGCGGTTGCTCCTTCAATAGATATTGGCTCGGTTTGCTTTCTTGCCGGGGTTTGTTGTGCTGAGATGTCTACTATTATAAGTAAAAGCATCAAACTATATATGATTTTTCTCATTTCTTATATTTCTTTTGTATCACAATGAAAATTTCTATCCTTTCTTTTCTTTGGTAATTGTGTTTTACCACCACCCATTTTATCTTTTAACATCAGGTTGATGAGTTTTGCTTTCTCTAATTTAATGGCTGTTCTTTTTCTTTCGTCATCTTTGATGTCAAAATAAATCTTACCCTCTATAATTGTTTTTTCTGCTTTGGCATATATAGACAGGGGATGATCACTCCACAAGACAACATCGGCATCTTTTCCAACTTTAATACTTCCAACTCTATTATCTATATGTAAAAGTTTTGCTGGGTTTATAGTAACC
>Ga0228635_1001593_pt1 | contig 11014 bp, 6 predicted proteins | sample 44DmetaG_FD_182699 | JGI IMG/M metagenome (GOLD analysis project Ga0228635, IMG submission 182699) | Seawater microbial communities from Monterey Bay, California, United States - 44D | ecosystem: Environmental > Aquatic > Marine > Coastal | place: USA: California | collected 2016-09-30 | reverse complement strand
GGGTAACATTAAGATAGGAGACGTACAGGCATTATTGTCAGGGTATGTTCCAGCTATAAACACACTTAACTCTAGGGTTATAGGTGCAATAGCATACGAGCCACTTAACCTCATATACTGGTTTATATCATCAGATAACTATGACGCCATATTTGAGTATAATGAGATTGACAATACTACCACACAGGTATTGCTTTCTACCAAGACTGGAGGTAACCCTAGTCAGTTAAACTTTAGTCAGGAATATCTAATCACTGGTGTTAACTATATACCAGGACATAAACCAGAGTCAGGAGCACTTCTGTTTTGGACAGATAACCTTAATCCTCCTAGAAAAATAAACATAGCTAGGACAAAGCAGTACTCTATAAATGACTCTAGGATAGATATAGATATAGATGTAATACTAAGACCACCATTAAAGGCACCAGTTATATACCCATCTTCGTCCTCAGATGTGCTTTCTAATAACATGGAGGATAAGTTCCTATACTTTGCATACAGGTATAAATACGTAGATAATGAGTACAGCTCAATGTCTCCATACTCAGGTGTTGCATTCAAGCCATCAAACTATAAGATAGATCCATTTACGGGAGACAATAAGTCAATGATAAACACATACAACCAATGTGAAATTGTTTTTGAACTTGGAAATAGTCTTGTGACAGAGGTACAGATACTGGCATATGATCCAAGAAGTCTTAATGTTAAGATTGTTAAGTCTATCGTAAAGGATGACCTTATTATAAATGGCAACATAAACACATCTAGCTATACATTTAGTAATAATAAGATATATGCACCTCTTCCATCCGATCAGGTAACTAGGTTGTTTGATAATGTACCACTTCTTGCTCAGGCTCAGGAGATTATAGGTAACAGATTAATATACGGTAACTATACACAATTTAGAGATGTAGATTCAGTTAACTTTAATGTTACATACACAAGTGTAGACGCATTAACACCTGCAGGAACTCCTTTGAGTACATTTAAGACAGACAGAGATTATGAGGTTGGGATAATATACGGTGATGATTATGGACGTATGACAACGGCCTTAATAAGTGATAATAACTCTGTGTACATACCATCTACAGTATCTGACAAGGGCAACAGTCTAAAGGTTCAAATACAAAACACTGCACCAACCTGGGCCACAAATTATAGGCTTGTGGTTAAGCAGGCAAAGAAGGAATACTATAACATATTTCCGCTATGGTTTTATGAGAAGGATGTATATAGATACTTCAGAATAAATGAGTTTGATAGAGATAAGTTTTCTGTAGGTCAGTACGTTATATTTAAGTCAACAGCTGGAGGCCCTACATATTCAAATACAAAGTATAAAATACTTGAGTTTGAGTTTAAGTCTGAAGGCTTTGATAATATACCTGGAGCTGAATCAGGATTATATTTTAAAATAAAGGTAGATAATAGTGAAGATTTCTCGTACTCTGAATTACAATCTTTTTCAGGTGAGGATGAATCTCAACAGATTAGTAGTTTTAACAATATCAATAGACCGTTCCCTATGGAACATAAGGAAATAAGCTACATGGATCTTACACATCCATATTATGGACAGAATGATTCAAACTCTATAACAGTAACTGAGTTTACTGGCCCTAACAACTGGACTCAATTTGCTAAAGATATAAGGGTTACGGTAGAGATAGATGGTATAAATCCAACAACATTTAAGTACACTAGAAATATAAATGGATCAAGCGATTGGGAAGCGGAAACACAAAGCATAGATGGAGATATACCTCTTTATTATAATGCTATCTCTGTTGGATCACCACAAGCAGGTCAGATGTGCACAATAAACTTTAATCAGACTTCATCCTACACCGTAGGTGACAAGTGGAAGGTTATTTTTAGACACCATTCACCGCAAATAAGTAGAAATTATTTTCAACCAGGAGCAGGCTTTCCTATTGATAATTACTATCATGGAGGTATGCCAGTTAACAACACTTTTTTTAGTACGATTGACAGCGAAGAAATATCAGCAAATATACAATATCAAGGACAGGTTGTATTAGGATTTACTGATAATCCTGATCAGAATGTTGAGGTTAAAATACAACCGCTGTCAAGAATAACTATAGAAATAAATTCTTTTGGATTAAGTACAGGTGAAGGTCCAGGAACAGGTGAATCAAACGTACAGCAATTTATATCAGACGGAACTTACGATAATGTTGAGGAGTGGTTTGTTGAGTCTAATGCATACCTAGAATTTCAACATCCATCATATCCAGGATCAAATGATGCTGAATCCGTGTGCTTTAGAAGGGCTGAGTATTCACCTAATTATAACTCAGTGATAATGGCTACTACTGTTAATTATCTTTCTAATATAGGCGAAGAAGAAACAAGATTAGAATCTCCTATGAGAATGCTTATAAGAAATTATGGTAATGGTATTGATGGTCAAGGGGGAAGAGGTATTATTGCATCATTCAAGGTGGAACAGTCTCCAAATCCATTGGTATGTGAGACAGATCCAAAAGAGGAGGATGTAGAAATTTATCACGAGGTTACCGACTCTTACGATATAGAGAACGGACTTCACCAGGTTGGATGGGACTATGCTGACTTCACTCATGGGGTTACTGTATTCCCTAGTCTTCCTACAGAACTACAAACAAAAACAATCCTAGGACCATTAAATCCTGCGGCCCCTCTAACGACAGACAAACCTCACAATTTATCTGTAGGTCAATATATATACACAGCGGCAGGTGGAACTACAAACGTACCTGAAATAAATCCAGACACAGAAAATCCTTACTATGTTGTTTTATATGTGCCTAACCAGTACTGTGTGATTGTTGACTACGATTTCCCTGGAAATGCACCAGCAGAGCCAGGAATAATTTATAAGCAGACATGGGAGCAGGATCAGACTGCCACAAACCTAGGTGCATTCATAGAAATAAATCAGACGACAGCACAGAACAGTCAGTTCAATGCCTTCTCATTTGGCAATGGTGTTGAGTCAAACAGGATACGTGACGACTTTAATGCCTCAGGCATGAAATTCAGTCCTAGGGTTACAAGTATCATAGAAGACTACGAGAACGAGCGTAAGGAGGCGTCACTTACATACAGCGGTGTGTTTAGGGGAGACACATCTATAAATAGACTGAATGAGTTTAATCTTTCTCTTGCAAACTTTAAGGATCTGGACAGAGAGTTTGGTGCCATTGAAAAGCTGTATGCTAGAGATACAGATGTATTTGTACTACATCAGGATAAGATAAACAAGGTTCTTTACGGTAAGAATGTTTTGTTTGACTCAGTAGGAGGTGGACAGGTTGCATCAATACCTGAGGTCTTAGGTAACGAGATACCTTTTCCTGTGGAGTATGGAATAAGTAACAACCCTGAAAGCTTTGCAGTAAATGCTGGAGATATGTATTTTACGGATGCAAGAAGGGGTGCAGTTATAGGAATAGAAAAAGGATCTGTAAATGAGATATCTTCTCTAGGCATGACAGACTATTTCAGGGATGAGCTAAAGGATAATCCAAGCAAACAAAAGCTAGGAGGTTTTGATCCTTATTCTAACAGATACACATTGTCAACAGAAAATAATAGAAGGGTTGAACCATGTAGACTTAGTCTTAAGCCTTCATCTTTAACTGTAGAGAGTAATACAGGTGGTGTGTCATTGTTTATGTTTAACATACTCACATCACTTTCATGGTCAATCACACTTGCAGACACTGGGTTTGGAACTTCATGGGTAAGTCCATCAGCTACATCTGGATACGGTGCACAAAATATTTATGCAAATATTGCAAATAACTTCACAGGTTCCACAAGAACTATTAACTTTGTGGTCACCTACTGTACAAGTCAGACTCAGGTATTTACACTAACCCAGTCTGTAGGAAGACCAATATCGGTTGAGGTTGTTGTAGTAAATAAACCAGATAGAAAATGAAACTAAGTCAGTCTTATCAATACACAGGGAGTAGCGAGTTTACGTTTGATAATGTATTACTAGGCCCCACAGGTATAGCACTATTTGATAAGCGTACTGGTATTGGTGGTGTTGATTTTATTCCATACCACGGATCAACAGTTACGGTAAAGGCTGGAGATCCATCTACTGGATACCTTGAGTTTTCACCAAGCCTAAATAACAAGATATACTACCTAGTTACAGATCAGGAATATTCAGAAACAGATAAGTCAACAATAAAATCATTAGGTACAGCTATAAATGTACACTTCAATGGTACAGATTATCAGGGAGATTTTGTCTTTCAAAACCCTAATGATTATGAGTATCTATATTTAATGTGGGATTATGAGGATTCTATAGGCACAGGAACAGCATCATTTAAGGGTATAGTATCGTCAAGATCTATAGCCTTAGACTTAGGCACAGATATAGGACTAGCTGGTGTAAACTATCAGGCTGTAGATTTACCTGTCAGGTTTAGAATTAGATGGAACAATACTGACGTAATAGACAGCGGATATGTAGGTTTAAATAGCGTTGCAAATTATAATGCACTTGTAGCAGCAGGTGTAAGTACAAGTGATATAAACTTACAGTTTCCTCTTGATGGGACTGTTAATAATGGAACTGGATCTCTGCTGTTTGATAAGTTTCTATCTGTAGATGATGCTCAGGTTGTTGTAGACTCTCCACTTGCAAATTCTGTATGGATAGTAAACAGAGTGATGCCAAGCCTAAAGACATTCTTTATAGACACAACAAATGGTACTGCTGCAAATGTATGTACCCAGTGTCCTCAGACTATACATTATCATAATGGGGTGGGTGACCTTCCTACATTAAACGATAGAATATATAAGACGTCTGATGGATCAACTCTTTATGATGGATCATCTGCATTTCACATGATAGACAGCGTTAGATGTACTGTTCCTAGCCCTACAGGGAAATCATATGTAGGTGTAGACTCATCAGGAAATGTAACGTCAATAGATCCGTGTGATTGTCCTGAATTTGCAGTTCCTTTTATATATCAGGAAGACATAGTTATAAACTCATTAGAGCAGGTTAATATACCTATAAGCGTATATGGAAACCCAACATCTTTTACAGTGGTAACCACATGTTTAGAGTATCTCTTAACTGGAGGAAGTTCATCAACATTATTCACGTACACGGACTGCGAATCAAACAGTCAAACAACAACCGTGTCTGCATTTCAAAGCATAGTTGTTTGTGCAAGTTCTGCACCCACTATAACTCGTGGCGACGGAACTGTTTCTGCAGGAACTCCATGTTTAACTTCAATATTTCCATCAGCTCTTTCTTTTGATAACGGAGTTATATCTGGAAGGTCTGAAAAAGAACTCTCCTTCTCTTTCACAATCAACGCAACAAATTGCTTTGGAACAAGTTCAAACAAGACTATAAATGTAGATGTAGTGTCATCATCAAACAGGAAGCCTGTGTTGATGGATAAAACAAATTTCACAACAGAATCATCAAACGCTTGTTCGGTGACACCATCACTCACTAAAATGTATTTTGATGGTTCGAATCCTGTTCCCACACTTAGGGATAGAATTTTTGATTACAGTGATAGAAATGGTTTTGTACCATTAACTGGAGGGGATAAGTGGTACTTCGTTGACAACTCTCAGGAGGTGATCAGAATAGATGACAACGGATATGTATCAGACGTTTATGCATGCCCTGGCACAACTACCACAACAACAACAACAACTACAACAACAATACCAGCCGTTGGTAACTATTACACGGCTACACTTTGTGCAGAGCCTACAACTTCTGTAGTTTTATTAGACTCTACATCTTCAGCCATAGTGGTTGGTAATGTAGTCAAGACTGCTGATGGAAACTGTTGGGAAATAACAGGAACATCATCAGGATCATACCCATATTATTTAATAGAAAACCCCGTCGTAATATATGCAGACTGTACAGCTTGTACTGGTACAACTACAACCACAACAACTACAACAACTACAACAGCACCAGTCATTAGTTCCTTCAGTATGGATGGAACTGCCCAAACAACAAATTTTGATGCATGTTCACTTACCCCCTCTCTTTCAACATACTACCACAACGGTAGTGGCTCGGTTCCTGCAGTTAACGACTTTATCTACACAGACGCCTTAGGTACTACATTATTTGATGGTGTGTTTAAGTGGTACTATGTGGATAACGGAGGTGCTGACTATACCATACAGGTTTCAAACACTGGTCAGGTTCTGGAGGCAAAGGCATGTGCAGGCGTAACAACCACAACCACAACAACAACGGTTGCCAAGACATACTACACATATAAGGACTGTAACGATGGAATTATTGCAGGAAAACTATTCTTCCTTGGGCCAAAGATCCTTGCAACAGACACTGCTGTAAAGGCCTCTGACGGAAACTGTTATAAGATAAGAAATGTAGATGTAGCTGGTGGGCCAGAGCTTGAGATATTGTTTGTATATAATTCTTGTTACGATTGTCAGTAAAGTATAACCTTAGATTTATATCGGCACAGCCAGCCACGGATTACTATTCATGGCAGGTTGAGGTTTATCTCAACAACTTCATATCACTTGGATACAAGGATATAGATATAGTTTGTGGCTTTCAGAATGAGATACCTGATTCATGGGGAAAACTTGTTGCAAGGTATAGTGATGTGGCTAACTTTTACTTCTATGAGGACACGCTTGGTTCTGTTAAATATATACCAGCGATACAGGCACACGTACTAAAGAAACACTTCGACGAGAATCCAAGTGACGATGCATTCTTCTTTCACGACTCTGACTTTATATTCACAAGACATCTTGACTTCAGTCCATACCTTAATGATGACAACTGGTACTTCTCGGACACAACAAGCTATATAGGACACGATTATATAGTGAGCAAGGGCGATGAGGTCTTGGATGCGATGTGTGAGATAGTTGGGATATCTAAAGACATAGTTAAAAATAATCAGAAGAACAGTGGTGGGGCTCAGAAGCTTATGAAGAACCTAACCCCTGAATACTGGGCAAAGGTAGAGAGCGATAGTATAAGGCTTTATGACAAACTAATAACAATGCAGCATGTCAGAAAAGATAGCGATCCATACGGAATACAGGCCTGGACATCAAGCATGTGGGCCGAGCTGTGGAACGGTTGGTTGGCTGGTCATAAGGTCGTTGTTCCTAAAGACTTTGACTTCTGCTGGGCTACATGCCCTGTAGAGAAGTGGGACCAGCTATACTTCTTTCACAACGCAGGTGTTCCTAACAATAAGCAGGGTATGTTCTACAAGGCTCAGTATGCTGATAGGTTGCCATACAATGAGGATCTTGATATAAACCCTCACAGGTGTTCCTATAGGTATTATATGGAGATGAAGTCCGTGGACAGCTGTTTGCTTTAAAATTGTTAAATTTGTAGTATGTCGACTATAACCTATTCAATATGGACCAAGGGATGGACATCCTTCTGGTCATACGTACCAGACTGGATGATCGGTCTAAATAGTAGTTTTTATACATTCTCAGGGGGAGACCTGTACAGGCATAACGACGACACTGTCACAAGAAATAATTTCTATGGCACTCAGTATAAGTCAACAATAACAACGGTATTTAATGACGAGCCGATGCAGATGAAGATGTTTAAGACACTTTCTCAGGACTCAAACAAGCCATGGAAGGCAATCATAGACACAGATATAAACACCGCACAGATAGACGCCACATACTTCAACCAGAAGGAGGACGAGTGGTTTGCATACATAAGAAGGGTTGACGACACGATAGATCTAAAGGCTATATCTACACAGGGTATAGGAAACAGTACAACTGTAGACAGCTCAGATCCAACTGCTGTATTGATCACCTTTGCATTCAATATGGATGGTGCGATAAGCGTTGGTAATAGACTATATAAAAATAACGCTGGAACTCTTGTACTTATTGGAGTCATAACAGCGATAGGTGCAAACACAATAACGGTGAATACTACAGAGGATCCGTTCACAACACCACCAACACCAATATCAGGATCGATACCCTTAATAAGTGACTTTTTGATAGCCGTGAAGAACAGTCAGGCTGAGTCATATGGCAGCAGGGGTTTCTATATGTCCGTAAAGCTTGAGAACGAGGACACTACTCAGGTTGAATTGTTTTCCGTAGGTAGTTCTATATTCAAAAGTTTTCCTTAAATTTGTTAAATGGAAGTTAGGCTCTTGACAGACGATGATTATGATACATTATCATCGTGGTGGAAGGACTGGAGATGGACAGCTCCGCCTAGAGATATGTTACCAGAAAACGGCCTTGGAGGCATTATGGTTCATAAGGATGGGGAGGAGATATGTGCAGGATTTGTATACTTCACAAACTCATCAGCCGCATGGCTGGAGTTTATAGTGTCAAACTTTAACTACCGACAGGACGACAGGCAGGAGGCATTGAGGTTCCTGATAGACGTCCTTACAGAGATGATAAAGGACAAGGGTTCCTATAAGTATATATATACCTCTCTGAAGAGCAAGAGCTTGATAGACAGGTACAGCGAGTGCGGATTCCAGATGGGAAGCACCAACTGCAACGAAATGATAAAGGTATTATAATATGGCAGCAATAACATCTACAGTGATAGCAGGAGCAGGATTAGCACTAGGTGCAGCTCAAGCTATAAAAGCAAATAAGGCTAAAAAAGATGCAGACTCAGCTGCATTTAGAGCAGAGGCAGCGATGCGTGGTGTGAAGGAAGAGAACGTAATGAAGCAGGTACAGGTGCCTACGCTTGGTTACGACCTCGCACAAGAGTCTCAAGCACAGAGAGATATATCTACCATATCAGCACTTCAGGGTGCTGGGGCGGCAGGTGTAATAGGCGGTATAGGAAAGGTCGCACAGGCAGGAGCAGCAGCTGATCTACAGCTCGCAGCTCAGGCACAAAGAGCTCAGGCACAGAGAGACATGGCTGTAGCTCAGACAGGTCAAGGTATAGAGCAGAGACGTGCTCAGAGAGAGTTTGGAATAGAGGGTAGTGCACTTGCAGGTGCACAGGCTGCATCTCAGGCTGCACAGGCACAACAAAATCAAGCTATTGAGGGTATGTTTAGTAGTGCACTTTCTGCGGCAGGAGCAGGACAATTGGCAGGTCAGGCTGTGCAGATGACACGACAACAAAAGAAAGATCCTAATCTAGATATTTACACATACCTACAGAATTTAGGTTCAATACAGAATACTAACGCTGCGATGTCTGCAGGTCAAACAAATCCATAGAAATGGAAGAAAAGAGTTATATAGGTTTTAAGGCAGCCCCAGGTATAGATTGGGGTAAGCTAACGTCCGAGTTCTCACAGGGACTTATGGATATAGGTGCAAGAAGAGGTCAGCAGGACGCATACTTTGATCAGATACAGCGTGAGAACATGCAGGCTGTAAGGGAGACTGAAAACTTTCAGACTCAGGATCTAAACACACTTTTATCTGGTGCTATATCTCAGAACGTTGATAACAGCTATGAGATGAATAGACTTGTTAAGGCTGGAAAGATAAATCATAACGCCTACAGAAACTTCATGAACAATGCAAGCGACGATTGGAAGTCATTTGCAACTACAGCAAAGACACTTGATGAGACTATAATGAAAGGCCTTGAAAGACAGCAGACTGGAGAGAACGGACTTCCAGCAGGATCTAAGTACGAAGAGGATTTAATAGAAAGACGTTCCGAGTTACTAAACCTAAAGAATAGAACGATGTATCAGGATCCTAAGACAGGTAAGTATTTCTTGGCTGATTTAGATGAGAATGGAAACATATCTGACTATAACAACCTACACAACGTAAAGAGCTTAAACAACCCTATGAATGTCAATGACAACTTCTTTGACTTCAACACACTTGTGTCAGACAGAGCTAAAAATCTAAAAGAAGTTACCATTGGAGAGATGACGGATGTGGATGGCAAGCAGGTCTATGTAACAGAGAAAGGTGAGGTACTGAACACAGAGCTTCCTGGTTCAATATCAAGGACTCAGGCATATATAAAAGGAAATCCAAGGCTTGTATACCAGACACTCGCTCAGTCAGACAATAGATACGAGACTTACTTTGATCCTAAAGATATGCAGGGTGGAGACTATCAGAGAAAGATGAATAACTTTATAGAGATAGAAAACGGAGCCAGACGTATTAAGGGAGAGAAGCCATTAACGGGTGAAGAGCTTAACAGTTTTGTAGCTGAATACGACAGGTTTCTTATGCCTAATATTACAGATGGTCAGGGTGTATTTCAACCCTCTCCAAGTCAGGATCAGTTGATGGCTCTCGATCAAGTTGTTGAGAGTACTTTTATGTCTAACCTTGGATACTCAATGGTAGAAGAGAAGCCATCTAAAAAGAAAACAAAAACTAAAAAAACACCACCATCAGGTAAAACATCTGATGGTGTGAACTATGACCTGTACGAGACATTGTACGATGCAATAAAAGAAGGTGATTCAGATATTTTAAATAACAGAAAGACACCACAATCTAAAAACGTAAGGTTTGAGGTTAGAGGAGATGGCTTTATAGATGTTTACGATATGACTCCTGATCCAGTTTATAAAAGACCTGTAAATAAAGGTAAAGGAAAGTTAGTTTCTGAAGGAAAGTCATTGACAGATCTGGTGTCATACTTCTACGGAACATCTACTGCCACTGGTGGTACTAAGCCAGAGGCCACATACAACTCAGAGAGAGAGGCATTCTACAAGGCAAACCCAGATAAAGAAGAAATAGCCATGATGGAGGAGCAGACGGAAGAGATGCCAGCAGATCAGATGGCCAGCAATCAGGGCGGTAATTTTTTACAAAGACTAGCAAAAGGTATCCTCGGAAGGGGTGACAATCAAAACATATCATAACTATGGCTGAAGACAATCCGATAGAAGGCTTGGATCCAAATCAATCGGCATTCGAGCCGATGTTGGACATGATGAATCAAGACATACCAGGGGACCTAAGCAGG
>Ga0228635_1001585_pt1 | contig 11040 bp, 9 predicted proteins | sample 44DmetaG_FD_182699 | JGI IMG/M metagenome (GOLD analysis project Ga0228635, IMG submission 182699) | Seawater microbial communities from Monterey Bay, California, United States - 44D | ecosystem: Environmental > Aquatic > Marine > Coastal | place: USA: California | collected 2016-09-30 | reverse complement strand
TGGAATGGAAGCAATGTTAATTACAACATCTCCTGACTTCAACAACTCTTTCTTTTTCAAAATATGTTTTATATCAGCTATACTATGATCTGTACTAATTTGTTTATCGTAATAAAAACCTTTCACTCCCCAAATTAAATTAAGTTGAGTTAATATTTCACTATTACTTGTAAAAACATAAATCGGTGCCTTTGGTCGTTGAGAAGCAATTTTATATGCTGTATAACCCGAATAAGACATCGTGATGATCGCGTCAGAATCTACTCTTTGTGACAACCTACACGCATTATAACAAATTGAATCAGAAATGAATCGTGTATTGTTTTTCTCTGGAACCTCTTCTTTGTTATAAATCCCTTCAAAACCTTCCATCTCTTTTACAATCCTTGTCATCGTTTTAATAACTTCAATTGGGTGGACCCCAACAGAAGTTTCTCCAGAAAGCATTACCGCATCAGCTCCATCTAACACTGCATTTGCAACATCGTTTACCTCAGCTCTTGAAGGAGTAAGATTTTTAATCATACTTTCCATCATTTGTGTTGCTACAATAATTGGCTTTGCATGTAAACGGCATTTATTGATCATCATTTTTTGAAGAATCGGAACCATTTCATAAGGAACTTCTACTCCCAAATCTCCACGAGCAACCATTAAAGCATCACTCACTTGGATAATTTCATCGATATCATCAATTGCTTCCGGTTTCTCAATCTTTGCAATGATCTTCGCTTTCCCCTTTTCTTTACTTACAAGGTGTTTTAATTCAATTATATCTCTTGCATTTCTGACAAAAGACAATCCAATCCAATCAATATCTTTTTTTAATGCAAATTCTAAATCTTCTCTATCCTTTACAGTTAAGGAAGGCATAGAAATATTAGTATTTGGGAAATTCACTCCTTTTTTAGAAGATAAAACTCCACCATAAACCACCTTAGCTTTTATTTCTTTAGAACCATCTGTTTCGACAACTTCAATAATGATTTTACCATCATCTAATAAAATCCTTTCTCCTGGCTTAACATCTTGCGGTAAGCCAGAATAATTGATTGAAAATCGTTCTTTTGTTCCAACTATTTTTTCTGTTACAACCGATACAATTTCACCTGTTTGTAAATCGACACCGTTGTTTTCCATCTCGTTCGTTCGAATCTTAGGCCCTTGTAAATCACCTAAAATCGCAACATTCAGTCCAGTTTCTTGGTTTAACTCTCTAATAACTTCAATCACCTTAGCATGATCTTCATGAGAACCATGAGAAAAATTAAGACGACAAACATTAACCCCCTCCAAAAACATCTGACGTAAAGTATCTTTATCACTTGAGGAAGGTCCTAATGTTGCTACAATTTTAGTTCTTTTCATATCTTATATCATTAAAAAACTAGCCAAAAACTAAATTCTCAGTAGAGCTAATTTCCATTGGATTAAATTCAACAGCAGTTAGAACGCTTCCAACTTGCCTTATTTGTTCTAAAAAGTCACTATGATCATCAAAATTGTCTTCACAAATAAAGATGAAATAATCAAACTCAACTTTTTCTGGTACCAAAAATTTAGAATCCCTTTTATTCTTTATTAAAAAGAATTGAACCATAGTATCTTCTTCTTCAAACTCATAAAAAGGATGTCGAGAAACATTTACTCCTTTTTTGTTTACAACCACAAAATCCTCATCAGATTTCGCTAAACTTAGATTCAATTCATTATTAATACTCCATACTAATCTGTAATCATTATGATGGGAGCAAACACCTATCATTCTATAGTTATACTCGTAATCAAGAGACAATATATGCTTGCGGTTTTTCTTCATTTCAATACACCTACAAAGTTAAGGATAATTTAGAGATAACATTATCAATATAACAGCATATTATCAACCAAAAAAATAGAGAAATGAACAATTTATAGTTTTGATGAAGGATATTAAAAATTAACTAATTTATAGTCAACAAAATCATTTAAAAAAATGAAAAATGAAACTAAAAATATTTTTTATGAAAGAACATTAATAATCTTTGTTTAATTTTGAAAAAAGATTAACTTTGCAATCAATTAAGTTTATTTTAATTCTGAACAGATGAGTATTTTTGGATTAGTATTGTTTTTAATAATTGGAGGAATGGCATTCTGGTTATTGTTTTTCTTACTTGGATTTATTGTCCCTTTTTGGATTTCTTTAGGTTTAGCTGCTAAACTTAGACCAAAAAGAGTATTTGAATCTGAAGAAGAACACTAATTCTTAAAACATAGATTTTAAAGTTAAGGTTACCTTTATGGTAGCCTTTTTTTGTTGGTAAATATCTTAAACTAAGACAAAAAAAGGGTCAAGTGCAAATGTTGGGGACTAACCATTTCTTTTTTATTTCTTTCGATACTTTTTTGAGCTGAAAAAAGTATCCAAAAACAGCTTTTCAATTTTACAAGGAACTTTTTATGTTCCGTTTCACTCTACAAAAACCGCGGATAAATGTTGAATTACATGCTTTTTTCCTTACATCTCCATTACATTTCGATGTGGAACGCAATTCCATTCCATTTACCGACTAGTTCTGTGTAAAATTGGAATTACCGCTTCGAAGTTTGAAATTATAGATCTGTTTTTAAATTTCAAACTTACTAAATTAAGAACTGATTTGAATTTAGATTAACGTTTTAAATTGATGTAAATTAGATGGTTAAAATAAAAAAGGTAAAAATATTAAATGCTAACGAGACATAGTAATCGAAGCATTTTTCGGCCTAAGCAATGAAATGTAGAAAACAAGAATAAACGAAGTAAAGCTGAATCCATGTTTGAACGCAGCTGTCAACAATCCAAGAATTGGTTGTTGTTAACAGCGTTTGTGAGTTTGGATGAAGCTACGGAGTATTTCGTAGTTTTCAATTTTTATTGGTTCAGCCTTGACCTTTTGTTTCTTTTGGGTCAAGCCAAAAGATAGGTGGAAAAACATTTTTAATCTACATTAATTAACTTTTCTCCCCAAGTTTTGTTCTTGATCCCAAAAAAAGATTGAACTTATCTGTCCAATCTTTTCAATATTAAAACTTAAAAGTTTTTTTTATAATATCTTAATCCGATTTACTCTTTAATCTTCATCGTCGTCTTCTAGATCATCCTCATCGTAATCCGAAACTTTTTTAGATTTTTTAGGCTCGATCTCTTCTTCGTCCTCTTCTTCAATATCATCTGGCTTAACAATATCGTCGATTTCGTCATCATCTTCATCGTCATCATCCAAGTCAAGAGCTGTAGTCATGTTACTAGACATCTTAACCAAGTAAATCACCTCTTCTGTTTCCCAAATCAGAGCCTCTAAAGATTCTCCAGCAGGAGTTTTAATTTGTGTTACAAAACTTCTGTAACCATCTGGAAAACTTTTCAAAAGTTCCTTTTTTTGTTCTGCTGTCAATTTATCGTAACTAACAATAGATCGTTTTTTTGTCATGACTTGCAAATATGCTTAATTAAACTTAAATAATTCAGGGCTCAATTTTCCGCTGATACAGAGCAAAAATAAATTTAAAAGGGGAATTAAAAATAGTTTTTAAAAAAATATTCAAAAATCATTTGAAAGCAATAAATAGAAATGGGAATATCCATTTAAAAAACAGTACTTTATAAAGAAAACACAACATAAAAAAAAGTTATTTGAATTGTCTAAATTTCTTACATTGTCTTCCGTTTAATATTCACTATCTTTGTAGCTATAAAAAAAAATAAAATGTCCCATAAAGCAGGGTTTGTAAATATTGTCGGAAGTCCAAATGTTGGTAAATCAACTTTAATGAACCGATTATTAGGCCAAAAATTATCAATAGTAACATCAAAAGCACAAACTACTAGGCATCGAATATTAGGAATAGTAAACGATGACGATTCTCAGATTGTCTTCTCAGATACTCCAGGAGTAGTAAACTCAGCATATAAGATGCACGATGCAATGATGGGATATGTAAATACAGCTCTTCAAGATGCTGATATTTTAATTTTCATTACAGATATTTTTGAAGATGAAATGAATCATCAGGAAACTTTGGAGAAAATTCAAAAACTAAAAATTCCGATCATTTGTCTAATTAACAAAATTGATTTAGGCGATCAAGAAAAGGTGATGAACAGGATTACCTATTGGCAAGAAAGACTTCCAGATGCTTACGTTTACCTTATGTCGGCTCTTCATGGATTCAACATTGATCTTTTATGGGAAAGAATCCACAAATTACTTCCTGAAAATCCAGCTTACTACGATAAAGAAGATATATCCGACCGTCCGATGCGTTTTTTTATTTCGGAAATAATTCGTGAGAAAATATTCATTCATTGTCAAAAAGAAATTCCATACTCTTGTCATATCGATATTGAAGAGTACAAAGAAGAACCTGACATCACAAAGATTCGAGCAATCATAATAGTAGAAAGGGATTCTCAAAAAGGAATTGTAATTGGTAAAGGTGGGGAAATGCTGAAAAGAATTGGAAGAGAAGCACGTCAAGAAATTGAAAAGTTTGTTGGCAGAAAAATATTTTTAGAAACTTTTGTAAAAGTGGATAAAGATTGGAGAGTTTCCGATTCTAAATTAAAAAAGTATGGTTATTAACGCCATCCTTTTAAACTAAACTAGATATAATAAGAATGAGTAATATAATTGCAATTGTTGGTAGACCAAACGTAGGAAAATCAACTTTATTCAACAGGTTGACAGAATCTACGAACGCTATCGTTAAAGAAGTAAGTGGTGTCACAAGAGATCGACTTTATGGAAGAGGAGAATGGAATGGATACCAATTTTCTGTAATTGATACCGGTGGATACGTAAAAGGTTCTGACGACATTTTTGAAGAAGAAATTAGTAAACAAGTTTTGATTGCGATAGAAGAAGCTAAAGTAATCATGTTTGTAGTGGATGTTACGACTGGTATTGTAGATTTAGATGAAACGGTCGCTCAAATATTAAGAAAATCTAAAAAGAAAGTATTTATCGTTGCCAATAAAGTAGATAATACTGGTAGAATTGGACTTTCCTCAGAATTTTATCAATTTGGATTAGGAGATGTTTACGATTTATCTGCAACTAATGGTTCTGGTACAGGTGAGCTTCTAGACGATCTTGTAAAAGAATTTGATTTAGAAGATGAATCTGTTCGAGAAAAAGACCATTTACCTAGAATATCTATTGTTGGGAAACCAAATGTTGGAAAGTCTTCGTTAGTGAATGCTTTAACAGGGGAAGAGCGAAATATTGTAACCAATATTTCTGGAACAACAAGAGATTCTATTAATACTCGTTATAATGCTTTTGGTTTTGACTTTATGCTTGTAGATACTGCAGGAATTCGTAAAAAAGCAAAAGTAACGGAAGACTTAGAGTACTATTCTGTTTTAAGATCCATTCGAAGTATAGAAGAATCGGATGTATGTGTTTTCATGATTGATGCAGAAGAAGGAATTCAAAAACAAGACTTAAATATTTTTTACGTAATTGAGAAGAATGCAAAAGGTGTTGTTGTTTTAGTGAACAAATGGGACTTAATTGAAAAAGAAACAAATACTGTTTTAGAGTTCGAAGAAAAAATCAGAGAACAACTTGCTCCTTTTAATGATGTTCCAATCATTTTTACTTCTACAGTAACTAAGCAAAGAATTCATAAAGCAATTGAAACTGCTTTAAGGGTTCACCAAAATAGAACTCAAAAAATCCCTACTTCCGTTTTAAACGATGTGATGTTAGATATTATTGCTGCAACTCCTCCTCCTTCTTTAAAAGGAAAGTACATTCGTATTAAGTACGTTCAGCAATTGGCTTCTTATGGGCCATCCTTTGCGTTTTGGTGTAACTTACCACAATATATTCCAGATAGTTACAAACGATTCTTAGAAAACAGACTAAGGGAGCGTTTTGATTTTCAAGGGGTTCCAATTAGAATTTTCTTCCGTAAAAAATAAAAATTAAAATGAAGTATGCTGCCATTGATATTGGAACAAATGCTGCCAGGTTACTAATTGGTGAAGTTTGTTCTAATAATGGCTTTTCATACGTTAAAAAAATATCGTACACAAGAGTACCTCTTCGACTTGGGGAAGAAGTTTTTGAAGATGGTATTATTTCAGAAAAAAAGACAGAAAGGTTTCTCAAAACTATCAAAGCTTTTAAACTTCTAGCGGATGTTTACCAAGTTAAAGCGATAAGAGCTTGTGCTACTTCAGCAATGCGAGAGGCTGAAAATGGTGAGCAAGTTCGAAAAAAAATCAAAAAAGAAACTGGTGTCGAAATAGAAATCATTTCGGGTGATGAGGAGGCCGAATTAATTTTCGGAACATTCTTTCTGCTTGATTTTGATAAAAACGTTTCTTTTATAGTGATAGACGTTGGTGGAGGAAGTACAGAGGTTAGTGTTTTTGAAAATGGAGAAAGAATTGCTGCTAAGTCATTTGAAATTGGGACCATTCGTCTTTTAAAAAACAAAGTCAAACCAACTATTTGGAAAGACATTCACCAATGGATTGAGCAACATGTCGATCTAGATTCGATACATAACATCTTTGCTACTGGTGGGAACATCAATAAAGTACATAAAATTATTGGCGCTCCATACATGGAAGCTATCCCTTTGAAGAAAGTAACTAAACTGAGGGACACTTTAGAAAAATTATCCCTAGAAGAAAGAATTGACAAGTACCAATTAAAAGCTGATAGAGCTGATGTTATTGTTCCAGCGATGAACATCTATATCTACATTATGGAAGAATTAAAGTGCAACCAAATGGTTGTTCCTAAAATTGGTTTATCGGATGGAATGATTTATGATATGTATTTGAGGGAAAAGTGATTTTTTTAATTATTATTGTTTGATGATGAATGATTAATTTATTTTGATGTTTTATTAAAAATCATAGAGAGTGTCTTTATAAACTCATTTTCCCATTTTTTCCTTTCATGATCACCTTCATAGCATTTCAAATAATAAGGTATATTTTGATACTTTAAATATTTTTCTAGATTTTGAGCATTCAATTTAACATCGTCAAATTCTAAATCACCATAATAAATATAAAAGTTGGGACTGTTTTTATCATTCCATGGGTATAAATCTTTCGTTCCTTGAAAAAGGGAACATAAAATATATGAGCCTATTAAATCTGGTCTTTCAATAGCTAAAGAAAGTCCAAAATCTGCTCCATTTGAAGAACCATAAAATATTCGTTCCTCTCTTAGATTACTTACTGAATACGTTTTTTGGGAGTAATCAAAAACTTCGTCAACAAAAAAATCAAAATGAGTATTAAACCTTGAACTCAAGCTATCAGAATTTTGCACTTGTTGTTTAACATATTCAAAATATCGATATTCCATCTTCATACTTGGAATCCAGTTTTCATTTGAATGAACTCCAATAAAAACAATTTCAGGAATCATTTTTTTATCGATTAAAGAATCTAAAGCTTTTACATAAGCATCAGAAATGATTTGTCCATCAGTAGCATAAACTACTGGGTAAGTCTTTTTCTTATCAAAGTTTTTAGGTAAATAAACTGTTAATAATCTTTCTTGTTTTAACTTATTACTGTAAATTGTATCTACAAAAAATTGAGATTCACTTTGATTATTAGGACCTGTTTTCAACTTACTATCGTTTCTTTTTTGTAAAGAAAACGTTCCTAGAATGGAAATAAAGCAAAGGCTATATATTAAGGTTTTGGTTGTTCTTTTCATCATGTAACAAAACTATAAAAAAAACCAACCCCTAATTCATAGTAATAGTAAGAAGCTAACAAAAACAGAAAATAAAGGCTGAATTCAACATTAAATAATCAATTCGAAAACAGACATTCCAAACGGAATAAATCTACTTCTACGACTTTCAATTGCATAGCGATGTTGTAATATTCTGCTTGAATTTTCTCTAAATCGTTTAATCTAATTTTTCCTTCTTGGTAAAGTAATTGGTTCAATTCGTAGACTTTTTTTCGATCTTCCAATATGGTTTTATTCATTTGAAGAATGTCTTTTACTGTGAGCAATTGACGTTCAACCTCTAATTTCTTTTTTTCAAGCTCCAATGCTTTTTGCTCAGCTAATTGCTCTTGCTCCGTTTTCGATACTTGATAGATTTTTTGTTGCTGAAAGAATTGTCCTTTATTAAAAATTGGAATGTTCAGGTTTAATCCAACTCCTTGGTAACGGTTGTTTTTAAATTGATCATTAAACGCATAGGTGGGCGTTGTTTCTAAGGTATAGTCTTTATTATTGGTTGAATAACCTGTATTTAAAAAACCGTTCATAGAAACAGAAGGGTAAAACTGTGTTAGGTTTAATTTATTTTGAGCTGCTAATAAATCCAATTGTGTCTCAATTTTTGCGATGTCAAACTCCTCCGTAAATGTTATTTTAACTGGCTGAATTCCCTCTTGTTGCAGTTGGATATTTTGTTGGATAGAATCTCCCATCAAATAATTTAGATTGATGATTTCAATCGTTCTGTTTTGCTCATAGTTAAGTAAAGATATGTGCTGTTGTTTTATATTGATTGAAGTTTGTAAGGTATCTATCGCACTTAACTTTCCAGCTTTTATTAAAACTTGTTGAATTGTACGCAAGGTTTCTAAATCTTCTACAAGCTGCTTTTGCTGTTGAATCTGTAAATCTATTTTCCAAACGGAGACAAAACGTTCTAATACTTCTTGCTTAAGATACTCTAGCCTTTGTTTTTTAATTACTTCAGACGATTGTAAGTTTAGTAGGTTCATTTTATTTTGGTGAAAGTACCTGAAACCGTTAAACACATATAACTGAGAGTTTAAACCATAAGAACTCGAATAAATCGTATTTGAACCGAATGTATTTGTAAAGGGATCTAATTTTCTACCATTATTGGCATTGAATCCAGAACTTAAATTAAAACTTGGCAAAAAAGAAAATTTACCAAACTGATGTGTTATTTCAGCCCTTTCAATAGAAGCCTTTTCACTGATTAAATTTCGTGGATTATCCATTGCTTTTTGGATACAACTATCCAATGTCAATTCTTTTTGACTAAAACTAACAGCGCAAATGAATAAAAAAGAAAATAGAAGTGCTGTTTTTATCATCGTTGGATTGCTACTATTATTTTTTCGAAAAAACGTTCCAATAACCTTTTATCTTTCGTTATTATTTTAGCTGAACCTTTTAAGATAGCTTTTGCAGGAAGCTCTTTGTTGTAACTGGTTTTTAAACTAGCTGGCAATTGCACTAAAATTTCATATTTATTATCCTTTGCAATCGAAGTAATCGAAGTTACTTTTCCTTCAATTATTCCGAAATCATTCTTAGGAAAATCTACCAACTCAATGATCACTTTTTGACCTTTAATCACTTTTCCTGCTCCTAAATTAGAGATAGAAATCACTCCTGAATACTTGCTTTTTTGAGGGACTATCACAATCGAAGCTTCTGTTGGCTTATAAAAACTGTGTAAGTGTAGTTGCTTATTGAACAAAATCTTACCATTAAACGGGGCTACCCAAGCTGTATTTTTACTCCATTCTTCTAGTTGAATCTGCATTCCTGATTTTGCACTGCTTATGGCTGCTTCTAATTTTTGAATTTGTTGTTTCGTATCAAAACTCACTTCCGTTAATGTTTTCTCTAAGTTTGAAAGTTGAATTTCTCCCTGAACTATTGCTTCCCTTTGCCCTTGAAACTGATGAAATAACTGAACTTCCGCTTTTTGTTCACGTAATAGTTCATCTTTGGATATTGCATTTTTATCAAATAATCGCTGAGCGGTTTCTAATTGTACTTTTTGAAAGCCTAATTCTTTTTGAATCAATTTTAACTTTTGATCTGCAATCGTTTGTAAGCGTTTTCGTTGACTAATTTCTGTTTTTAGGGCTTCTATTTTTTTATTCAATAAATCACTATTCGTTAATTCATTAAACTCAGAAACATAGGCTAATAAATTATTCCAATTTTGCTGTAAAGCACTTACTTCTAATTGTTTTAATTCTTCTGTAACTGTCAATTCATATTTCCCTAAACTATCTAAGTCTTGAATAAAATTTCGCATCAACACAATATGCTTAGGATTCACTTTAGTATCAAATTGAGCAATAATCTGACCTTTCTTTACCTGATCTTGATCTTTCACCGAAAGTGATGCTAATTTCCCATATACTTGATTTTGGAATTCTACTGGAGGATTACTTCCTTGCACGGAAACCTCTCCTACTATTTCATCTGGATATTTTATGAAATAACAAATGCTTATCAATAAGAATATAATGAAGAAAAAAAGGGTATTCCCCGATCGGGTTAACCAAGATGGTGGAGCTGAAAGCACTTCATTGAGTACTTCGCTTTTTAATTCTATGTTTATTTTATCGTTCATTTTTATTTGTCATCGTTTTATTTAGACACAGAGTCTTTATTTTTTAACCACAGTGTCTCACGGAGTTTTTGTTTTACCACAGTGTCTCGCGGAGTTTTGGCACAGAGTCTCACAGAGTTTTATTTTAACCACAGAGTTTCACAGAGTCTCACAGAGTTGTTTTTAATTCAACATTAAGCATCAAACATTCATCATTAATGAAGCTGCAGCTGATTCTTCACCAAACTAAAATACACTCCTCCTAATTTCACCAACTCCGCATGTGTTCCTATTTCTACAATCTTTCCTCCTTCTAATACCACAATTTGATCGGCATTTTGAACGGTGCTTAAACGATGTGCTATTACTACTGTTGTTTTACCTTTAAAAAACTCTTGTAGGTTTTCCATGATTACCCGTTCGTTTTTCGCATCTAATGCACTTGTTGCTTCATCAAAAAACAAGAAATCTGGATTTTTATATACCGCTCGAGCTATTAAAATACGTTGTTTTTGACCACCACTGATTCCCATTCCTTCTGCTCCAATTTTTGTATTGTAACTCAAGGGTAAACTTTCGATAAATTCTCTAATGTTTGCCACTTTCACAGCGTGTAATAATTTATCTTTATCTACAATTTCATCTCCTACAGCAATGTTATTTGCAATGGTATCTGAAAAAATA
>Ga0228635_1001577_pt1 | contig 11094 bp, 12 predicted proteins | sample 44DmetaG_FD_182699 | JGI IMG/M metagenome (GOLD analysis project Ga0228635, IMG submission 182699) | Seawater microbial communities from Monterey Bay, California, United States - 44D | ecosystem: Environmental > Aquatic > Marine > Coastal | place: USA: California | collected 2016-09-30 | reverse complement strand
ACATTAAAAAAGAAGAATTTGAAAAAGGCGTTTCATGTCATCTCTGCATAGATAGTAATGATGATGACAGAAAAGAGCGTTTTCGAGAACGTCAATATCAAGTTGAGTTGGCTGATAAACGTGGCAAACATCACATAGGATAAATATCGAATGATTGATATTACGGTAAACCTTCTAATATTATTTTTCATAATTGGTATGTTTGCTGGTTTCTTTGATTCTATCTCAGGTGGTGGGGGGTTGTTAACTATTCCCGCAATGCTGATGGCTGGAGTTCCTCCTCTTGAAGCATTAGGAACAAATAAATTACAAGGAATATTTGGCACAGGATCAGCCACTATAACATTTGCATCAAAAGGTCATTTAGATTTTAAATCACTTTGGCCAATTGCTTTTCTATGCTTTATTTTATCCATTGTGGGTGCACTTATTGCATCACAAATACCAGAACAAAGGTTAGCTATTTTTATTCCTTACATCTTAATATTAGTTGCCTTATATTTTGGATTGTCAAAAAATATATCTGATATTGGAAAAACCCCAATTTTAAGATTTTCAATATTAGCCACTATTATACTTTCTATTGTTGGCCTCTATGATGGTATATTTGGGCCAGGGGCAGGTTCTTTTTATATGTTTGCTCTCTTGTATTTGGGAGGGCTTGGAATAGTGCAAGCAACCGCGCAAACAAAGTTATTAAACTTTTCATCAAATTTAGGTGGATTTATATTTTTCGGTTTAATCGGAGCAATAAATTGGGAAATAGGGGCAATTATGGCAGTTGGACAAATAATTGGTAGTTCAATTGGTGCTAGATTAGCAATTAAAAAAGGGATTGAAATTATCAAACCATTGCTGATAATTATATGTATCATCACAGCAGTAAGATTATTGTAAGATAGTTATAAATTATTTTTTAATCCAAATAAACTAATTCTGCTCCATTTGGCAGCCATTCAATTGAATTACCAAGGATTTCTCTTGCGCGAGCTGGATTCAAACCAACTATAACCGCTTTTACATCATTTGGGCAATCATTAGGATTTAAAATTGGAATATTTAAATGACTACAATTTTGCAAATATGGATTTTTATCTAAAAAACAATCAATACTGCCATTTAAACGTGTAGCAATTAAACTACCATAAAAACCAGCACCATAAATAGCTAAAGGGGCATCATGCTCTGTATTCTTTAATTTCTGCAATATAGCTTCCCACTCAAAAAGTACATTAGTCAAAATTTTATTGTCATGGAATGAGTCAATTTTAGGCAAACCTTTTTTTGCTATAATGACAAACGCACCTGAAAATGCATCACAATCAATATTTTCAATAATTAATTTTGCCTGCGCTAGAGCAAAGGTTACGCTTGAAAGCGTAAAATGATTAAGATGATCAACTACTAATAAATCTCCAGAATTTGTTTCGGCATTTGGTACAGAAAAAAACAATTTTCCATCAGGCAACAAACACCGGGAAATATCTTTAAAAACTTTAACTGGATCAGCAACATGCTCCAATACGAAATGGGCTGTAATTAAGTCAAATTTTGTGGTCCAATCTTGTGGTAATTCATATGTTGCTTGTTGATTGATAGGCACCCAATCTGCCCAATACTCTGCATAATCGGTACTCACATCAAAAACATAGGGAACAACATCAGGCCACACCTTTAGTAATTGTTGAAGCGTAGTAGCTTTGCCAGCACCAAAATCCATAACATTAGCTGCTTTAGGCAGATCCAAAGCCTGAACAAGCTCAGCCTGATATACAGTGCGAAAAACCTGCTCACCAGCTCTATTCTCATAAACTTGATCATGGCCATCTATATCTAATGATATACGGTAATTTGTATCATAAAATTCTAAGATATTAGGTAAGTCTGGACTTTGAGCATGCCCACAATTATCACACAACCATACTTGGGTTCTTACATCTAACACAGTACGAATTGATGTTAAGGAAGGGCCTTCATCATCAAACGCAGATGCAACTATGTCAGAGTTACACACTCGACATCTCATTAAATCTAAAGTCATCTAATCAACTCAGGTAATATTTCAGAAAAATCAATACCCTCAGCAAAAGAACCAGCCCATGCAATACGACAACCCACAGGATGCTCAAAATTAAACCACCTAAATTGAATAGACCAGCGAGGATATACTGCACGGTTAGCACCAGATTGATGCAGAGTTAAAAAATCCATCAAAATCAGGTCACCAGGTTTTGATAAAGGTGCTATAGTGTTATATTGCGATAATCGATTTGTCTCATCGTTTAACCGCAAAGCGTAAGCACCTGTCTTACCTACTCCTCCATCATCGCGTTCCACGGGAACAATACCATCTGAATGGGATCCAGGACATAATTCAACAGGGCCCATTTCAGTTGTTACAGGCAATAAAGGCGTCCAGAAAACAATACCATCAGGGCTTCGAAGTTGAGCTGGAAACTCCTGGTGCCAAAAGGCACGAAATTTATCTTCAGATGGAAAATCAATACGAATACCGTACCCACCAGCAGCCAAACCTGGTGTGCTTTCTGGGCGTAAATTTTTAAAAACCTCTGAATTTTTTTCGTGGCTAACCAATTGCATAAAAGCTGGTATTTGCTTTACCGCATCGTAAACCTCAGCTGCCCAGACGCGATTGGCAGAGGCAATAGCCATGATGCCATCAGTCATTGCAGCATAGGGTGTATCACAAGGAGCCTGAACGCCATGTTCTTTTGCAACTAAAGCTATAATACGTTGAATTCCTCGTTGAATAGGTTCAATTTGAGATCCAATATCGTAAAAATTAGGTATTATACAGTACCCATCCTTGGCAAAACTCTGTGTCATATTGCACTCCTTAATTTTGTTCTAAAAATGCTTGCCATGCCAACGTCTGAGGTGCAAGGTAATCGTATCGTAAATTCACAGGGACATGCGCGATCAAATCCAATGCAGTCACGTAAGGTGTAAATTTACCATGGTCTTGCGGCCAAGATTTTGGTGCATAATCCATATAAAGTACATCGATCCCAGATCTATTAAAACTGGGATGATCTAGGTATCTTAGTGCCCCATGACCTGTTAAATATGTATCTCCACTAACAGCCTTTACTAAGTTTAAAACTCGTTTTGAGCCATAACCATCAACACTTAATTCCGAAGCACGAAATGTTTGGCGATCAGAAAGGCCAATCGCATCTGCTAAACCTTCAGCACTATCTATTAAATTATTAACCAGAAGGCCTTTTGGCATCCAAACATCTTCAAATGTTTGCAACATTTCTGCGACATAAGTAGCCTTGTTAAACGTATTGTATAAAAAGTCTTTATGTCTTTTGGGCGTTGTATCATCTATCATTTCAATGTCACGAATTAATATTTTAGACCCTTTGTCTTTTAATGGAATAGACATCCATTTTGGGCCCGCCGCTGTTTTTACCTGAATACGATTTGTAAAGGAGCCTTTCGAAAATTGTACGTCATCAAGCCATATCATAACATCTGCAAGTGCCATTTGTGCGATAAAGCCAACCCAAGGGAAATACATCGGCTGAGAAATCATTACAGTTGTCATTGTGCACCTAAATGTCTTTCATAGATCAGAACATCATGTAAAAGTTGGCCATCATTGTAATGCTTATTTAAACAACCAACTTCCCTCCAACCTAATTTATTATATAAATTAATTGCGGCAAAATTATCTTTCCTCACCTCTAGCAGTAATTTACGTAATTTGAGTTTTTTCTCAGCATATTCTTCAATAGATTTGACTGCTAGTGTGCCATATCCGTGACCACGCGAACTAGATGTTAGAGCTAAACCCATCCATCCATTTTGATTTTTGTCGTGAATATTACTAATCTGAATGAAACCTATTGGTGATGCATCTTCCTTCTGAATGATGCGAAATATACCTACTTTATTACGCTTTATGATCCAATCAAGTATTTTAGCCTGGACATCCTTTTGTTCAAAAACTTCAGGATTTGCTAGCAATAAATGTTGCAAATGAATATCTTTACGGATGGAGGCCAAAAATGTGACATCCCCTATCTCAAACTCTCGAAGTATAATTAATTCTTTATACAATGTGCATATCCACCAGGAGAAGATGAAAGAACCAGTTTACCATTAATTTCAAGATCTATTTCAAACCTATCAGATTCCAACATATAGTCTTGTAAAGCAGTTAACGGATCATTCCCTTTAAACCATACCTGCGAACGATTTTGGGGAGCCTCTTTTTCATCCAAATGCCCGACCAGAGTATCAGCAACAACCATATAGCAATCTTTAGTCACCATCGGACCATAAGCACGGCATTCCTCTAATACGTGATCGCGACTATGATCACTATCAAGAACCACCATTACGCGTGCACCATCTGGTATGTTGGCACGAACTTGTTTTAAAATACTCTCATCCACAGAGCCACCTTCAATAAGCGTTACACGTTTGGACATAGGGTGCGATTCTATACTTTCACGATTATGCTTGCGAATATCAATATCAACACCAATAACTTGACCATTACCCATCATTTCTAAAATTGATGCCATAAACAAAACAGACCCACCTCGAGCTACACCTGTTTCAATAATTATATCCGGCTTCGTTTTCCAAATAACTTCTTGCGTTGTCATTATATCAGCAGGTAATTGTATTATAGGTATGCCCATCCAAGTCCAAAGATATGAATAATCATATTGGTCTAAATCATAAATAAGGTCTTTTGATTGCTGGAAAATCTTTTTATCCAAACCAAGGCTAAAAGATTTATTTTTACGGTTTTCTAAATATTGTTCGCGATCATCTATATCTGCCATTTACATATTGCCCTTTAAATTTAAAATATATTCCAAATAAACTTCCAAAGAAAAGATATTATAGTCAGTAATTCATTGAATATTTAATTCAGGTATCATTGTCACAAATTTTGTTCCACGTCGAATGAGATCTTGGTTTTCTTCCATAATTTCATTTACAATATTCCAAGGAAAAATCACTAAATAATCAATTTTCTTACTTTTCAGCACTGTAGGGCTTAATATTGGAATATGGCTAGCTGGCAAATATTTATTAATTTTAGAGTTTGCAGCATCACATACAAAAGGCATCAAATCTGGCCTAATTCCAGAATAATTTATCAATGTGTTTCCTTTGGCTGCCGCCCCATAACCTGCTACTGTTTTATTATCGTTTTTTGCAGATATCAAAAATTGTATAAACGAATTTTTAATTTCATTAACTTTCGTCTGAAAGCCTTTGTACGTATTTAAATTTTGAAGACCAGCGTTAGATTCAAGATCTAATTTAGACTTAACATTATCACACACCGCCCGGTTAGAATCTTTCAAACAACCATAAACACGAAGACTTCCCCCATGGGTATCAATTTCTTCAACATCAAAAACTTTTAAACCAAAGTTAGAAAATATACGATTAACGGTATGAAGAGACAAATATGAAAAATGTTCATGATAAATAGTATCAAATTGATTATATTTGATTAATTTTAACAAATGAGGAAATTCAAGTGTCACTATACCGTTAGTTTTAAGTATAGCAGCAATACCTTTAGTAAAGTCATTTATATCAGGAACATGTGCATAAACATTATTGCCAATGACTAAATCAGCTTTTTGATTTGCAATAGACATTTTATTAGCTACTTCATTGTTAAAAAACACTTCATCAACTGGAATCCCTAAATTCCGTGCTACTTCGGCAGTTTTTTTTGTAGGTTCGATGCCTAAACATGGAATATCATTTTCAACAAAATTCTTTAAGAGATAACCATCATTTGATGCCAACTCAATTACAAAACTATCTTTAGTTAAACCTAATTTTTTTATAATCATATCACTATACTGCTTAGCGTGATTTAACCATCCTTTTGATGTAGATGAGAAGTATGCATAGTCTTCTTTAAATAATTCTTCTGCATTCGTATAATCTTGCGTTTGAACTAACCAACATTTATTACAAACCATAACTCTTAACGGATATGTTATTTCAGGCTTTTTTAAATCTATTTTTTTTAGATATGCATTGGAAGGAGGTGTATTACCTAGATCCAAAAACTGAAATTCAAGTTTTTCATTACAATGTCTACATTTCATAAAACTAGTGGCTCCGTTTCTGCAAATGTTGGCAAGATTTTATCTTTATAGGATAAGTTTAATAATGGTAATGGCCACTCAATAGAAAGTTCTTGATCATTTATATTAATTCCAGATTCATAATCTGGTTCGTAAAATGCTGAGTGGCAATATTGTATTTCAGTATCGTTAGTCAAAGCTTGAAATCCATGTGCACAGCCTTTTGGAATATATATCGTGTCAAATGTTTTACTATCCAATTCTACTGAACAGGCAACCCCATAACTTATAGAATCTTTTCGTAAATCTAAAATAACATCAAAAATTCTTCCTCGAATACACCGTACAAGCTTTATTTCAGAATGAGGAGGCTTTTGATAATGTAATCCTCGAACTGTACCTTTTACAAAACTAAATGATGAATTCATCTGCACCCATTCTGTATTTAATCCATAATTTTTGTATTCTTTTGTGCAAAATGTACGTGTGAAGCGTCCACGACTATCTTGGTGACTTTTTGGTGAGATTTTAAATGCGTCACCTATTTCAAGGGCTTTAATTTTCATGATATTTCAAAAGACTTTATATCTTCTAAAGTAACAGATAATGGTGAAGCCCCCTCAAAAACTTTTTTATACCAACCAACAGTTTTATTTATAGTTTCAAAAAAATCCCATTTAGGCTCCCAATTTAAATCTTCTTGAGCTTTATCAATTGAAAGTTTAAGTAAACCAGCCTCATGCGGCGCTTCATCATCAAAACTTTCAAAGTATTCACCTGGCCATATTTTCAATGAAGCCCTAACAACATCTTCAACCGTACAATTATCATTCATATTTGGCCCAAAATTATACGCTGACGCTAAATTTTTATTATCAGATAACTTTTTAGCTAATTGCATATATCCTGATAAAGGTTCTAATACATGTTGCCAGGGGCGAATAGATTTTGGGTTTCTTATTTGAATTATTTCATTAACCATTAAAGATCTTATAATATCTGGTACTAATCGATTTTCACACCAGTCCCCTCCACCTATAACATTACCAGCACGTGCACTTGCAATTGTTATCAGATTAGAATTTTGTTTATATAAGGATTTATAACTTTGAACTGCAAGTTCTACTCCTGCTTTGCTGGCGCTGTACGGATCCAAACCACCTAATTGATCACTTTCTACGTAACCATGTTCCCATTCATTATTATGATAAACTTTATCAGTTGTTATAACTATGACAATACAATTAGTTTTATAATTTCTGAGAGCTTCTAATAAATTTACTGTACCCATAACGTTAGTGTTCCAGGTATCTAAAGTATTCTTATAGCTTCTCAATACTAAAGATTGTGCCGCTAGATGAAACACAAAATCAAATTTATTCTGAGATACATATTTTAGAATGGAATTATGATCACATAAATTTCCAATTTGATGATACACCTTATTTTCAAGACCAAGCTGATAAAATAATGCATCATCAAGTTCAGGTTCAAGAGAAAATCCATAAACTTCTGCCCCTAGTTGATGTAGCCAGAGAGATAGCCAACTTCCTTTAAATCCTGTATGGCCAGTTATTAAAACTCTTTTATTCTTCCAGAAGGAGTACATTACCAAATTTTCCATGGTGCATTATTATTGGCCCATAATTCTTCTAAGTAATTACGATCACGAAGTGTATCCATTGGTGACCAAAACCCCTTATGTTTTTTTACTGCCATTTTTCCATCATTTGCCAAACCTATTAATGGACCTTGTTCTAAAATTGTTTCATCGTCTTTAATTCTTTTTAGTATGGATGGTTCACAAACCATAAAGCCGCCATTTATCCACTGACCATCACCTTTTGGTTTTTCTAGAAATTTATCAACTTTGTTTTTTGATATAGACAGAGAGCCAAACCGTCCAGCTGGCTGAACAGCAGAAATTGTGATTTCTAAACCCTCTTGTTGATGTAGCTTAATTAAGTGATTTATATTAATATCACTTACACCATCCCCATATGTTAAACAGAAAGTATCATCTAGATAATTTTCAATTCGTTTTAAGCGTCCACCTGTTTGAGTTAACTCTCCTGTATCGACAAGTGTGACCTTCCATGACTCAGCATATCGATTATGTACTTCCATTTTATTATTTGCCATATCAAATGTAACATCTGACATATGTAAGAAATAATTAGCAAAGTACTCTTTTATCAAATACCCCTTATACCCACAGCAGACTACAAAGTCTGTAATCCCATGTGCACTATATATCTTCATTATATGCCACAATATTGGCTTACCACCAATCTCAATCATTGGTTTTGGCTTCATATGAGATGCTTCACTTATTCTAGTACCAAGTCCACCTGCTAAAATAACTGCTTTAATCATTTATTTAACCTATTATTTTTATTTCATCTAATATAACAAAACAGTACTTAATGTAATATAAAATTAAAAATTGATGTAAAATACAAGATTTAGAATGAGTTTAAAATCACAAAATAAAATTAGCTACACAAAGCCATCAATTACTTCTCTTGAGGTAGCATATGCAACTGATGCTGCAGAAAATGGTTGGGGTGAAAATTGTTATGATTATATTAATAAATTTGAAAATTTATTTTCTATATATCTTGGCGTAAAATATACCATTGCTACATCAAGCTGTACTGGAGCTATGCATATGGGTTTATGTGCATTAAATATAAAAAAAAATGATGAAATCATTCTTGCAGATTCCAACTGGATAGCAACAGCTGCTCCCATTCATTATTTGGGAGCTAAACCTATTTTCGTTGATATATTAGAAGACACTTGGTGTTTAGACCCAGATAAAGTTAAACGTGCAATTAACTCAAATACAAAAGCAATCATCGCTACACATTTGTACGGAAATGTGTGCGCTATGAATGAACTAATTGATATCGGGGAAAAATATAATATTCCCATTATCGAAGATTCTGCTGAAGCTATTGGAGGAACATATCATGGTAAAAAATTAGGATCTCTTGGCTTATTTAGCACATTTTCATTCCATGGAACAAAAACACTCACAACAGGCGAAGGCGGCATATTTGCGACAAACGATTCAAATTTATATAAAAAAGTATTGAGATTGAGCAATCATGGGCGAGACGCAAAACAAAAACGTCAGTTTTGGCCTGATGAAATTGGCTTCAAATATAAAATGTCAAACATACAGGCTTCAATAGGCTGTGCTCAAATGGAAAGAATTGACGAATTAACCTTAAGAAAACAATCAATCCTTAGAAAATATAAAAATCGATTAGGGGGTTTTAAAGAAATATCTTTAAACCCAGAATTTTCTAATATTACGAATGGAGCATGGATGCCAACTGTTGTTTTCGCAAAGCATACAAACATTAAGCGAAAAGAACTCATAAGTGCCTTTAATAAAGTATCAATTGATGCTCGAGTATTTTTTTACCCATTATCAAGTTTGGATTTCTTTGAAAGCTGTGAAGAAAATGTGAATGCATGGAGCATTGCGTCTCGTGCGATTAATTTACCGAGCTACCATGATATGGAAGATTCTGATATAGATCGAGTATGCGACATAATAATTAGTTTTCTTCAGTAAATTAAGTATTTACGAGTTATAATGATATATTGAGTAATGGTGAAAAATTGTTAATAAGCATAATTATTCCTACTAGAGATCGTGCAGATTATTTAAAATATTCTGTACAAACAGCCTTAAAAATAGACGATATCGAAATAGAAGTTATCGTCAGTGATAATGCATCTAGTGATCATACTAAAAAAATAATTTCTTCAATAAAAGATGATAGATTAAAATATATAAATACTGGTAAACGAGTATCAATGCGTGAAAATTTTGAATTTGCATTAAAAGCGTCATCCGGTGAATATATTATCTTTTTTGGGGATGACGATGGAATAATACCTAATCAATTTAATTGTTTACGAAATATATTACTTAAATATAAACCCGATGCATTATCATGGGATTTTTTGACATATGTCTGGCCAATCAAAGGATATGGAAAGAAAACAGGAGGCTTGCGGTTCGTAAAGAAAAAGATTTTTGGTAATATTATCCAGGTCAATAATAAAGAAAGTAAAGAAACATTATTAAATGCTGACTTTTCGAATGAGAGCATACTCCCAAGAATTTATCATGGGTGTATGTCTCGACATTTTTTAGATACACTCATAAATAAAGACGGAATTTATTTTTGCAGTAGAAGTCCTGATTTGCATATAAGCTTTAGAGCCACACAGAAAGGTGGAAGGTTTTTTAAGGTCAATCACCCATTTAGTATAAATGGAATTAGCCCCGCAAGTACAGGTGGAGGTATGAGATCACAAGATAAGACAGATAAATCTATATCAAAAAGTTTAGAATTTATCTCTGAAGCTAAAAAAGATACTGTTAAAGACGTTATACCGTTGTCAAAATCGATGGGTTTAGGCTTTTTAAGTGCCTTAGAAACTGTTCGGTTACATTTTCCAGATCCAAACTTTAAACCAAATTATTACAAATGGTATATATTTTGTCTACAAAATATTCACAAAGTTGACCGCGCTTCTGCAAAAGAAATCTTAGATGCAACGTATTTGTATTCACAAGAAACATCTACAAAGGGGCATTTTCATAAAGCAAACACAAAAAATAATATTTTAAATAAAAAACTTAAAAACTTAATTTCTAAGATTAATAATATAATGTTTAGTTTTAGAATCTCAGCAAACTTGAATAATAAAAACGACATATTAACTGCAGTTCAAATGTCTGATATAATACTATCCAACGATATAGAAAAAACATTATTACACAAAAATAGCTTAAAAAAACAATTCTCATCAGCTAAACGTCGTAGCAAAAATATTCATTAGATATTGTATTTCGCACAAAAAAGCCGCCCTTAGAGGCGGCTGTTTTATAATTACGATCGAATTGAGAGCTTACTCTTTAATCCTTACTAGGTTTGGCGATGACTTACTCTCCCACGCCTTAAGA
>Ga0228635_1001570_pt1 | contig 11114 bp, 9 predicted proteins | sample 44DmetaG_FD_182699 | JGI IMG/M metagenome (GOLD analysis project Ga0228635, IMG submission 182699) | Seawater microbial communities from Monterey Bay, California, United States - 44D | ecosystem: Environmental > Aquatic > Marine > Coastal | place: USA: California | collected 2016-09-30 | reverse complement strand
GTTTCTTTGTTAAAAATATTTACTAATTCAAATTTGTTAAGCTTTGAGAGTCTCATCTTTGACTTAGTGTAATAGTTCGGAAGGTAAAGGTTGTTTGAAACTTTCATCATAATTAATTTTTGATTGTTAATAATCCGCATCGACTAAACCACCGTGGTAATTAACTCGGTTGGTGCTACGCTCTTAATGCTATTTTCAAATTTACTATTTTTTATTTGATTCAAGAAATCAACATTAAATTCTATCAAATTATTTGTTATATTTAGATAATATGTTGTCTTATTTATTTGGTAGTATCGAACTCTTATCCAACCATAAAAGCTTTAATTTATCGGTTGACACCACTAGAAACCTATGGCTGCTACTACATTTTAAAGATTTAAAGATTAAAAGTAAAACGTTGATTTATCAGGTTAACAATGGCTACAGACAACGTAAAAATACAGTGCATCCATATAGGAAGATGCAGAAAAAGCACAAGAATACCGCAGAACTTTTAGACTACCTAAGCACTAAGTCTTATGACATCCACCAACTAGAAATAGCGTTTACCAACGGATGGAAAATCAAGCAAAAATCTTTTATTCAATTCTCTTTTTATACAAACTCAACTTATGAAAGAGATGATCTTATTGATAAGCTTTTATTTATTTCTAGTCAAGGACCTATTGATGTCTCTAAATTAGAGCCAAACTTTAATTATTCGTTCAGAGGGCATAGTAAGCTAGTTAAAATAGATCTAGATGGACTACCCTCTCCTGATGAGTTTTGGCCTGAAGAAAGAAAAGAGACTTGGAAAAAAGCCTATATAACAAAGCATTATAAGGAAGAGACCCAAGAGGAACAACCAGAAGATAAGGAAAATAGCTTTACTAGCACTATGAATATTAATCTTGATTCCACTAGAACTGAAAATGATAAAGTACCTTGGTAATTAGCTAATTATTTTGAATCAACCTCAGAGTTAAACTCCTTTGAAATAATCTTGAAATACGAAGCCCCTTCTATCTCATTTTTAGGAATACTCCAATAACGTTTTGCAACCCGTTTGCCATTTATCAATAAAAGATTGTCTTCTCCAAAATCAAATGAATCTTTGAGTTCTTTGTTTAGTTTTTCAATCAATAATTGACGGTATTTAAACTTTTCAATAAGCCTATCAAATTCTTTTTCTTGTACAAGAGTATTTACTTCTCTCCCGTATTCATCAGTAATAAAATAACCTTCACCAAAAACATGTGCTAAAATTCCTGCCTTTTTGTTTAGATGCAGTCTGTTTTCAAATGATAAATTTATTTTAAAGTCATTCATAAGTATTTAAAATTAAAAGGAGCAGGATATGCTTATGGTTTAATTGATACTAACATTAGGTTATCTGTTTATAATACAATCAATTATAAAAAAATTTGAACTACTATACAGATCATCTATATAGTCGTCTAAAGATTGGGCCTTTTTAGTTTTCAAGTTACGACTATCTTTTAGTAAAGATTTTTATTGCATTTTATTGAGTATTTCAACACTTAAAAGAGCGCCTAATAATAATCTTAAACAATGAGCCACATTTCTTGTGTTGGGACGAGATCAAAGTTGTATATGTTAAAATCTATTTATTTAATTTAATCTACCATATTTTTATTTATTGTAGAAGATAGTGCTTTACTTTTATTTAAAAGTCTTTTTAAATCTTTAGCTGTTTCGCTATAAAAGTCTTTAATAGTTTCATATTGATTCCCTGTAAAATTTATTACTCATTAAATACATTTTGCTAATTGATTAAAAATAATCTCAACAAATAACAATCGGCACTAAAAGTATAAATAGAGTTGTAACGAAGAAATCGACACCAAAATTAAGTTGTATATTCTTAATCTTGAACCCAGTTAGCAATAATATCCATAAGGTTATAGCCAAATTTACCCCTAAATCTCTGAAGAACAGCAGCATTACTGTAATCATCAATTTCTGAATTAATCCATGAAGCTATAAACATTAAAAGTGGCTCTACAGCATCAGTTACATCTTCTTCTATTATTTTATGCATAAAATGATCATAAAAAGGGTGTGTATTATTTACTTCAATAATAACAAATTTTCCATCTTGAAAATCATGATGATTAATAAAGGTTGCAGGATTTTTTAAATCTGTTAGAACAATAAAATGATTTCGATTTGACTGTAAAAACCAATTTATAGTTCTTTCTATTGCATCTTTTTTACCTTCGAATTCTGGATAATTACTTAAAACTGAAACTAATTCATCATGTTCTTCTTTCGTTAGTGTTTTCTTAATTTTTGGGCATCTAGGGCAAATACCATTTTCATCTAATTTAATTCTGTGAAGGACACACATATCAACTTTTCGTATTGTCTTACAGGTAGGACACTCACTGTTTTCGTCAAGTTCTATATTATGTACTGGGCAGTTATTTGAGGTGTAATCACAGTTTGAGCATTTACCTTTAGAAAAAGTTTTATTTCCACAACTTGGACAGTTCTGACGACTAGTTTTACCTTTTCCGCGTTGTTTAATTTTCTTAAACATGGCGTCAATAGACCATTGTATTTTCTTAGACAGTATATGTCTCAGCTCCGTTTTATCATCTAAACCTCCATCTTGCTCCAATTCTACCTTATCGTCAAAATCTAGGTATCTAAAGTTTTTGGCATCTAATTTATTTGCATTCACACCCAATAAATCATCAGAAATAGGTTCAAACATAACTTCAATACTCCACCACCGATTCATTGGGTCTTGGCTATTTCGAAATTGAAAATCAAAATAATCAAGTTTTAACTCTCTTTTAGCTCTAACTAGAGAAATACCTGTAACTGGTCTATAATATTTTTTTCCAATCTCTGAACTCCCTCCTAACACATCTTGCTCTTGTTCTTTGGCAATTGAATATCGTATTTTAATTTCATGATTTTTTTCCTTCCCATCCACATTCTGAATAAAATTAATTATGTCCTCACCTTTTCCATCTTTACCTCCCCAAGGTTCATTAGTTGCAATATTCCCATATTTACCAGGCAAACAAGTGTTTGTCATTAAAAACATTGGATCAAAAACTCTTGTAGGTCTACTTAGATCACGTATTTTCTGAAGTTTGCCCCCTAGTTCTCTAAACACTAAAAAATTAATCTTTACACTACCTTCATTTAAATAATGCCTGTAAATCCGACCCAAATTTAATTCAATATGCTTTATTAGAGTCTTTGCTCTTACTACATCGAGTCTATCACAATTATTCCAGTGAATAACTGTACCACTGTTATAAGAACTTATGTCATTATAAGAATCTATAATCTTACTTGGTAGATTATTTTGAATAGTAATTTCATTTGAAGTAACTGGATCATCGGGTGCATATTCATCGTGATTACGATAATTGTGTAAATATTCACCTTTTTTCTGCCAGCTGTAAACATGGTAGTCTGAGCATTGTGAACAAGACGAATATGGCAGGCCTAATCCAAACTTGCCTAGTCTCCCATCTTCAGTGGTGCCATGATTTCTACCTCCTCCAAAGTCTAGGCAAGAGTAAATAGTTTCTTTATCCATTCCAACACCATTATCAATAATAAATATTTCGCGCACATGCAACCCTGGTTGACTTTCAATAAAAACAATATTTATTTCTGCAGACTTATTTTTTTGTTTCCACTGTATTGAATTATCAATTACTTCTGCTAATGCATAAGTTGTTCCCGCCGTAAACTGACTTCTAAAGGCATTTAATCCCGCTCCATTTATTATTGACATAATTATTTATTTTTAATTTGTAATTTTTTATTCCAAAAATTCTCCCAATAAGAAAACATGAAATCTGTATTTCCTAAATTTGCTATATTATCGATAACGTCTACCACATAATTTAATTCATTACCGCCATTACGGGGTCCTCTTAGTGCACGTCCTATCATTTGGCTGTATAAAATCATTGAATTAGTATGTCGAGCGATGACAAGTGTTTTAAGTTTAGGAGCATCAAAACCTGTAGTTAAAACTCCAAAGTTAATCAGGACTTTTAATTTACCGTTCTTGAAATTTTTGATATGACTATTTCTGTCTTTTATACTCGTTAAGCCTAAAACAATTTCTGCATTAATATCACGCATTTCAAGAAGCTTTTTTAGCAGAATACAATGTTCTGTTGAGCAAGCAAATACTAATACTAAATCTCGGTTAGGATCATTTAAAGCGCTTTCAATTTCATCAATAATTATTCTATTTCTATATGGACTTTCAGCGAGTTTCGAAATATTAGATTTATCTAATTCTCCATTTCTTACTATGCTTGTAATTTCTTCTGGGTTTAGATCATCAATTTTATATTCAATTGTATTGTGATCAATATTTGCTAAAACTTTTTCTTTTTGCAGATAACTTAACGGATTGTTTAAAGGGTTTCCATCATTATCCCTAATCGAGATGATATTGTTATCAAAATAATCTGCCAATATTTGATTATTCGGGTCATTAATGTCGTTTGATCTCCCTGGTGTAGCTGTAAGCCCAATTATTCTACAATTAATATTTGAAGACACATAATTAATAGCTTTTAAGTATGTGTTAGCCAAAGTTTTGTGTGCTTCATCAATGATAGTTAAACGTGTATTAGATGCAATTAAAGAACGTAGTTTAATTAAATCCTTTTTTGTTGAATTTAATAAAGAGTTAAATTTTTGGAACCCTATAAAGACAACAGCACGCTCATGATCTAATAAACTTAAATCGTAATCGTTATCACCAAATATGCGATAAATTGGTAAAGGATAATCTCCCTTTAGTTTCCACGTGTCTACAAGACTATTATAGGCTTGATCACAAAGCTCTGTTGAATGGGCGAACCATATCACGAGCCCTTCTTCAGGAATTTTTGTTCTGATGAAGTCCGTAATTGCTTCTATGGAGGTTTTAGTTTTCCCAGACCCTGTAGGCATGTGAACTAACATTCTTGAATTCGCCTTTTCAGGGTTTGTTAGATTTAAAACAATTTCATCTTTAACATTTTTTTGGTAATCATGTAATGATAAAAACCTCTTAGGATCTGGTGTAATAATAGTCTCTTCAGGTATTTCCTCTGATAACTCGTCTTCTCTAATGTATACGTCAGGATCAAGGTTAAGAAGCTCAATTAGTTCTAAAGCTACTTTAAATCGATTTTTACCTAAAATTAATCTTCTTGATTTAATATTATCAGTGAAAGTTATTTTCAGTTGTAAACAAAGGTGTCGAATATAGTTCTCAGCTAAAACTTCTTTAATCAAAACCTCTTGAAAACCATTGTTATAAAGAATGTTAGAACCTAAGCCTTCTACAAGCAATTCCTCTGGTGACACAGTTTGATCACTATGAAACTCATGAATATATTTACTAATACCATTATAAATTGAATCTCCAAGGACTTTTCTGACATGAGCTGTGGAAATTTTTCGTTTTAATATTTCAATAATAGCATTGTACATAATTAATTATATTCAAATTTTAATAAATCAATATTACCTTGAAGCTTATTGAAGAAAGAATCAAGTTCCGAGCCGTAAAAATCAGATTTGGTACAAATTAATGAGAGCACTACCTTTTCTAAAAGTTTTTTCTCCGAAGTATTTTTATGTTGGAAGAACCAATGATTTTCATTCAATGTAATGATATAGGTCGAATCTATATACTCTTCAAAAAACAAAGGTCTATTTTTAACATTAATCCATTTTATTTTATATTTATAGCCATTAATTTTAATTAGATCCTCTTCAGTATTATTAATTTCAAAGTGAGTATTGTTTTTAATGCTTATTGCTCCTTTTATGTCTAGAGGATTTACATCAAGCAATTTAAAAATATCATTTAGATTATCGATATTCGCATTGATGTTGTGAGTTTCATTTATTTTGGCCTTAATTTCTATAACATTAGCTCTTGTATCTTCTTTTAGTTTATTAATAAAATCTTTAGAGTGATCATTGGCAATAGAGTAAATATCATTATCGAAATCAAGACTAAAAGCCCGTAGTAAAAGAATAGATTTAACGTAATCATAAAATACTCTATTTCCCTTATATTTATCAATAAATTTCACCTTAAATAATCCCGATTTCATCATTCTTTGAAGTTGATTTTCAGGTACATTATAAACCAAAGCTTTTTCTTTGATATACCTTAATTCAGTTTCCGTTATTATACCATCTTCACAGATTTCATCAACAAGTAATTTAAAACTTTTATACGCCTTAAAATCTATTGTTTCTATTGCATTCGATAAATCTTGTGTTGAAATTCCGAAATGTTTTGCTTTTTCAAATAAGTATTGTTCTTCGGAATAAGTAATTTCATTGTCTCTAGAAGACTCTTCAAACATTTTTTGAAACTTATCATTATTAAAATGAATAATATTTTTCGCTTGCGTTAAGTCCAATTGCAAAAGAAAGTAATGATAAGGATTAGTAAGGTGTTCTTTTAACAAATTATATTCGTCTCGATTTTTAAATACATCTTTAGTATTTTTTTTAATTATTTCTAGAGGTACCTCCTCACTTTTTTGTTGTTTCCTCTGTATTTGTTCGTAACTATTTATCGAATAAGTATAATCTATATTATTATATTCAAATTGACCTTTCATGTCTTTCCGTAAAATATCTCTTACAGCAAATCTGGACATTCTATAACCGTCAAATTTTTTATAAATATTATAAGCAATTTTCTTAGCCATTAATGGATTTTTACTTTCAAGCAAAACTTGATAAACCATTTGAACTAATTCATCTTTAGATTTTTCCACAACAATTTCTTTTTAATAACTCCTTTAGTAAATATTGAAATTTATTTCTTGCTTTATTCTTTATTCTAGTTGATTCAGTCTTAACACAAACAAACAATGCTTAGCCCTAGATGCTTGAGTATAAATTAATTGCCTATAGTTACTTATAGAAGTAGAAATGTCATCTAAGATAATTAATACATCTTGTTCTAGACCTTTAAATGTACTGATATTTGTATAATGGATAGTTGCTTTTTCAAACCTTGCTCTTCGATCTAATGATTTTAAGGCGTACTTGTCTAGCTTTTTGACGTCTGAAATAGGAGATTCGAATTTAGCCCCATTTATTAAAATTAAAATCTGAGAGGTTAATATGTTTTGATTTATAACTAAATCTTGGATAACATTTTTTAAAGATTTAATAAGTTCAACTTTATTCTTACAATCTACTTGAATGACTTCAGGCCCCTCAGGTGAGTTAGATGAAACTTGTACTTCCGATTCGGTAGTTTGATTAATAAATCGCACAATACTTTTAGTATTTCTAAGATTATCTGTTAGTCTGTAATTAAAATAGTCATTTTCTTTAGGAACTTCGGAATAATGACCAAAAATATTTTGCATAGAATCTAAGAATATGTATCTACATGCATCGGGTATAGATAGTTTGAATATTGTTTCATACCAAAACTCCTTAAAATCTTGTCCTTCATCAATTATAATTGCGTCGTATTTTGATACATCATTAGATTCCAAAACATCATCTAGCTTTAAAGGTACCTCCAGTGTCCAAAAATCTTCTGCTTTGCTATTATTTTCATTCCACCAAGAATCATCATACTCAGTAATAATATCTCTTGCTAAGCTATGGTAAGTTGAGACTTGAAATTGACTCTTGTCTACTTTACGAATATTTAAACTTTCTCTTATCTTGTTAGAAAGTAATCTGTTATAACAAAGAAACAACACAGACAATCCTTGATCAAAAAGATTTAACGCCATTTGTTTTGCGACTATAGTCTTACCTGTACCTGCTGAACCATGTATAATGATTCTCTTATTCTCTTTAATCGCACTAATAAGATTCAATTGAGATACCGTAAGCTGTACAAACTTCTCTTCTTGATATTTTATAGTTGTTCCCAAAGTCCTTACCATTCCGATACCACGAAGTAGATCAGCTTTAAAATTTTGGTATACATACTCTCTTAACCTTCCTTCATGACTTACATCCACTAAATTTTCAACGCATAACCGAATCGATTTTTTTACATCATATAGTCCATTCCTATCTAATATATGATATGGTGTAAGATTGGTAGGTAATTTTGAGCCAGAGGAAATTTCACAATCTGGAAAACATAACATCCATATAAAAGGTATATTATTGGAGAGCTGATAATATTTTTTAACAAGTGCATGGCAATTAGAAGATACCTGTAGCTCAGGGTCTTTTTTCAATACTCTCCCATTCTGTAACCATTGATTATTAGCATACTTTAGCATGCCGCCTTTTACCTCTAATATAATCACATAACGATTTGGCTTTGCAATTATAAAGTCTACTTCAAATTCTCGTTTCTTACCACTTGAATTTACAAAACGCTTAGAATAGAAAATATCATGAGTCTCACTGAGAGCCCTTAACCTATTGAACACTTCCTTTTCTGCGAATTCATGCTCCTTTTCTATTGGGAATTCTAATGGATATATCATTTAACTCATGTCAGTTTAATTGCTTCAATAGATACAGCCTCAGACTTATCGAAGTCACTTATAAAATCTTTAGGAAACATAAGTTTTAGTATTTCAAAAATTATTTCAAAAATACAAGTTAATGGAGATTGTTTATCACTAAAATATTCTAGAGGGTAATCAACGTTTTCATAAAACAAGTCAAATGCTTCAATATTTTTATAAAATATATTTTCAATTTCAATTATTTCAAAAATATCTGGTTTAACATCACCATCTGAATAATCATATCCACAACTATAAGATCCATGGAAATAATAAAGTTTGCTTCTTGTTAATATAATAGTATTATACCAGTCCCAATCCCTATGTCCATCCCAACTTATATCAGACATTCCTGGTACAAACGAATAAAAAGTAAAGTTTAAATAGCCTTGAGGTTCTATTATTTGTTCAAACTTTAATGCACATGTTCTTATTCCAAATGTGAAATAATTGCTCCAATTCTTTTTATTTTGATTACCCATGAAATTGGTCTTTATAGTTGATTAAACATTATTATATCTGATCCATTAGGATACTTTCTCACATATCTAAAATCATCATTGAAATAACATATCCATTCGTAAAGTATATTTACTACCAATGCTCTCTTTAATTCCCAAGATCTTGGAATAGGCACTTCGGTACAATTGTTTTGAATCCATCTGACGATCATACCATAGTTGCATGAACTAGAATTCTTGATGTAGTTGATTATTAGCATAATTTAGCATACCGCCTTTTACCTCTAATATAATCACATAACGATTTGGCTTTGCAATTATAAAGTCTACTTCAAATTCTCGTTTCTTTCCACTTGTATTTACAAAGCGCTTAGAATAGAAAATATCATGAGTCTCACTAAGAGCCTTTAACCTATTAAATACTTCCTTTTCTGCAAATTCATGTTCTCTTTCTATTGGGAATGTTTGAGGGTAAATCATGCAGAGTTATTTTTGAATTCAATGATGTCAGAGCCTCTGGGATATTTTTTTGTGACAATAATATTATCATAGAAGTACGTAAGCCATGAAGTTAAAATATTAACTATAAGCCTTTGCTTTAATTCCCATGATCTTGGGGCTGGTACTTCTGTGCAGTTATCTTGAATCCAACGTACAACAGCACCATATCTCATCACCTTATCATCCTCCAAACGGTTCAAAAAAGATTCTATAAAAGGGTGGGATTTAAAGTTAAATTCTAAATCGGACATAAATGATTCTATGTTGAGATGATTTTCTAAGATACCATATAGTGCTAAATCATGTGACACAGCATTCACTTCTTCTTGATTTACTTCTCTTTCCTTGGAATAAACTTCATATAATAGTGTTGGATCACTACACATAGGCAACGATGTTATCAAAAAATCTTTATCTAGATTAGGTGGATCTATCAAATTGATATCATCTCTCAAAACATTTTTCATAGAAAGCATGTCGTGTAATTGATCTACCCAGTCCGCTGTAACTATATGTGATTCTTGTTTTATCCTATCGAGAATGATTCGCGATTCTAGATCTATCTGTTTTACAGAAGTGTTGACCTCCCAATTAGAGTTCTTTTTATTTTGCATGCCTCGGCTTGTAAAATTAGCTGATCCCAATATACAATCTCCATTTTTTGCAACGATGCACTTAGCATGTAGATTTTTATTGCGAAATAACTGAATGCCATACTCTTTACAAACATCATAAACTTCTAAATCAGACGCTCCATTAATAAGATCCTGTCCATCCCACCTTACAATAATTGTGGTTATATTATGGTCGACCTGTTCTAAAAGATTGCGCAAAAAATTACTCTTAATGTACGCAGAGTAAATAGTTTGCTCTTCATGACTATTTATAAACTCTTGAAGAGTAATTAACAAGTTCTTTTTATTTGATAATAATCTACTCATACTAAATAAAACAAGCAGCACATCCCTTACCTTCTTCTTCCTCCCAGTCGACTTCCCATTCGTCGGCTGTAGTATCAGTAAGTATATCTACTAAGTTTGGTGATTGAAATTTTGCTTTCTTTCTTTTTATTCTAGTGTAGTGTTCTCTTTTGATAGATTTTCTGCGTTCCTCCGAACTTAGCTCTTCTAGGGTTTCACTTTGTTGCCACGTAAATCCTTCTTTCTCGTAGTTCATGGCTTGCTCATAGAGCTTTGGGTGATTCTCAAATAGCCAAACCCATTCAATTTTTTGCTGGAAAAAGCAAAAGAAGCAACCTGACCTGCTCCTCGAATAATAGCCCGTCTTCATCTCTCCATCTATTTCTACATGGTATTCCTTTTTCTTGTAATATGCCGGGACGCCAACACCAGAATCTTCTAATATTCTAAAGATATCATCTCTAACAAGTATATCATTATTATCAATTAGAGGAAAGTCGTCGCAGGTAGCTAATGGATAAGAAGTGGTCTTTAAAAAAGCAAAAACTACTTTATTGAAGTCCTGAATACTATGATCCAAAATAGAATCAAGTTTTTCATCAATCTTAAATGTTGGTGCCACTGCCGCCTCCAATATTTTCAACCCTCTATCTTTTGATTTAGAGACCGCCATCTCTTTATATAGATTCACAACAAAATCCTTGTTACTATTGCTAAGTACTTTATTAATG
>Ga0228635_1001565_pt1 | contig 11145 bp, 8 predicted proteins | sample 44DmetaG_FD_182699 | JGI IMG/M metagenome (GOLD analysis project Ga0228635, IMG submission 182699) | Seawater microbial communities from Monterey Bay, California, United States - 44D | ecosystem: Environmental > Aquatic > Marine > Coastal | place: USA: California | collected 2016-09-30 | reverse complement strand
AGCCCATTGCGGGTCGACTATTATTTAAAGACACCCCTCTTTTTAGAAACTGAGGCCAAGTTCTAGTTAAAAACTGAGACCAAATTCTAGAAGCTGAGGCCAAATTCTCACTTTTCGACAGCGCTGCCGCATCGCCAACGCAGAGTTTCCACCGTCAGCAGGAGTTACCATGAGCGTTCAAACCCAAGACCCACAGCCGGCCTTGCCCATTGCCACCGACAAGCCCGCTGACGCAGGTAAAAATAAAGGCCGCCGCGTCTACATTAAGACCCATGGTTGTCAGATGAACGAATACGATTCTTCGCGCATGCTCGACCTGTTAAAAGACAGTGAAGGTGCGGTGCTGGTCGACGAGCCCGAGCAAGCCGACGTGCTGTTGCTTAACACCTGTTCGATCCGGGAAAAGGCACAAGAGAAAGTCTTCCATCAATTGGGTCGCTGGCGGCTGCTAAAAGAAAAGAATCCTGCGCTCAAAATCGCCGTCGGCGGCTGCGTCGCAAGTCAAGAAGGCGCCGCAATTGGCAAGCGCGCGCCCTATGTGGATGTTGTGTTTGGCCCACAAACCTTGCACAAATTACCCGACATGCTGAGTCGCTCGATACCCGGCGCGCCGCTTGTCGACATTAGCTTCCCCGAGATCGAAAAATTCGACCATCTGCCGCAGCCAGAAGCAACCTCATGCCAAGCGTTCTTATCGGTCATGGAAGGCTGCAGCAAATATTGCAGTTTCTGCGTTGTGCCCTATACCCGTGGCGAAGAGGTTAGCCGTCCACTCGATGACGTCTTGGCGGAGGCATTTCACCTCGCGGAGCAAGGCGTTCGGGAAATCAATCTTTTAGGACAAAACGTCAACGCGTATCGCGGTTTAAACGACGGCGGAGAAATCGCCGACCTCGGACTGCTCATCAAATACATGGCTAGCATCGACGGCATCGACCGCTTGCGGTTCACGACCTCGCACCCTATCGAATTCAGTGAGAGCCTCATCCAGACTTACGCGCAGGTGCCTGAGTTGGTCGACCATCTTCACCTGCCGGTGCAAAGCGGATCAGATCGCATACTCGCAGCGATGAAGCGCGGCCACACCGCTCTCGAATACAAATCGATCATTCGTAAAATTCGCGCAATTCGTCCCAATATCAGTCTTTCTTCAGACTTCATTGTCGGCTTTCCAGGCGAGACCAACCGCGACTTCGAAGACACCATAAAACTCATTATCGAGATCGGCTTCGACACGTCGTTTAGCTTCATCTACAGCGCACGTCCCGGCACACCGGCGGCCGAGCTTCCTGACGAAACGCCAGAGCAGGAGAAGAAACATCGCTTAGCCACGCTCCAGTCGCAGATTTTGATGCAAGCCAATGCGATAAGCGCAGGCATGGTCGGCAGCGAACAGCGTATTCTCGTCACTGGCGTGTCCAAAAAGGATCCTGGCGATCTCCAAGGCCGCACCGAGAACAACCGCGTAGTTAATTTCCGCTGCGATGACGCATCGCTTATCGGAGGCTTCGCCACAGCTAAAATTACCGACGCCCTACCCAACTCCCTCTTGGGAATACTCGTTTAATTCTGGTAGATCCACTCAGCCATAGAACTTTCGAATTAGGACCGCATGACAGCAGATACTTCGATTAGCAACCACATCGCACTCGAGCCCGATAGCGCCGCTCGCCTCGCCAACCTCTGCGGACGTCTCGACGAACACCTGCGGCAGATAGAGAATCATCTCGGGGTTAAGATTACGCACCGCGGCAACAGCTTCAAAATCACCGGCGACGAAGCTGCTGTTAATGCCGCCTCTTCGACTCTCGAGCATCTCTATAAGGAAACCGCGACGGGCGAAACACTCAACCCCAATGCAATACATTTGGCGTTGGGCGAGACCGCACAAGCGCTCGATGAGAACGCAGAGGGCGCAGACACGGCCAGCAGCCTTTTTATTCGCACGCCAAAGTCCTCGGTCAAGCCGCGCAGCTCGCATCAGCGAGACTATGTGGAGAGCATACGCCGCCATGACATTAATTTTGGTATCGGCCCAGCAGGCACTGGCAAAACCTATCTTGCCGTTGCCTGCGCTGTCGAAGCGCTTGTCAGTGAGCGCGTGAATAGGCTGTTACTTGTGCGACCTGCAGTTGAAGCTGGAGAAAAACTTGGTTTCTTGCCCGGCGATCTCGCGCAAAAGATTGACCCTTATCTGCGCCCGCTCTATGACGCACTCTATGAAATGCTGGGTTTCGAGCGTGTTGGCCGGCTCATTGAGAAAAGCGTCATCGAGGTGGCTCCGCTCGCGTACATGCGCGGTCGCACGCTAAACAACTCGTTTATTATTCTCGACGAAAGCCAGAACACCACGACCGCACAGATGAAGATGTTCCTCACGCGCATTGGCTTCGGTTCAACTGCCGTCATCACAGGAGACGCGACTCAGATCGACCTCCCTAAAGGGGAGCGTTCGGGACTTATTCAGGCCGCTCAGATTCTCGAAGGCATCGAAGGTATTAGCTTCAGCCATTTCAACTCGAAAGATGTCGTGAGGCACAGGCTTGTTCAAAAAATTGTCGAAGCCTATGACGAACACGACCGCAAGAACGTCACCTCGCTCCCTCATCAAGATTCACGCGGCGAATCGAAGCGCACAAGTGAGAAAGATGAAGCCAGGCATGACTGAAACAACGAGTGAGTCAGCGACGCCGCTGATATCGGTCGCTATCAGTTCTGCGTGGGATCCTGATGACGAGGCCGCAGCATCCGCCATTCCGCCAAACTGGTTACCCAACATAACGTTTTGCGAAAAGTGCCTCAGCGCCGGCATTGCGCTGCTGCGGTCGAGCTCGCAGCAAGCGGATGCTGTCCGATCAGGCGAAGCAGAGCACCAGCCCTGCTCGACAGATGACTACGCTGTCAGCATTCGCTTTGCAGATACCGCCGAGTCGCAGCAGCTGAATACAACCTATCGTGGTCGCGCCAAACCTACCAATGTGCTTTCTTTCCCCGTCGTCGATGAAGCCGAGCAGTGGCTACCTGCCGTCGCAAGCACTGAACCTCTAGGTGACGAGAATGCGCTTGGCTTAGGTAGGTTAATGCTTCTAGGCGATCTAGTCTTATGCCCTAGCATTATTGAAAACGAAGCATCGGAACAAAAAAAATCGCTTGAAGATCATTGGGCACATCTTTTAATCCACGGATTACTTCACCTGCTCGGCTTTGATCATATCGATGAAGACGACGCAGAAGAGATGGAATCGCTAGAAATTGAGGCCTTAAGAAGCCTTGGAATCCCCAACCCGTATTTGTTAGATTAATCGTTCTCAACCGGCAGCAAGACAGGCCATGACGAGATCACAGGAGCAGCAGAGAGAAATGTCAGACGACCAATCACCCCTCGATCCGAGACCTAAGTCTTGGATCGATAAAATTGCACATTACTTCTCAGACGAGCCAACGGACACTAAAAGTCTACTGGAACTTATTCGCAATGCAGAGCAAGACAAAGTGCTCGACGCCGATGCACTCAGCATCATCGAAGGCGCTCTGCAGGTATCAAGCATGCAAGTGCGAGATATCATGATTCCCCGCACACAAGTCGTTACCGTGCCCTCAGATTTAGGGCTTAACGAAATCATCGAATTGATTACTAAAGCGTCACACTCTCGATTCCCCGTTATCGGCGAAACTATCGACAATGTGGTCGGCATACTCCTCGCCAAAGACTTACTCCCAGCGATGCTGAACGCAAGTAACTCACGCTTCGATATCAAAGACGTGGTGCGCCCTGCAACCTTTGTTCCCGAAAGCAAAAGGCTTAACGTACTGCTCAAGGAATTTCGAGAGACACGGCAGCATATGGCGATAGTCATCGACGAATACGGCAACGTTGGCGGCGTTGTGACTATCGAAGATGTCCTTGAGCAAATAGTCGGCGAAATCGAAGACGAGCACGATGTGGATGACGACAGCTTTATTAAGAAATTCGACGACCAAAATCACATCGTTAAAGCGCTCACACCAATTGATGAATTCAACGAGTATTTTTCCACTGACTTCAGCGAGCAGGAGTCAGCCACTATCGGCGGCCTCGTTCTTCAGCGCTTCGGGCACATACCCGAGCGCGACGAGACGACTCGCATTGGCGCGTTTACGGTTACTGTCCTGAATGCCGACAGCAGACAAATCAAACTGCTTAAAGTGACTACCGAGGCGGAATAAACAGGACTCGGCTGCGCGGACTCCCTGTTTACCTCGGGCGAGCTAAGGTATCCTTAGCGTCAGTCGCGGAGGCCATTCCCTCACCTACCCTAATTCAAGTGTCCGCTGAACAATCAGCTAACGCGTAAAGACTATAGAGATAGCATGAAGACCATTGACGAGAATTACCCAGCACAAGACGTAGAAGTTGCCGCACAGGCGTATTGGGATGATCACGACTGTTTTAAGGTGACTGAAGACCCGAACAAAGAAAAATTCTACTGCCTATCGATGTTTCCGTACCCGAGCGGTCACCTCCATATGGGCCATGTGCGCAATTACACAATCGGCGATGTCATCTCGCGCTTCCAGCGCATGCTCGGCAAGAATGTTTTGCAGCCTATGGGCTGGGACGCCTTCGGCCTCCCCGCAGAAAATGCGGCAATGAAAAACAACGCCGCGCCTGCTGAATGGACCTACGGCAATATCGACTATATGCGCGAGCAATTGCAGCGCCTCGGCTATGCCTACGACTGGAGCCGCGAAGTGGCGACATGCCACCCTGACTATTATCGGTGGGAGCAGTGGTTTTTCACCCGACTCTTCGAACAGGGCCTCGTGTACAAGAAAGAAGCCGAGGTTAACTGGGACCCCGTCGACCAAACCGTGCTCGCCAATGAGCAGGTTGTCGATGGCCGTGGCTGGCGCTCTGGCGCACTCGTCGAACGCCGAAAAATCCCTCAATGGTTTATCAAAATTACCGATTTCGGCGACGAGCTGCTCGAAGACCTCAACAAGCTCGATGGCTGGCCCGATAAAGTAAAGACTATGCAGGCAAACTGGATCGGTCGCTCTGAGGGCATCGAGCTCGACTTTACCGTGCAGGATGAAGCGGATGCAGAGCTGAGCACGTTGTCGGTTTACACGACGCGGCCAGATACGCTTATGGGAGTGAGTTACGTAGCTGTGGCAGCACAGCACCCGCTTGCATTGAAGGCCGCCGAAGGTAATCCGGCGCTGCAGAAGTTCATCGCCGAGCAAAGCAACGTCAAAGTTGCCGAAGCAGATATGGCAACGATGGAAAAGCTCGGCATGGACACCGGGCGCCTCGCGATTCATCCCCTGACTAACGACACTGTGCCTATTTTCGTCGCCAATTTTGTCCTGATGAATTACGGATCGGGCGCTGTAATGGCCGTGCCCGGCCACGATCAACGCGACTGGGAATTCGCGCAAAAGTATTCGCTTCCTGTGCATCAGGTCATCGCGCCAGCGGCTGGCGAGGAGTGCGATTTAAGCGCAGCGGCCTACACCGAGAAGGGCACGCTCATCAATTCGGCCGAATTCGATGGGCTCGATTTCGAGCAGGCTTTCGCTGCGATCGAAGCGAAGCTGTCGGGAATGGGCAGAGGCAAAAAAACTGTCAACTTCAGGCTGCGCGACTGGGGCGTTTCGCGCCAGCGCTATTGGGGTGCGCCGATTCCTATTATTCACTGCGACACCTGCGGCGCCGTGCCCGTACCAGATGATCAGCTGCCGGTACGCTTACCCGAAGACATCAAAATGGACGACGGCGGCTCGCCCCTCGGCAAGCTTGCCGAATTCGTCGACACCGAGTGTCCTCGCTGCAAGTCGCCGGCGAAACGCGAAACCGACACATTCGACACCTTTATGGAGTCGTCGTGGTATTACGCGCGGTATGCCTGTCGCGACCAAGACAGCGCGATGCTCGACGAACGGGCTGACTACTGGCTTCCCGTCGATCAATACATCGGAGGCATCGAACACGCGATCTTGCATCTGCTCTACGCTCGCTTCTTTCATAAACTCATGCGTAATGCAGGCCTCGTCACAACCGACGAACCCTTTGCGCAGTTGCTTACCCAAGGCATGGTGCTAAAAGACGGCACCAAAATGTCTAAGTCAAAGGGCAATACCGTAGACCCTCTGCCACTCATCGAACGCTATGGCGCCGACACAGTGCGTATGTTTACTATGTTCGCCGCACCGCCCGAGCAATCACTCGAATGGTCAGACAGCGGTGTCGAGGGCAGTCACCGGTTCCTTAAACGCCTTTGGCGCATTGTTGCCAATCATACGCCGGTCGGTCGCACCGACTTTACTCAGGAATCGTTGAGCACCGATCAGCAGGCACTGCGCTTCAAAACGCATCAGACGCTTGAGAAAGTGACCGACGACTTCGGCCGCAGGCATACCTTCAATACTGCCATCGCCGCGACTATGGAGCTGTTAAACGCCGTTTCGAAATACGGCGAGACAAACACGAGCGCGCTAGATAAGGCGGTGATGCAAGAGGCTCTTGAAATTTCCATCGCCATGCTCGCCCCTGTAGTCCCCCATTTTTGCCATGTCCTATGGGACTATTTGGGTGGCGAAGGTGCAGCAATAGATGCGGCATGGCCTAAAGTTGATAAAAGCGCCTTGGTGCAAGACAACATGACGATGGTCATTCAGGTCAACGGTAAGCTACGCAGCAAGCTCGAGGTTGCTAAAGACACCGCCAAGGAGCAACTCGAAGCACTCGCACTTGCAGACGAGACGGTGCAGAAATTTACCGCCGAGCTAACCGTTCGCAAGGTCATCGTTGTGCCAGGCAAATTGATTAATATCGTTGCGGCTTAGCTCGGCACAGCGCTGCACAGCGCTGCACAGCGCAGAAAAACAGAGAGTACGGAGGCACTGCATGCACTCGTTTAACTACTTAGCCAACTGGGTGTCTAAGTGCTGCGTCGCCTTTGTGCTTGCACTTGCTCTAACTGCCTGCGGATACAGCTTGCGCGGCAGCGAGCAGGCAACTACGACGCTTTCGCAAATCATCTTAACCGCCTCAAACCCAAACGACCCACTTGTAGCGGAACTCATCGGCGCGCTGGATGCCCTTTCCGTCGACGTCGTAGTCAATAGCGATGTGCCGCGAGACGGCGCTTCAATAACGCTTCGTCTTGGCGATGAGCGGTTGGACCGACGCGCAGTATCGGTCAACTCGCGCGCACGAGCAGCGCAGTATGAATTGTCACTTCATAGCCAACTCACGCTCACAGTCGGGTCAGCTGTCCTCCTCGACGCTGTAGAGGTGAGTGTGCAAAGTGAGTACTTTGAAGAAATCGAAAACCTCGCAGGCACTCAGGATGAAATTGCACTGCTCACGCAAGAGATGCGTCGCAGCCTCGTCCTACAAATAATTCGACGCGCCAGCGCAGCGATTCAATGAGGGGCTAGGTGTGGAAATATCCTCGGGACAACTCAACGCTCAGTTAAGGCCGCCCAATCGAGCGCTTTACTGGGTTTCCGGCGACGACCCGCTCCTTATGCTCGAGGCGGGCGACGCGATTCGCACCTTTCTTCGAAAGCAGGGTTTCGATCAGCGCGACTTGTTTCACGTCGATAAAAATTTCGATTGGGATAATTTCCTACAGCTTGCCAACAGCCTTTCTTTGTTCGCTGACAAACGAATCATTGAACTGCGATTTTCCTCGGCGAAACCCGACGACGAAGGAAAGAAGGCGCTGCAACAATTTGTAGACAATCCGAATGATGATATCGCCGTCATGATCCTTGGGCCGAAACTCGACAAAGCGGCCACCTCAACCAAATGGTTTAGCAAACTTACTGCAAATGCCCTGCTGGTTAAGGTTTGGCCTCTTAAACGCGAAGAGCTTCCGGCCTGGCTGAGCGTACGGCTCAAAATTGCCGGCATCAGTACAAGCCGAGAAGCAGTCGCAATGCTTGCCGATCGGGTTGAAGGCAATCTGCTCGCTGCAGTCCAAGACATCGAGCGCATAAAATTGGCGTTCGCGGGTACTGGCCAGCCAACCAAACCGTTAGAAGCGAGTGAACTCGTCGACTTTGTGAGCGACAACTCGCGGCTCACAACTTACGATTTGCTCGACGCGACCCTGCTCGGAGAGACCAGCCGAGCCCAAAAAATTCTTGCTGGGTTAAAAGCTGAAGGGGTTCATCCGTTGCCTATACTCGCAACGTTTACGCGCGAACTCGATAGCCTGCTTCCCATGCTAGCTCTAAAGGAGAAGGGGCAAAATAGCGAAATGATCATTAAAAACGCGCGCGTGTGGGCTAATCGCAAAACTGCAGTTAAAAGCGTGCTGTCGAGGCTGAGCAAGCCTCAGGCATGGCAATTGCTGCATCAGGCACGCCATATCGATGGGGCGATAAAAGGCATGAATTTGGCAAACCCTTGGGATGAGCTTAGTCTTCTCTCACTAAAATTAAGCGGCGCTTCGCTTGCATCGGAACGCCGCTGAGAGAGTCGGCCCTGCCGCCTAATACGCTATTGCAGTCCTCGTCGAAGAAGCAGTGGCTCTATAGACGCTTCACGACCCCTGAAGTCCTTAAACAAACTCATCGCCTCGCGGCTGCCGCCCTTAGAAAGCAACGTATTTCTAAAATGATCCCCGTTTGCTCTTACTAAGCCCCCGTTCTCTTTAAACCACTCGACACTGTCAGCATCGAGCACTTCGCTCCAAATGTAAGAGTAGTAGCCTGCGGAGTAGCCTCCCATGATGTGGGAGAAATACGCGCTTTTATAGCGGGGCGGAACTTGTCTAATATCTAATCCCGCTTTGGCGAGCGCATCCGCTTCGAATTGAGGGATTTGTTCGGCAGTTGGCACCTCATTGGGCGCGAGTTGATGCAACGCCTGATCTAAAACCGAAGCAGCCAAATACTCCGAGGTAGAAAAGCCTTGATTGAATTTCTGCGCGGCAAGCACTTTATCGAGAAGCGCCTGAGGCATCGGAGCGCCTGTTTCGAAATGCACAGCATAATTGGCCAACACTTCAGGCCACGTTGCCCACATCTCATTGACCTGCGACGGGTACTCGACAAAGTCACGCGGTACGCTTGTACCCGAAAAATAGGGATATTCGACATCGGAGAATAACCCATGAAGCGCATGGCCAAACTCATGGAACAGTGTCGTCACTTCATCAAATGTCAGCAGTGTCTCAACCCCTTCTGCCGGTTTAGTGATGTTTAGATGGTTCGCAACGACTGGGCTCGTTCCCATCAGGCCATTTTGCGGCACGTAAGCATTCATCCAAGCGCCGCCTCGCTTTGAGGGGCGAGCATAGAAGTCCCCGATAAAAATACCCAATTTAGTTCCGGCCACATCGAAGACATCAAACACTCTCACGTCTTCTTGATATACCGGCAGGTCGAAACGCTCAGCGAAGGTTAGCCCGTACAGTTTTTCAGCCGCAAAAAATACCCCGCGCTTAAGGACATTATCTAATTCGAAATAAGGCCGTAGCTGCGACTCGTCAAATGCGTAGCGCTGTTGCCGTAATTGCTCACTGTAGAACTGCCAATCCCATGCCTCTAGCTCGAAGTCACCGCCAGTGGCATCAACAATTTCCTGCAGGTCTTCGGCTTCGCGCCTCGCATTCGCTGCCGCAGCAGGGGCGAGCGAGGCTAAGCGGGCATTTACTGCCTCGACAGTGAGCGCGGTAGCATCTTCGAGCACATAGTCGGCATGGGTAGGATAACCCAGCAAGTTTGCTCGCTCTGCTCGCAGCTTCAGAACGCTTGAAAGAATTTGTCTGTTATCGAACTCGCCGCCACGAACGCCTCTTGCGACCGACGCTCGATGAATAGCTTCCCTAACCTCTCGATTCTGAACACTACTTAGCGCAGGTTGGCCGCTCGTATTGAGAAGAGGCAAGACATATTTGCCGTCGTAACCCCTGCTACTCGCCTCTTTACCTGCAGCAACGATTAGGGCCTCATCGAGCCCTGTCAGCTCCTCGCGTGTATCGACAACGACCGCCATAGCGTTCACTTCATTGAGCACATTCTGACTAAACTGTGTCTGTAACAACGCAGCCTCTGCATTTATCTCTTTCAAGCGGGCCTGTTCGGCACTACCTAATGCCGCACCTGCGCGGACGAAATCGGTGTAATACTTCTCGATCAGACGCACAGCCTCCGCGCTCAATCCGAGGTCTGCTCTGCGTGTATAGACACTCTCGATGCGGGCGAAAAGTGCTCCATTCAGGACGATGGCATCATCGTGTGCGGCTAGCTCAGGGGCAAGTTCCTGCTGGATTTTCTGCAGTGCGTCATTGGTGTGTGCGCCCGCGAGCGCAAAGAAAACTCGGCTCACCCGATTGAGTAACTGCCCCGATACTTCGAGTGCAAGAATAGTGTTTTCGAAGCTCGGCACGGCCCCCTGATCCGCTATCGCCTGCGCCTCAGCTTTCTGCTGCGCCATCCCAGCTCTGAAAGCAGGCAGATAATGTTCGCTCTCTATGCGGTCGAAGGGAGGATAGTCGAAATCAAGGTCGCTTACTCTAGCAAAAGGGTTGTCTTCACGCATGCTCACGCCCGCCTCCTGCCCGGCGGCGGACGCGTTCATTAAACCTAGCGCTATCGCAATGACTATTAACTTTGCTTTCATTGTGAATCTCTCTATTGATTCAATTTCTAAAGTCATCGACTGTCGATGCTTTTCGTAACGGACGATTCAGGCACGAAGGAAGAGCGAGGCTGTCCTGTCCTAGCTATGCTGCCGGTTACTGCAAGTAAACAATAAGGATCGCGGCAGGACAGACGAAGCGAATATAAAAGGGCCAAATTCGCCAGAAAAAACCTGATGCGGCATCGGGCGCACCCTGTTTAATCTCTTCGAGTATTGTTGCGCGGTTCCATATCCAACCGCTAAACACGCAAAAAAACAGACCCAGTAACGGCTGACTCATTTCCGTGGTTGCAGTGACCACTAAATCGAATAATGAGTCAAAATTAAACACGATCACTAGTGAAATCAACGCAATTATCGATCCCAGTAGGAACGCTGCCGCAGGCCTGCGAACCCCCTTTGACTCGACAACAAAAGAGACCGGCACTTCGAGCATCGAAATTGATGAGGTGAGCGAGGCAATCGCCATCAACGCAAAAAATGCGAAAGCAACAAAACCGCCA
>Ga0228635_1001549_pt1 | contig 11222 bp, 8 predicted proteins | sample 44DmetaG_FD_182699 | JGI IMG/M metagenome (GOLD analysis project Ga0228635, IMG submission 182699) | Seawater microbial communities from Monterey Bay, California, United States - 44D | ecosystem: Environmental > Aquatic > Marine > Coastal | place: USA: California | collected 2016-09-30 | reverse complement strand
AAAAAAATGTGATTCCAATTGAAGTTGGTCAACTAATTTCTAGAACCAAATTTTTACACCAATTAGTAACTAGTTTATATTCTAGAACAGATGTAGAAATTAAGAGTGGAACATTTAAAGTAAAAGGAGATGTGGTGACTATATTTCCTTCGTATGGAGAAAATGGTTTTAGAGTTCATTTTTTTGGAGATGAAATTGAGGAAATTGAAGCAATTGATCTAGTTAGTAATCAAATCATAGAAAAATTTGAAAAACTAACTATTTATCCAGCTAATTTATTTGTGACCTCACCAGATGTTCTTCAAAATGCCATTCATCAAATTCAAGAGGATATGGTGAAACAAGTTGATTATTTTAAGGAAATAGGAAAGCATCTTGAAGCAAAACGATTAAAAGAAAGAACTGAGTTTGATTTAGAAATGATTCGAGAATTAGGCTATTGTTCTGGAATAGAGAATTATTCTAGATATTTAGATGGACGAGAAGCTGGTACAAGACCATTTTGTCTACTGGATTACTTCCCTGATGATTATTTAATGATTATAGATGAAAGCCATGTAACGATTCCTCAAACACATGCAATGTATGGTGGAGATAGAAGTAGAAAAGAAAATTTAGTAGAATATGGTTTTCGATTGCCTGCAGCAATGGATAATAGGCCTTTAAAATTTGAAGAATTTGAAGCTATTCAAAATCAAACCATCTACGTGAGTGCTACCCCAGCCGACTATGAATTACAAAATACAGAGGGAGTGTTTGTAGAGCAAATTATTCGTCCTACAGGTCTCTTAGATCCTAAAATAGAGGTAAGACCTAGCCTTCATCAAATTGATGATCTAATAGAGGAAATTCAACTGAGAGTTGAAAAAGATGAACGAACGTTGGTTACTACTTTAACAAAAAGGATGGCAGAAGAGTTAACGAAGTATTTAAGTAGAATTTCTATTCGATGTAGGTATATACATTCTGATGTAGATACATTAGAACGAGTTGAAATTATGCAAGATCTTAGAAAAGGAATTTTTGATGTATTGATTGGTGTGAATCTTTTACGAGAGGGATTAGACTTACCTGAAGTTTCTTTAGTTGCAATTTTAGATGCAGATAAAGAAGGATTTTTACGCTCTCACCGGTCTTTAACTCAAACCATAGGTAGAGCCGCAAGAAATGTTAATGGAATTGCTATCATGTATGCAGACAAAATAACAAAAAGCATGCAATTAACCATTGATGAGACCAATAAAAGGAGAGAAAAACAAATTTCTTACAATAAAAAAAATAACATAACTCCTACCCAAATAAATAAGAAAATTGACGAAACATTGTCAAGAAAAGCAGTTGCTTCTTATCAATATAATAATGCAATTAAAGAAGTAGCAGAACAAGACCTCCAATATCTTGCAAAATCTGAAATAGAAAAAAGAATTAGAGAGAAAAGAAAACAAATGGAAGAAGCTGCTAAGTCTTTAGATTTTATAGTTGCCGCCCAACTTAGGGACGAAATAACAGTTTTAAAAGAACAACTTCAAAAAAATAAAAAAATCTAACAAAAAAAACACCTCAAAGTGAGGTGTTTTTATTTTTTATTTAAAGTGAATTTATAATTCTAATACTTCTTGAACTTTATCTGCAGCTTCTTGAAATTCTGTAGCTGAAATTATTTGCATACCACTGTTATCAATGAGTTCTTTGGCTTCAGCTGCGTTAGTTCCTTGTAATCTACAAATGATTGGAACATTAATTTTATCACCCATACTTTTATAGGCATCTACCACTCCTTGAGCAACTCTATCACATCTAACTATACCTCCAAAAATATTTACTAAAATAGCTTTTACATTTGAATCTTGTAAAATAATTCCAAAAGCTGTTTCCACACGTTGAGCATCTGCAGTACCACCTACATCTAAAAAGTTTGCTGGCTCTCCTCCTGCTTGCTTTATTAAATCCATTGTTCCCATAGCCAACCCAGCACCGTTCACCATACAACCTACATTTCCGTCTAAGTCAACATAATTTAAACCAGCTGCTTTCGCTTCAACCTCTACGGGGTTTTCCTCTCTTAAATCACGCATTGCAGCATAGTCTTTATGACGGAATAATGCATTTTCATCCAAAGTAACCTTTGCATCTACAGCTAAAATCTTATCGTCTGAAGTTTTTAAAACTGGATTAATTTCAAACATTGAAGAATCTGATTTAATGTAAGCTGTGTAAAGTGCTGATACAAATTTTGCCATTTCTTTTAAAGCTACTCCAGACAAACCTAAATTAAAAGCAATTTTTCTTCCTTGAAAAGGCAATAAACCTAATGTTGGGTCTATGTCTTCTGTAAATATTAAATGGGGAGTTTCTTCAGCTACTGTTTCAATATCCATTCCACCTTCTGTAGAATACATAATCATATTTCTACCAGTATTTCTATTTAACAATACAGACATATAATATTCTTCAGGTTCAGAATCTCCAGGATAATAAACATCTTCACATATTAACACCTGATGAACCTTTTTACCTTCTGCAGAGGTTTGAGGTGTTACCAACATCATACCAATAATATCATTAGAAATTGTTTCAACATCATTTATGCTTTTAGCTAGCTTTACTCCACCACCTTTACCCCGGCCACCAGCGTGAACTTGAGCTTTTACAACATACCAACTAGTACCCGTTTCTTTAGTTAATTGTTTAGCTGCATCAACAGCTTCTTTTGGACTACTAGCAACAATTCCGCGTTGAATTCTAACACCAAAACTATTTAAAATTTCCTTTCCTTGATATTCGTGTAAGTTCATCTATTTGTAAAATTTAAAACGGTAGCAAAAATACAAATTCAAATTCAATTTTCTTACAATAGTGAACAATAAAAATGTACTATATTTTATGAAATTAAACAGAAATAGTTCAATTAATAATTTGTTGACATCTTTTTAAATTTAGATTTATTTACTTTGTCAAATAATCTATCAAAAACATTCTCTAAAGAATAATCAGTTCTATTTATTTTAATAGTTTGTTTTTGTAAATTTAGCACGATGGTAATTGCAAAAAATATACACAAAAATTATGGAGATGTCAACGTCTTAAAAGGAGTTGACTTACATATAAAAAAAGGAGAAATAGTAGCAATAGTTGGACCATCAGGGGCTGGAAAAACCACTTTATTACAAATTTTAGGAACGCTTGATAGTCCATCAAAAGAACAGGATTATAATCTAGAAATAGGTGGCGTTTCATTAAAAAACTTAAATCTTAACAAATTAGCTTCATTTAGAAACAAACATATAGGCTATATTTTTCAATTTCATCAATTACTTCCAGAATTTACAGCACTTGAAAATATTTGCATCCCTGGTTTTATTGGAAAAAAAGACACTGGGGAAGTTAAGAAAAAGGGCATAGAGCTTTTAACTTTTTTAGGACTGGAACATAGAATTAACCACAAACCAAATGAACTTTCTGGAGGAGAGCAACAACGTGTAGCGGTAGCTAGAGCCCTAATTAATAGCCCTTCTGTAATTCTTGCAGATGAGCCAAGTGGAAATTTAGATTCTTCATCAGCAGAAAGCTTACATCAATTATTTTTTGAATTAAGAGATCAATTCAATCAAACATTTATTATAGTTACTCACAACCAAGAATTAGCTAATATGGCTGATAGAAAATTAACAATGAAAGATGGAATTATTTTATGAATCAAACATTAAATGATCTTATAAATTATACAAGAAATCCCAAATTAGAAAAAGACCCTAACCAAAATCTTCTTTACAAGATTAAAATTCTATTCCACCTATTATGGATATCTATTTCCATCTCATTTTTATTATCTCTTGTTAACAGCATATTCATGTCTTTAGGGATTCTTCACGAAAATCATCATATTTCAGAGGATTTTTTTAAAGACTTAAGTGGTCTAAAAATTCTTTTTCTAGCCTCTATTTTTGCTCCAATAGCTGAAGAGTTAATTTTTAGAGCTCCATTAGTACTTTTTAAGCAACCTAAACTTTTTAAAATAGCTTTTTATATAATTGGAATTATATTTGCTTATGTACATATTTTTAATTTTGAAATAAATAGCAATGTTATCCTTTTTTCACCTCTTTTGGTAGCTCCTCAGCTTATTGTAGGCTTCATTTTTGGATTTATTAGAATTCGACTAGGTTTAATATGGTCTATTTACTTACATGGTTTGTATAATGGTTTATTAGTTTCATCATTTCTTATTGCTACCAATGGTAATTCCATATAAAGATTTAAAAGATTTTCTTGATGTAAAAGCAGACCTCTACAATAGAAAAAAATTCATACAATCTGACCCTATCCAAATTCCTCACCAATATGTAAAAAAAGAAGATATTGAGATTGCTGGCTTCTTGTCTGCAACTATAGCTTGGGGTAATAGAACCATGATTATTAGAAATTCAAACAAAATGATGGAAATCATGGATAACTCTCCCTATGATTTTGTCATGAACCATACAAATAAAGAACTTAAAACGATCACTAACTTTGTTCATAGGACATTTAATAGCTCAGATTTTAAATATTTTATTACATCTCTCCAAAATATTTATCTACATCACAAAGGGCTTGAAAATTTACTAAAACCAGCTGTGGGAGAAATTAATTACCAACATTCAATAGCAAATTTTAAAAATATATTTTTTGAACTCTCTCATGAGGTTAGAACAGAAAAACATGTTTCAAATCCATTGAAAAACTCTGCCTCTAAAAGAATTAATATGTTTTTAAGATGGATGGTGAGAGCAGACAATAAAGAAGTAGATTTTGGTTTATGGAAAACCCATTCTCCATCATTTTTGTCATGCCCTCTAGATGTTCACTCTGGAAATATTGCCAGAAAATTAGGAATTTTAACCCGTAAACAAAATGATTGGAAAGCAGTGACCGAATTAGATAGCAAACTTAGACAGTTTGATGAGAATGATCCTGTAAAGTATGATTTTGCTCTATTTGGACTTGGTGTCTTTGAAAAATTTTAAATATCAGAACTGCAGCTCAAAATTAATTTTTTTCATTTAAATTAGTAGATCTTAAATAATTACAATGAAAAAAATTTACTTTCTAATACTCATAATCAGTATTATGAGTGTTCAAGCACAAGATTCTAGAATTCCATTAGATACAACGATAGTAACCACCAATGAAGTATTTGTAAATGGTCAAAAAATCACCTACGAAGCAACTACTGGTATGCAGCCAGTCTGGGATAATCATGGAGAAATAATTGCATCATTATACTTTACCTATTACCAAAGAACTAATATTAAGAACAGAGAAAAAAGACCAATAATTATGTCATTCAATGGTGGGCCTGGTTCTGCCTCTGTTTGGATGCACATAGCCTACACCGGTCCTAAAGTATTGAATATTGATGAGGAAGGCTACCCAATTCAACCCTACGGTGTAAAAGATAATCCAAACTCAATCATTGATGTTGCAGATATAGTGTATATAAATCCAGTAAATACTGGGTATTCTAGACCAGTTGTTAAAGAGGGAGAAAAATTAGATAAATCTTTATTTTTTGGCATCAATGCGGATGTAAAATACCTTGCAAGTTGGCTAAATACCTTCATTTCAAGAAATAACAGATGGCAATCTCCTAAATATATTATTGGAGAAAGTTATGGCGGAACACGTGTAATGGGATTAGCTGCAGAACTACAAAATAGACAATGGATGTATTTAAACGGTGTCATTATGGTTTCCCCTGCAGATTACAGGGTGTTAAGAACAGACTCTGCTCTATCCTCATCCTTGAACTTACCCTATTTTACTGCTGCTGCTTGGTATCATAAAATGCTACCAGCAGAATTACAAAACAAAGATTTATTAGATGTTTTACCACTTTCAGAAGAATATGCCATAAATAAATTAATTCCTGCCATAGCCAAAGGTGGATTTATTTCTGATGAAGAAAGAGATAAAATAGCTGAGAAAATGTCTTTTTACTCTGGAATAAAGAAAAAGGTATTACTTCAACACAACTTAGATCTTCCCAAAGATTACTTCTGGAAAGAACTTCTTAGAGATAAAAATGGGTATACTGTTGGAAGATTGGATTCAAGATATAAAGGGTTAGATAAAAGAATAGCTGGCGAAAACCCAGACTACAACTCAGAAATAACTTCATGGCTTCATTCGTTTACACCTGCAATAAATTATTATATAAGAGAGCATTTAAATTTTAGAACAGATGTTACATACAATGTGTTTGGACCAGTTAGACCGTGGGATAACAGAAATGATAATGTAAGAGAGGGGTTGAGACAAGCTATGGCTCAAAATCCATATTTAAAAGTGTTGATACAATCTGGCTATTATGATGGAGCTACAACTTATTTTAATGCCAAGTATACAATGTGGCAAACAGATCCAAGTGGAAGAATGAAAGATCGCTTTTATTTCAAGGGCTACAGAAGTGGTCATATGATGTATTTAAGAAATGAAGATCTTAAGAAATCTAATGATGATTTGAGAGAATTCATTGAAAATAGCTTAACAAATGGTAGATCAGCAAAATATTAATGATTTTAGCTAATGTATTTTAAGTATCCAGGTATTTTTTACTTTTTAATAGTATTAGTAATACCCTTAATAATTCATCTTTTTAATCTTCAAAACTTTAAAAGAGTAGCTTTTACTAATGTTCAATTTTTAAAGAGAGTAAAATTAGAATCAAGAAAGAGCTCTAAAATTAAAAAATTAATAATCTTAACGCTAAGATTAATTAGTTTTTTAGCGTTACTTTTTACCTTTTCACAACCATATTACAGTGATAAAAAAATTAATGAAAATACTCACAATTTTATTTATCTAGATAACTCAATGAGCTTAAACACAAATGATGAAAATGGGAATAAACTTAATATAGCTGTCCAAGAAATAATTCAATTTGCTCCCAAAAAAGCAACGTATTCATTGCTTACAAATGATGAATTTTTATCAAATATTTCTAAAGAAGAAATGAATATTTATCTAAAAAAAATAAATTTCTCAACAAAAAAGATCTATTTTGGTGATAAAATTAGAACTTTAGAAAGTAAAATTAATAATAAAACTAACAATTCAAGTAAAATTATTCTAATATCTGATTTTCAGCAATTTAATAAAAAAAATAATTATAAGTTTACAAATGTAAATACACCATTTTATGTAATTAAACCAGATTTAAAAAAGAAAAACAACATTTCTATCGATAGCGTTTTCATAAAAACAAATGACAGAAAAGGAAATTCAATATCAGTTGTTATCAAAAATCAAGGGAAAGAAAAAAAAGACATTCCTATTGCTTTATATGATGACACAACTCTTCTAAATAAACAATCATTCTCCATCAAAAAGGACAGAACAAAAACTATTGAATTTCCGATCAGAAATTTAGAAAAATTAAAAGGTAAAATAGAAATAACTCATAACGATGTTTTTTTATTTGATAATTTTTTTTATTTCACTTTGGATACTCCTAAAAAAACATCTGTGTTAACTATTGGTCAAAAATCTACATTCTTATCTAGGATTTTTACTAAAGATGATTTTCTACTCACTAACACCTCAGCTGGTCAAATTAATTATAGTGTTATACCCTCACAGCAATTAATTATTTTAAACCAGCTGCAAAATATTTCTGATATTTTAAAAAACAACTTACTTCAATTTATAAAAGGTGGTGGTCATCTGTTGATTATTCCTGCTAAAAATATAGAAATTAGCTCTTATAATTCTTTTTTAAAGATTTTCAACAAAGGCTCTATCAAGAAAAACCATAGTGATACATTAAAAATTACTGATATTAATTTTGAACACCCCATATTTAACAATGTTTTTTCCAAAAAAGTAACAAATTTTCAATATCCATTTGTTACACAATTCTATAACCATAATTTTAGCGGTAGCAATATTTTATCTTTTCAAAACAAATCCTCTTTTTTAAAAGAAATTAACAATTCTTATTCTAAAATTTATTTTTTCTCATCTCCATTAGATAAAAAATCTACAAATTTTTTTAATTCACCTTTAATTGTTCCAATTCTGTTTAATATTGCCAAACAAAGCATTGAAATAGATAAACCTTACTACATTCTTCAAGAACAAAACAGGTTAGAAATCAATAAAAAAATAAATAAAAACCAACTTATAAAATTTTCTAATTCAAAAAATTCGTTCATACCTCAACAGAAAACATCATCTAATAAAATTTCTTTGTACACATATAAAGAACCTAAAGAAAGAGGATTTTATACTATCTCTTTAGAGAATGATACTTTAAAAACTATAGCCTTTAATATTTCACCAAAAGAGAGCCTATTAAGCTTTCAAAATTTGAACAATATTCAAAACAAAAATATCTTTGCTTATAACTCTATCAAAGAACTTTTTACAGAAATAGACAAAAAAAACAAAGTTCAATGGCTCTGGAGGTTGTTTTTGGCAATTGCAATTGTATCTTTGTTGTTGGAAATTTTAATTTTAAAATTCTTCAAAACATGACTACGCTTTTAAAATCGGCTACCATAATAGACTCTTCAAGCCAGTATCATAAACAAATTAAGGACATTTTAATCATCAATGGTAAAATTGATAAAATAGCTAATAAGATACAAAACAAGCCCTCATATAAAGTTGTTGAGCTTGAGAATCTTCACGTTTCATGTGGCTGGTTCGATACAAGTGTTTCTCTAGGAGAACCCGGATATGAGGAAAGAGAAACTATTCAAAATGGTCTATTAGTCGCCTCAAAAAGTGGATTCACCTCTATTGCATTAAATCCAAATACATTTCCTGTAATAGATTCTAAATCTGATATAGAATTTTTAATAAATAAAGCATCAAATTCAGCTACTTCACTTTATCCAATAGGTGCATTGACAAAATTAAGTGATGGGAAAGAGATTGCAGAACTTTATGACATGCAGCAATCTGGAGCCATCGCTTTTGGAGACTACAATAAACCAATTGAAAATGATAATTTGATGAAAATTGCTTTATTGTATGCACAAAATTTTGATGGATTGGTTATTAGCTTTCCTAAAAATAATTCAATTTCAGGAGAGGGAATTGTAAATGAGGGGGTTAATAGTACTAAACTAGGCATAAAAGGAAGTCCTGCATTAGCTGAACATATGCAGATAGCTAGAGACTTATTTTTATTAGAATATACTGGAGGAAAGTTACATATTCCTACTATATCAACAGCTAAATCTGTAGAGCTAATTAAAGAAGCAAAAAAGAAAGGTCTTAAAGTAAGTTGCAGTGTATCTGCACATCATTTAACACTTATAGATGATGAATTACAGTTTTTTGACAGCAAAGTTAAAGTTACACCTCCACTTAGAACCAAAGCAGACACCAAAGCCTTACAAAAAGGTCTAAAGAACGGAATTATAGATATGATAACATCTGATCACAACCCAATAGATACAGAGCATAAAAAACTAGAATTTAGTCTCTCAAAAGATGGTACAATTGGTTTAGAAAGTTTGTTTGGTGTAGTAAACACTGTTTTAGACCTCGAAACAACCATAAAATGCTTAACCATAAATCCAAGATCTGTTTTTGAACAAGATATTCAATCAATAAAAAAAGACTCTACAGCTAATTTTACTTTATTTAATCCTGAAGGACATTATCTATTTTCTAAAGATAATATCTTATCTACTTCTAAAAATTCTGCTTTTGAAGGAAAAAAATTACAAGGAACAGTTTATGGAATTTTTGCCAATAAAAAATTAGTACTTAACTAATCCTATGAGTGACATATTACCCTACGTTATTAGACAACCAAAGAAGCCTACCAAAACTCCATCTTTACTAATACTACTTCATGGTTATGGCAGTAATGAGCTAGATTTGTTTTCATTTTCAGATGAATTACCTGATGATTTATTAATTGTTAGTTTAAGGGCTCCTTATGAGATAGGGCACGGAGGATATGCATGGTATGCAATAGATCTTGATAGTGAAAATAATAAGTTTTCGGACTTGGTTCAAGCAAGAGAATCCATGCATAAAATTGCAGCTGCTATTGATGATTTAAAAAATCAATACAACACAAACCTCAGTAATACTTTTTTGTTAGGGTTTAGTCAGGGAGCTATTCTTAGCTATGCTTTAAGTTTAAATTTTCCTAATAAAATTCAACACGTAATTGCATTAAGTGGTTATTTAAATAAAGAATTAATACCCAATGATATAGATCAAAAAATTTCAACTGACTATTACATATCACATGGCTCTGTAGATCAAGTCATTCCTGTAGAATGGGCTAGAAATACAAGTCCATTTTTAGAGACTTTAAAATTACAAAACGAGTACTCAGAATACCCCATAGGTCATGGTGTTTCACCACAAAATTTTTTTAGTTTTAAAAAGTGGATTGAAAATAGGTTGTAATTTATATAACCTAGTTAATTTTTAGATTTCAATACTTAATCCATCATAGGATAAAAATACATTCTCCGGAAGATTTTTTTGCACCTCTTCATGAAACCCTAGTTTGTGACTTATATGAGTGAAATAAGCTCTTTTAGGATTTATTTTATTAACAAATGCTAAAGCCTCCTCAAGATTTAAATGAGTTGGATGCTCTTTAATTCGAAGTGCATTAACTATTAAAACTTCCAAATTTTCTAATTTTTTTATTTCTTTACTAGAAATAGTCTTTAAGTCAGTTATATAAGCTAAATCATTAAATCTATAACCAATAATGGGTAATTTACCATGCATAACATTAATTGGTGTTACTAGCATTTCTTGCAGAAGAAAACTTGACGAACCTACTATGTTTTCAGAGAGTTTAGGCGCGCCAGCATACCTATTTTTAGTCTCAAAAATGTATGAAAATCTAATTTTTAGATTATCAATAACCCGTTTTTGAGCATAAATAGGCACCTCACCCATCTTATAGGTAAAGGGTCTTAAATCGTCTATCCCAGCGGTATGATCAGCATGCTCATGAGTAAATAAAACCCCATTTATAGAATGTACATTTTCTCTCAACATTTGTTGACGAAAATCAGGTCCACAGTCAATAATATAACAATAAGTATCCACTGAAATCATGATAGCCGATCGCAACCTTTTATCTTTTGGATTATTAGACATACAAACAGGATCGTTATTTGCTATCATAGGGATACCTTGTGAAGTTCCTGTTCCTAAAAATGTAATTTTCATATACAACAAAAATAACATAA
>Ga0228635_1001547_pt1 | contig 11230 bp, 11 predicted proteins | sample 44DmetaG_FD_182699 | JGI IMG/M metagenome (GOLD analysis project Ga0228635, IMG submission 182699) | Seawater microbial communities from Monterey Bay, California, United States - 44D | ecosystem: Environmental > Aquatic > Marine > Coastal | place: USA: California | collected 2016-09-30 | reverse complement strand
TGGTGGGTTAAATCTAAATCTCCCCAATAATCTAAACCTGCTCGTTTAACACGAGTATCTGAAATTTCAAAACCAAGAGGGTGAACTAAATGTAAACGACTATTTGTTGCCACACATAATCTACCAATGTTTCCTGTATTGTTTGGTATTTGAGGTTCTACTAGAACAATGTTAAACATCTTATTTTGAAGGATTTAATTTTTCATTAATAGCATCCACACATTTCATACCATCAATCGCAGCAGAAATAATTCCACCTGCATATCCAGCACCTTCAGCACAAGGATACAATCCTGAAACTTCTGGATGTTCTAAGGTATCTTTATCTCTAGGGATTTGAACTGGTGAAGAAGTCCTAGATTCTGGTGCATGAACTACTGCATCATTGGTTAAAAAACCTCTCATTTTTTTATCAAAATCAGCAAAAGCTTTTCGTAACCTTTTTGAAATAAACCCAGGTAAAACTTTATTTAAATCCACACTTGTTATTCCTGGAACATAAGAGGATCTTGGAAATGAGCTAGAAATTTTTCCTTCCACAAAGTCCTTTAAACATTGTGCTGGAACTTTTTGATTTTTACCCGCTACTTCCCAGCATTTTTGTTCTACTTCTTTCTGAAAACGTAAAGCAATCAAGGGATCATTAGGAGTATAACCTGGTAAATCTTCAGGATTAACCGTAACTACAATTCCAGAATTAGAGTAAGGATTGTTACGTTTAGAAGGCGACCAACCATTGGTTACCACTTCTCCTTCCGAAGTTGCACAAGGTGCTATAATTCCTCCCGGACACATACAAAAAGAATATACTCCTTGTCCGTCAACCTGTGTTACCAAAGCATAAGATGCTGGTGGTAAATAATCATCGTTTACCCTACCTGAATATTGTATTTTATCAATAAATTCTTGTCTATGCTCCACCCTCACTCCTAAAGCAAAAGATTTCGCGTTCAATTTTACGCCTTTATCATTTAATAAGTAAAAAATATCTCGAGCTGAATGTCCAGTTGCTAAAATCACCTCATCAAACTTTCTAATTTGAGATCCATTCAACTCTAAACCTGTTACTTTATTATTTTCAATGATGAAATCCGTTACTTTGGTTTCGAAGTGAACTTCTCCTCCATTATGGATAATCTCTTCTCTCATGGCAACAATGATATCTGGCAATTTATTTGTCCCAATGTGTGGATGAGCATCCACCAAAATATCTTCGTCTGCCCCGAAATGAACAAACCATTGTAAAGCTTTTAAAACATTTCCTCTTTTTTTAGAACGAGTGTACAATTTTCCATCCGAATATGTTCCAGCTCCTCCTTCTCCGAAACAATAATTAGATTCTCCGTTAACAATTCCCTCCTTATTTAACTTTGCTAAGTCTCTACGACGAGAACGAACATCTTTACCACGTTCAAAAACAATTGGCTTCAAGCCTAATTCAATCGCATGTAAAGCAGCAAACAAACCAGCAGGACCTGCACCAACAATAGCGATTTCTTTACCTGAATTTACAGTTTGCCCAGTATAAAAGGTTTCTTTTGGAATTACTTCCTCGTTTAAATAAACCTCTAAAGAACAATTTATTTTAATATCTGATTTTCTCGCATCTATGGAACGTTTCCTCCAAACAAATTGAAAATCATCTATTTCCAATTGCAATAAGTCTTTAATACGTGACTTTAAAAAAGTTTCATTCTTAGCTTGTTCTGGTGAAACTTGAAATTGAATTTTTTGACTCATTATCCTTCAAAAATAAATGAAATCCAAAGTACTTCATTGTACAGTCGATTGATTGGATTGGATGGTTCTGTATTATCTTGTATAAAGGAACTTTTAAATCCTCTTGAATATTTTAACTCCATTCCAAATTTAAAATACGGCGCAAAAAATTCTAAACCAGCTCCAACTTGTCCTTGATAATCTGTTTTATTTATTTTAATAAATGGATTCAATAAGTCTTGTGCAGCATCTTGTTGCGACTGAAGATCTAAGGTATACTGACCACCAATTAAACAATAAGCTGCAAAATTATTTAACCTTTGCGTTCGAAACTGAAGCATCAGAGGGATATCTACATTTGTAGAACCTACCCTTTCTTCCGATATAATTGGTTCACTTTCGTCCAAAGGATTTTCAAAGGTATAATTCAATACCCTTTCTTGAAAAGATAAAGTAGGGATAATCCTTAATCGAACCATTGGAGTAATTACCTTCATTGTAGTAACAATACCTACTTGAGCACCAGAAGTTGGTGTGTGTTGAAGCGATAATAAATTATAATTTTCGTAGTTATTTAATTTCTGTTCAATGACAAAATCACTTGAATTAAACCCCAACATAAAACCAAAATTGAATACTTTCTTATCAAAACGAGAATAATTTTTTGGTTTTTGCTTTTGAGAGAAAAGGCAAATCGGTAATAAAAGAATAATTAATAAAATTCGCATAAACAAAAAACGACCGATTGGAAAAAAAATTACATTCAAGAATTATTTTAAACCGCTATAGATTGTCGCAATTCCACCTGAAACTAATTCAGCTTCAACGTTTTTGTAACCTAATTTTGTTAAAATATCTGTAAAATCTTTCCCTTCTGGAAATGCTTCAATGGATTCTGGTAAATAAGCATAAGCCTTCTCATCTTTTGAAATTCTTTTACCAAAGAAAGGAATGATGTATTTTGAAATGATTCCATAACCTTGCTTCACCGGAAACTTCTTAGGCTTTGAAAATTCCAAAATCACAACTTTTCCACCAGGACGAATTACCCTAAGCATTTCAGCTAAACCTTTTTCTAAATGTTCAAAATTACGAACACCAAAACCAACTGTTAATCCATCAAAATAATTATCCTCGTATGGGATTTCTTCAGAATCCGCTTGAGTCATTGAGATAATGTGGTCAAACTTTCTAGCTTTCATCTTCGTTTTACCAACCTCTAACATTCCAGCAGAAATATCCAGTCCAACAACTTCAGTAGGGTTTAATTTCAAAGAAGCAATTGCAAAATCACCTGTACCAGTAGCAATATCTAAAATCTTTTTAGGTTGAACTGCTTTTAATTTACGAACCGCTTTTTTTCTCCAAATCTTATCAATTCCCAAAGAAAGAAAATGATTCAAAAAATCATAACGCTTCGATATGTTGTCAAACATTTGAGCAACTTCTTCTTTTTTTGATTTGTTAGAATCTCCGTATGGTTTAACTTCTTTTCTTTCCATTTTTTTATAGTTATTAGTTACCAGCTTTCAGTGTTTAGCTACTACTAATTCAACTTCTTTTATTAGAAGCTCTTTGTCAATCGAGACTACTCCGCTTTTTTCACAAACAAGTCCACCTGCTAAATTTGCTATTTCAGCAAGGTCTTTAATCGACATACCAGCAGCTAAACACAAAGTAGCAACAGAGATAACAGTATCTCCTGCCCCACTTACATCTGCAATATTCCTGATGTGCGCTGGAACATGGTGTTGAGTAGTTTTATCTTTAATAAACACTCCATTTTCAGAAAGCGTTATGAATGAAATCTGATTATTTAATTTTTCCTCTAAAATTGCAACTGCCTCTTCAAACTTCTCTATTTCTTGAAAAGAAAAGATTTTGTTTACCCCTTCTTTTAGCTCTTTTAAATTTGGCTTAAATAAAGTTACGTTTTTATAAGCAAAGAAATTCTTATGTTTTGGATCAACCGTTGTCACTACATTATTTGCATTTGCAACAGTTACAATTTCGGTAATTACTTTTTCGGTTAAAACTCCTTTGTTATAATCTTCGAAAATAATTGCATCCACTTTAGAATGGTGAATGATGTTTTCGACTTTTTGAATTAGTTCAGTAGCCTCGTTTTCAGAAACATCCTCTACTTGCTCCGAATCAATACGTAATAAATGTTGGTTATTACCTATGACTCTAGTTTTGACAGTCGTTTGTCTTTCTGGGCTAAAAACAAGTCCATCACCTGAAATATTATTTTCAGTTAGAAGGTTCACCAATTGTTTTCCTGCCTTATCCTTTCCAACAACAGAACAAATGATCGCCTTAGCTCCCATTGCCACTAAGTTTATCGCTACATTAGCAGCCCCTCCTAGTCGTTCCTCTTCTTTTTGTAAACTTACGATTGGAACAGGCGCTTCAGGACTGACCCTATTTACATTTCCACGTAAATAAGCATCAATCATTACGTCACCAATGACAAGTATATTTTTATCTTTAAATTGGTTTACAACCTCTCTAAAATTCATACGTTTAATTTTTCTAAAGAAACCTTGATTCTTTTCATTGCTTCAATCAACGTTTCCTCCGAAGCAGCATAAGAGATACGAATACAATTAGGATCACCAAAAGCTTCACCTGAAACTAAAGCTACTAAAGCATCGTCCAATAAATACATCGCTAAATCTTCAGAAGTCTTTATCGTTTTTCCAGCTACAGACTTTCCAAAGAAAGAGGAAATATCAGGGAAAACATAAAAAGCACCTTCAGGAACATTCGTTTTAACTCCATTAATTTTATTTAATGAAGAAATAACCAAATCTCTTCTAGAATTAAAAGCCTTAAGCATTTCATCCAAGACCTTTGGGTCTGCCTTCATTGCAGCGACAGCAGCTTTTTGAGTGATGGAACAAGTTGCAGAAGTAAACTGACCTTGAATTTTATTACAAGCTGTAGCAATCTCTTTACTAGCTCCAATATAACCTAATCTCCATCCAGTCATCGCCCAAGCTTTAGAAACACCATTAACGGTAATCACTTGATTAAAGACTTCAGGGAACTGAGCTAAACTTTCATGTTTACTTGTAAAATTAATGTGCTCATAAATCTCATCTGCAATAATAATTACATTCGGATTTCTTTCTAAAACACCAGCCCAAGCTTTCAATTCTTCTTTAGAGTAAACAGAACCAGTTGGATTACAAGGAGTAGAAAAAATAATCAATTTTGTCTTAGGAGTAATTGCTTTCTCTAAATCTTCAGCAGGAACTTTAAAATCATTTTCAATTCCAGCAGAAACAATAACAGGAACTCCTCCAGCAACTTTTACAATCTCTAAATAAGAGACCCAATAAGGTGCAGGGACAATCACTTCATCTCCAGGATTCACCAAACTCATCACTACATTTGCAATAGATTGTTTTGCACCAGTAGAAACAACAATATTATCTTTAGAATAATCTAAATCATTATCTCTTTTAAACTTCAAGGAAATACTTTCACGTAAATCGTCGTAACCTTGAACAGGAGTATACATAGTATAATTATTATCCATTGCTTCAACAGCAGCGTCTTTTATAAACTGAGGAGTAAAGAAATCAGGTTCTCCTAAACTAAGAGAAATCACATCTTTTCCTTCTGCTTTTAGTTCACGACTCTTTCTAGACATGGCGATAGTTGCCGATTCTTCCATCTGTAATAGTCGTTCTGATAATTTGATCATACTTATGTACTTTTATTATAAACGCAAATTTAGCGATATTGTATAAATAATGGGGTTTAAATTTAGATTATTTAACGTTCCAACATTTGAGTATTAATTATCTTGTTCGGTAATTAAAAAACACAACGATTCTTTAATTTCTTCAATGGATAAATCTTGATCATAAACACAACTACCTATGCTTGTCAATAAACACGATTTTATTTGATTATCAGAGTTCTTCTTATCGTTTCTCATTAATTCTATAATCGTATCTATATCCTCTAAGCTAATTGGTAACAAAGGAAATAACCCCATTAAAACTCCACTAATTTCATTCCAATCTGCTTCTGAAAGAATCCCTCTTTTGAAAGAAATAAAACTTTCAGCTAACATACCAATTCCTACTGCATGACCATGACCAATTGGATTAGAAATCAAAAAAAACCCTTCTAAACCATGACCTATAGTATGACCAAAGTTTAATTTTTTACGATCATTTGCTTCTTTCGGATCAGATTTAACAATATTATTTTTAATCTCAATAGAGGAACTTACCAGCTTTTCAGTAATCAAATCATCCATCGATGACAAAGAAGTCAACTCCTTCCAATAAGTTTTAGAAGCAATCAAACCATGTTTTAGCATTTCAGCAAAACCATTTAAAATTTCATTTTCAGGCAAAGTCGATAGAAAAGAAACATCAACAAACAATCCTTTAGGGTTTGTAAAAGTCCCTAATTGATTCTTAAAACGACCTAAATCTACTCCAGTCTTTCCACCTACTGAAGCATCAACCATACTTAACAAAGTAGTAGGAATATTTATAAAATCAATCCCTCTCTTGTAAATAGAAGCTATAAAACCTCCCATATCGGAAACCACTCCACCACCAAGGTTAATAATTAAATCTTTTCGACTAATTTTATATTCAGACAAAGCTTCCCAAACCTGAAAGCAGACCTCTAACACTTTATTTTGTTCGCCTACAGGTAAAAGCATTACCTCTGCTTCTTTTAATTCTTCAAAAGAGGTAATCAAAAACTCTAAACAGTAGTTGTGTGTATTCTCATCCACTAGAATGATTTTTTTAGCATCTTTATACGTTGTTTTAAGCAACAAACTAAAGTCAGAATCAATAATTTGACCTAGTTCTATCACATAATCATTAGCTTGGATTTTTTTCATTTTTCACCTAAATCTGATAATTTTTTAACAAAGATAAAAAAGACAATATATTTTTAATGATCATATCCAAAAAGCATCTACTTTTGTCTACATGATGTCATTTGAAAACACAGAGATTGCTTTTAAAAACAAGTCTAACAATGATTTGAAAAAAGCTTATTGGTTATTTAAAATAGTTGCTAACCCAAAACTGGTTCATTTTGGCAAAACAGCTACGAATATTGCGCTTAAATTTAAACTACCTATTGATGGTTTGATAAAAAAAACAATATTCAAGCAGTTTTGTGGAGGAGAAAACATAAAAGAATGTGAAAAAGTCACAAAAAGTATGGCTAATTATGGTGTTAAAACTATTTTAGACTACTCCGTTGAAGGAAAAACATCTGAAGAAGATTTTGACGCCACAGTTAATGAAATCATCTCTACAATTGAAGCCGGAAAAAAAGATGAAAACATTCCATTTGCTGTATTTAAAGTTACCGGAATCGCAAGATTTGGCATATTAGAAGCTGCAAATGATGGAGTAGATAATCTATCTGCAATAGAAAAAAAGGAACTAGAAAGTGTTACCAATAGAGTAGAACGTATTTGTAAAAAAGCTTTCGAAAATGACCAACCAGTGTTCATAGATGCAGAAGAAACATGGATTCAAAATACGGTAGATACAATATCTACTGAAATGATGGAAAAGTATAATCAGAAAAAAGCGATTGTTTTTAATACTGCTCAAATGTATCGTCATGATAGACTAGTGTATTTAGAAAAAGAAATAAACCTTGCCAAAAGTGGTGCATACTACTATGGAGTTAAACTTGTTCGTGGAGCTTATATGGAAAAAGAAAGAGAAAGGGCTGTAAAGATGAATTACCCCTCTCCTATTCAACCAGACAAAGCATCTACCGATAGGGATTTTAATTTGGCTTTAGAATTAATTACAAACAATATTGATACTGTAAGTCTCTGTGCAGGAACTCATAACGAAGAAAGTTCGATCTACCTCACTAAACTAATGGATAACAATAATATAGAAAATAACGATCATCACATATACTTCGCACAACTTTTAGGAATGAGTGATCACATTTCTTACAATTTGGCTCACCATCAATTTAATGTAGCTAAATATGTTCCTTACGGACCTATTAAAGAAGTTCTCCCTTACTTATTAAGAAGAGCAGACGAAAACACTTCTGTTGCTGGACAAACAAGTAGAGAATTAGGTTTGATTGAAAAAGAAAAAAACAGAAGAAAGAAAAAAATATCAAATCCACTTGAGAAATAAAAAATAATATTTATATTTGTATCGATTTAGGTGGTTAGGTTAGTTAGGTTTAGAAAGCGAATGGACGCCCGTCCATTCGCTTTCTTATTTTAAAGAGGTATTCGAATAAAACTAATAATGACTAAATAATGGTATTTGGGATCAAACCTAAAACTTGTGGGGAAAGCAATTAATAGTGTAACTTAAAAAAGTTTTTTCTTATATCTTTTGGCTTGACCCAAAAGAAACAAAAGGTCAAGGCTGAACCAATAAAACTTGAAAACTACGAAACACTCCGTAGCTTCATCCAAACTCGCAAACGCTGTTAGCAACAACCAATACTTGGATTATTGAAAGCTGAGCTTAGACATGGACTCAGCTTTACTCGTTTATTCTTGTTTACTACATTTCATTGCTTAGGCCGAAATATGCTTCGGTTATTATGTTTCGAAAAATTTAATACTCTTACTTTCTTTTAAGTTTAAATATTGATTTTTAGATATTTAAAATATTGATGTGAGGTAAAGTCAGTTGTTAACTTAGTAAGTTTGAAATTTAAAACAGATCTAAAATTTCAAACTTCGAAGCGATAACTTCAATTTTGCACAGAATTTATAAATGGAACGTAAAAAGTTCCTTGTAAAATTGAAAAAGCTGTTTTTACCTTCGGTGCGACTTCGTGGTGGATACTTTTTTCAGCTAAAAAAAGTATCGGAAGAAATAATTAGCCCCCAACTTTTACACTTGATACATGGTTCTTTTAATTAATCATAGCTCTAAGTATTCATTGGATTGATTTATTAATTTCCACCTTTAAATTAATTTTCAAAAAAAACAATTAACAATTTGGTAATAATAAAATAATATCTATATTTGTAATGATTTAGGTGGTTAGGTTAGTTAGGTTTAGAAAGCGAATGGACGCCCGTCCATTCGCTTTCTTATTTTAAAGACATTATTTCTTATCTATCCTATACTTTGATACATATCAATATCAGTTTCAAAAAAACATTTAAAACACATCCCAAAACATAGAGATAATTTATTTATGTGTATTAGAAATAATTTTTCTTATATCTTTTGAACCTTAAACAGAAGGTATTAAAAATCAAAAAAGCTACCCTTTACGGATAGCTTTGTATTATTCTAGTTAAAAAAAACTTAATTTACACCTGCTCCTCTAAGGCATTTTTGAATTTTTTTATCGTGTAACATCCTTTCTTCTGGAGTTCGTGAATTATCCATTACTAAAAAAGATTTACACTTTTGATCTACAACATCAAACCTTTCCATCAACTTATCGTCCATGTTACCTGCTTTTACAGCTTTATCGATAGAGTCATTTAAAACAACACAAGTACAGAAATCCCACTGTTGTCCAAATTTCTTTTCAATAACTTTTTTATTTTCTTTAAAGTCAACGTTAACCTCAATATCTTTCTTTTTTTGCAATTCTTGAATTTCAACTTCTGGAGCCTTATCCTTAACTAAAACATCCTCTTCAATAACTTTTTCTACTTCCTTAACCGGGGTTTCTTCAGGTGCTTCAGAACAGGAGTTTAGCAATAAAAAAACAAAGAATAAACAGAAATAAGACTTCATAAGTATCAAGATTTAAAAAAATAAAAAATAAAGTAAATAAAAAAAGTCCGAACAGTTGTTCGAACTTTAAAATATTTTAATTAAAAAATTATTTATTGGTTGTAACCAATAAGTCTTCAGCAGAAGAAGAAATTGCGGATTTATCAAAACGAATTTTACTTCCTTCTGAATTCACTAAAATTGTAGTATCGTTAATCTCTAAGATCTTACCATGAACTCCACCAATAGTAACGACTTTATCTCCAGCTTTTAAGTTTTCTCTAAACTTTTTTAATTCTTTTTGTTTTTTCATCTGAGGGCGAATCATAAAGAAATAAAACACCACTAAGATTAAAACTAACATGATAATTTGTTGATTCATCTTTTTTCTTTTTTTATTATTTATTTAAAATGTTGGCTTTAATTACAACTTCTGTTCTAGAAGGTTCTGTATTGGCCAAAATATTTACTGTTTTAGCTAGTATACCAGGACTAGCGGCCTTTGTAGTTACACGAGCTTTTATAACACCTTCTTCTCCAGGCAGAATTGGATCCTCTGGCTTTTCAGCTACTGTACAACTGCAAGAAGCTTTCACTTCACCTATAACTAACGGATAATTCCCTGTATTTTTTAGTGTAAAAGTTGCATCTACAAATTCCCCTCTAATTACATCCCCAGCGTCATAAACCTGTTCAACAGACATACTTGTTTTGTTCCCGATTTCTACTTTATCAGAACCTCCACAAGATGCTAGTAAAAAAATGGAAGTAAAAAAAAATATCAGTTTCTTCATTTGTACAATTATTTAATTAACTAATCCTCTACCTACTTTTTGAATTTTATTTTCGTCTGTTAACTTCCTAATAGCTTTATCTAAAATTCCATTTATGAAAGTATTACTTTTCGGAGTACTGTAAAACTTAGAGATCTCAATATATTCGTTTAAAGTAACTTTAGTAGGTATATTATTGAATATTTGAAACTCAGTTATTGCCATTTTCATTAAGATAACGTCCATTTTAGCAATTCTGTCAAACTCCCAATTTTTGGTCAATTCATCAATAATAACTTCATTCTCTTTATCCATAGAGATTGTTTTTCTTAGAAGGTTTTTAATAAAAGATAATTCATCTTCCTTATCTTTATACAGAGCTAAAATAGCACTATCTCCTTCTTCAGAAAAGTTTTTAATTGTTTTTAACACCATTGAACATGCTAAATCAATATCGTCTAGCCACTGTATGCTTTTCTCTTCAAAAAAGTCATATAATAATGGATAGTTAGCTATTTCTGTTTTAAACAATGACAAAGCGAACTGTCTATCTTCTTCAAAACCTGACTCGCCATTATTCATAAACTCAAAGAATGTTTCACTTTCGCGAATATGTAAAAGCATTTTACGGAACATTTCTTGAACATCATCTCCAACCCAGTTTACTTTTCTCTCTTCAGATACAACCCTAAGATCTTTATTATCTTCAAGTATTTGAATAATTTGATTATTTACAAATTTAAGGTTAGGGTTTAGCTCTTCTTCTGAAGGTCTAATTTTCTTTTTATTATCCTCAATTCTTCTTTCAGCAATTGATTTTAATTCTCCAAAACTAAGTAATAAGTAGATATATAAATCATAAATCTTTTCCACTGCTTCTAATAAATCTTTTTCAGATTTATGAAAACTACCTTCATCAGCTTGATAGTAAGCGTAAAGAGCTTGTAAAACCTTAATTCTTAAATGTCTTCTGTTTAGCATTACTTGTATTTATTATAAAGGTAATTTTACCTT
>Ga0228635_1001539_pt1 | contig 11277 bp, 10 predicted proteins | sample 44DmetaG_FD_182699 | JGI IMG/M metagenome (GOLD analysis project Ga0228635, IMG submission 182699) | Seawater microbial communities from Monterey Bay, California, United States - 44D | ecosystem: Environmental > Aquatic > Marine > Coastal | place: USA: California | collected 2016-09-30 | reverse complement strand
ATTACATCATTCATAAAAATGCACTTAAGCTATCAATATTAGACATCACAAAACGGTGGGATAAAATGATGCTTAGACAGTACAAGAAAGTATCTATTAAAGCGTGGTTACGTTGGAATATAGATTACGGATATGTCAACGAAAGGCATTCAACAGAAGGCAATCTATTAAACAATCAATGGCTATTTGGATATGGTCCTGCACTAGATGTACTTCTATATAACACCTTTTCTTTTCAGCTCGAATATAGTTTCAACGAGATTGGTGACAAAGCTTTCTTTATAAAAAGTAGATTAAATTTTTAAAAACTACTTTTATTAATACTTGATGAAACATATTGAACCAAACCATACGATCATTCGTCTTTAATACATGATAACTCAAAAAGCATCATATCTACAGAATTTTATAGCGCTGAAATATTTGCCTAGATTCTTTAGGGCTGTATATAAGTCTAGCCCAAAGATGTTCGCCCTCAACGTAATTCTAAGACTAATCAAATCTATATTTCCAGTTGTTCTACTCTGGGTAGGAAAGGAGATTATAGATGAAGTAATAGCTATTGTCAATACTGGAGAATCTCAAGAGCTAAATAAGCTATATCTCTTAATCACTATCGAATTTGGAATTGCTATTTTTAGTGATGTTTTCAATAGATTGATTGGTGCTACGGATACGCTGATGGGCAGCCTATATTCCAATGATTCATCAGTGGAACTCATACAAAAAACAGCTCGAGTAGACCTACAGTATCTCGAAGATTCAGAATTTTACGATAAACTAGAACGTGCACGCAGACAGACCGTAGGTAGAGTAAATCTTATGTCGAATTCTCTTGCGCAAGCGCAAGATTTTATTACGATTGTATCTCTTATCTCAGCATTGATATACTTCTACCCCATACTGGTAATCCTATTAGTTATTTCTATCATACCCACCCTACTCAACGAACTCAAATTTTCTAGTTCTAATTATAAACTTACATCTCGTATGGCACCTGAGAGAAGGCAATTAGATTATATGAGAGTTATAGGCGCAAGCGATGTAACTGCCAAAGAGGTAAAGTTATTTGGACTGGCAGATTTTATAAGTAGGACATTCTCCACTACTGCTAACAAGTATTATCAATCGATCAAAAAGCTTACAATCAAACGTTCTGTTTGGGGCGCTATATTCAATATTATTGGTGTCATTGCCTACTACGGAGCATTTGTTTTTATTGTTCTCAAGGCCGTTGTGAGTCTAGTCACTATAGGAGAGTTAACATTTCTTGCTGGGTCATTTAATAAATTGCGAAATCAATTACAAGTGATGTTTACTAGATTTAGTAATATAACAGAAAGTGCCATGTATCTACATGACTATTTCGAATTTATAGATATGGAGTTCATTGATCAATCTGATTTTCAGCAATTATCTGTACCTGCTAAAATTGTTACTGGTATAAAATTTCAGAATGTAACATTTAGTTATCCCAATGGCCACATCCCAGTTTTTAATGGTCTTTCATTCGACCTACGCAAAGGCGAAAAATTAGCACTCGTAGGTGAAAATGGAAGTGGAAAAACAACATTAATAAAATTACTTCTCAGACTCTACGAACCAACTAGTGGATGCATACTATTAGATGGTGTAGATATTCGACATTACGAAAAAGAAGAGTATCAAAAATTATTTGGTGCTATATTTCAAGACTTTGTAAAATATTATCTCACTACACGAATCAATATAGCAGTTGGTAATATCGAGAATGTAGGTAACGATAAAAAAATTGAAGAAGCTGCAGAACTAAGTCTTGCTAACGAAGTGGTGAAAGATCTACTCAATGGATATGACCAAGAGCTAGGAAAGAGATTTAAAAAAGGTGCAGAATTATCAGGTGGACAATGGCAAAAAATAGCTCTGGCCAGAGCTTATATGTCAGAGGCTCCCATAATTATTCTGGACGAACCTACATCTGCCTTAGACGCTAGAGCCGAGTACGAAGTCTTCCAAAGATTTATAGGTTTGACCAAAGGTCGTACTAGTATCATCATCTCACACCGGTTTTCCACAGTGCGTATGGCAGATCGTATACTTGTACTTAATAATGGTGAAGTACTAGAACTTGGAACTCATGAAGAATTAATGGAAAATGGTAACCTATACTCCGAATTATTCGAACTACAAGCGGAAGGGTATCAATAACTTATTTCCAAGATTGTACTTTCTCGCTTGTAGTTCCCATAATTCTAATATCTAAGGTAATACTATTAATTACAATTAAAAACGACTTCGTATATTTAGCCTTTCATGAATACTACACGAATGGCATATTCTGATATTAAAGTTATAGGATTTGACGCTGACGACACCCTATGGGTCAACGAGACTTTCTTCAGAGAAGCTGAACAGCAATTCGCGAATTTGCTCTCCCCCTATGAGACTATTAATAAGATCGACCAAGAGTTATTTAAAAAAGAAATGGATAACTTAACCTTATACGGATATGGAATCAAAGGGTTTATGTTATCTATGATAGAATCTGCCATAGAAATATCAAACGGTAACTTATCGAATCAATCGATAAAACAAATATTATCTATAGGTAAAGACATGTTGAATAAACCTGTCGAGCTACTTGACGGAATAGAAGAAGTATTACAAAATCTTTCTGCAAAGTACCGCCTCATACTCTGTACCAAAGGTGATTTATTGGACCAAGAACGAAAACTAAAAAAATCAAATCTAACTCAATATTTTCATCATGTAGAAGTCATGAGCGAAAAGAAAAAAGAAGACTATACTAAAGTTTTATCACATTTAGATATTGCACCTAGAGAGTTTCTGATGGTCGGAAATTCGTTAAAGTCAGATATCCTTCCACTTATAGACATAGGATCTCAAGCGATACATATCCCATTCCATACTACATGGCAGCATGAAAAAGTAGATTCAAACAAACTAGATAGTAATCAATACCTCACTCTAGATAGTGTACAAAAATTATTAGATCACCTTTAACATTCCATTTCATTGAAAGAAATAAATATTGACACTTGGAATAGGAAACAACACTTCTATCACTTTGTAGCATTGAAAAATCCTTTCTTTGCTGTAACTGTACCTGTTGATGTTACTAATGCATATAAAAAGAGCAAAAAAAGCGGTAAAAGCTTTTTTGTAAGATACTTACACGACTGTATGAAGGCTATCAACAAAGTCGAAAACATGCGATACCGAATCAGAGAAGGACGAGTATTTGATGTAGGAAAGGTAGACGCCTCCGCTACTATTATGAGAGAGGATAACACTTTTGGATTTTCATGGATTCCATTCGACTTTAGCTATGATATTTTCTACGAAAATTTTTTAGAAGAAAAAGTTAGAGTACAAACGCATCACGAACTCTATCCTCCAATCAATGGAGATAACTGTATTCATTGCTCCGTAATGCCTTGGTTTAACTTTACTAGTCAAAAAGAACCTGTATCAGGAAAGATAGAATCTATACCCGAACTGTCTTTTAGTGGAGTTGTAACTACTGACAATAAGAAGAGTATGAATGTTGCTATTAGTGTGAACCACGCTTTAGTGGACGGGTACCATGTAGGTGTTTTTGTAAAGTTATTTCAACAATACTTAGATGAATAAAATCCACCTGCATAAAAAGTTCTAAGTCAAATTGCTAATGAACCATAACCAATCCAGGAATCTGTTGAATAAATTTTTCTATTTCCTCATTATATCCATCATCATACGATTGTAGATCGATAGAAACTATTTCATTGCCTTTAGGTATTACTAGTTTATAGTTATGCGTTTTGTCATTGGATAGTTTGATCTCATGCATAGACAATTCGCCTACTCTGTATTTTGTATAACTATACTCATTATAAGAATATGATGACTTTACCTTTTCGTAAAACATTTTGTAATCTATAGTCTCTTCATTCGTCTTTGTATAATGAGACATAGACATATAACTCTTACCACTAGGATGAATCCAAGAAATTGTATCTGTAACTACATATCCGCTAGGATTGTTATTAAGCTTAAGTAAAGACTTCGAGATTACACTCCACCTATACATCTGTGGTAGACTTACATATTGTAGATCGATAGTACGTGTAAAGTCTACCATTGAAGAATCTACAGCAACATCGATACTTACAACCTTTTCAGACTTGGTCGCATTGGTTGTCTCAGCTGATTTTACATCAGATTTACACATAGTGAAAATTCCAATTGCGGCTATTGCTAACATTGATTTATATATAGTAATAAAATTCATATCGTTAAATCTAATTTTGAAAATTTATTAAGTGTGTGCAAAAATAAGCTTCTAATCGACTACAAGGCTATTATTTAACTTTAGCCTTATCTCTGTATTGAAATGATCACATCAATGATCTTGTCTCCTTCGACGATTTGATGGACGACATCCATACCTTCTGTCACTTTACCGAAGATAGTATATTTACCATCTAGATGTGGTGTAGGAGAATGAGTCACAAACCACTGTGTCCCTTCAGTATTTAATCCTGCTGATGCCATACCTACATATCCTTCATCATCATAGTACAGCTGCGGCAATTCTGATCTAATAGAATAATCTAACGATCCATATCCATCGCCACGCGGACAACCACCTTGTATGACAAAATTAGAAACAACTCGATGATAAACTTTATTATCAAAGAAATCATCATTGGCCAAATCTATAAAGTTAGCAACAGAACCAGGAGTGGTATTACCAAATAGTTTAATAGTAAAATTCCCCTTGTTTGTCCTCACTACTGCTATGGTAGAGTCGGATACCGTAGCTAAAGTCTTCCAGTTAATAGGATGGTTATAACTGTTTTTTTCTGCTTTGTATTTTACGTTGTTGATATAGGCCAAAGCTTTCTTTATCTCATTATACGTTTCTATCTCTCGTGGTAATGATAACTTAGCCGCGGCAGCAATCAGAAAACTATCATTTTGAATAAGATTTCGATATCCAATCTTCTCATTACTAAGTATTCCTGCTCCTATTGCCATAGTCCCTACGTCACCTTTAGCAAACTGTTCTTTAATGATATCTAGTATTTCTATTTTTACTCTGTCACTTCTAAATCTAAAAGTATTTACGAATGACTTTCCCGATACGATCTTAGATAAAGCTTCCATACCCGCAGTCCGAATAGTCACTACTCCACTGTCTATGGCTGCTTCTTTGAGATAGGCATAACTATATGGATCTTGTCCGAGTGCCGCTACATAGTGTTTTGCTACATACGGTTTACCTTTCAATTCTTTTAAGTATCTGAGAAGAGATGACCGTATAAGTGCCCTACTCTCTATATAATACGATGGCAGATGCTTAAGTACTGATGCATATATCTTCGCCCTTACCGTATGGTCCAAATTCTTTTTGGCAAATGTTTTATAAATCTCAACATCATCTCTTTTTCCATGATCCACTAAATATTGTGCCGCTGCATTCGCTACATGTATATTTTCATCATCAAGATGATCTAAAATCAAATCTATATTATCTATATATTTATAGCTACCAAACGCTTTAAGTATATTCACCTTGACTCGGTAGTCTTTCTCTACTATGAACTGCGATTGAAGAATTTTTAATATATCTGGTTCAGTTACTTTTCGTAGTGCTAACGCTATAGCCATACGTACGTTCGGATCACTAGCTCCAATCAGAGCTTCAGCAATCCTAAATTGACTTTTACTGATATCAATATCTTTAGCTCGAGCTAAATAGTTGGCTGCTATTACTCTCACTTCATTAGGGTAAGCTTGGTTACTTGCTAGCTCTACCATTCGATTCGTTCCTTTCTGAGTATTGATACCTCTGTTAGCATATCTATATATTGCTCTAGATTGTCCAAGAAGCAAAAGAGTGTCAGTTATTCTGTAAGACTCTACCGATGCCAATGCGTCAAGTAATGATTTATTACCGGTCTTGCCTATGGCTTCTAAAATGGTAGAATTAAATACGTTATCCACATCGCTAGTGTCTTTGTTCACAAATGCATTCATAAGTGGATCTACAGTCTCTAAATTGCCAATTTGGCCTAGTGCATATGCAGCAGCAGTTCTTACTTCTATAATAGGATCTCCTAGTATTTCCACCAAAGAATCAATTGATAATTCGCTTTGAATACTAGCCATAGCATTCACTGCGGCCAATCTATAACCAGGATTAGAATGATTAAAATAAAGTAAAACACTATCGATGTTTTGCTTATCCTGATGATTGTATATTCCTTGATATACTAGATCACTGTTAGCATTATTAATATCTGTAATGATTTCATTGCTCGGAGGCACACAAGAGTTTATTGTAATCATCAGAGCCATCAATAGCCAACTTATGATATGTATGTATCTATTCATCTATTAAATTTCAATTTAATGTATAGCATAACATTATACTGCAAATATTGTCCCAAAAAAAAAGAATAAATATTATATAATTATTATACTCGTATTATATTGTAAATCAACATTTTATGTCAAAATTATTGATTTAATAGATCGTTTTGGCATAAAACTTGTTCCTAAAGTAATTATATCAGTAAAACAAAATTGAATACCAGTTTTTAAATCAAATAATCATCAAAAACACCCCACAATAGTAATGATGAAGTCAATTAAAACAATTATTTATATAGCATGTCTAATACCATTAACCTCTTTTACATGGTATAATGCCACAGAAAGACTTGTAAGTAACTATATAAATACCTACGCAGAATTAGCCGTGATAGAAATGTATCGATCTGGAGTACCTGCTAGTATTACATTGGCTCAAGGGCTACATGAATCCAATTACGGACAGAGCGATTTAGCAACTAGGGCCAATAACCACTTTGGTATCAAATGTAAATCTTACTGGAAAGGACAAAAATATTATCATGAAGATGATGATTACAATAGAAAAGGTGAACTAATAGAGTCTTGCTTTCGGGCTTATAATAATCCTGTAGAAAGTTATGTAGACCATTCAAACTTTTTAATGTATTCTTCTCACTATGGTAAGCTATTTAACTTAGATAAAACTGATTATAAAGGTTGGGCATACGGACTTAAAGAGTGTGGATATGCTACTGACATCAATTACAGTAAGAAGTTGATTTCTAAAATAGAAAAATACAATTTGACCCAATACGATCACTCAGATAATCCTTACAGGGCAGTAATAAAAGGTGATTCACCAAAAAAATAACATCTTAGATAAAATATAATTTGAATTAAAAAACACATTAGACTTTTATGTTTTTCAACACATAAAATCTAAAAATAATTTTTGCGCTTTCTCAAGGCGTTTTAAATAGGCCGTTATCCAGCAGACAATAAACCAATCTCGAGAGTGACTTTGTTAATAAGTATTTTCGTTTTGCTGGATGCGGTTCTTTTTTGAATTCTCCCAAAAATTAAACCGCATATTTCAAGTGTAACGTAGCTAAGGTAATCGTCAGGTCAAATTAAAAGACGATAGTAAGAATCTTACACAATGCAAATATTATAACATCTTTCATTAATATAGATTGCTATCTAACTTCTATCGCTGGCTGAAGAGCTAGAAATGCTTTTAGTGTCTTAGACTTCCTCCTTTCTAGAATTTGTTTTTAATTCTTTTCCGAAAGCGCCTTGTGTATATCAGTATAACTAGCCTGGTAAGCAGGTATCAATGCAGCAACTATTCCTAGAGCTATAGATCCTACAAACAACCAAGCATCGCCCGATATCACTCTCCATCCTGTAAAATCGTACCTATAACTCGCCTGAAGAAACTTGGACATGATTTCCATACCTCCGTGACTGATGATCATACCGACTACAAATCCTATGAAAGATAGAATGATACCTTCTATAACAATCAACATAAAGAGTGTTGCTCTGCTCCCTCCCATTACTCTAATTAAAGATAACTCATACTTACGCTCTTTCATCGACTTATACAGCGATATGAAAATACTAATTGCTGAAACGAATGCTATAAGAATAGCCAACCATCGGATCGCATCTGTACCTACTCCGATTAGGGAGTACAGTTTATTTATTTCGTATGGCGGCGACGCGGCTTGCATATCTGTATGTTCATTTATAGCCCTTGGAAGACTAAGGGTACGATAATTCGTTTTGTCTTTATACTTAATTAATAGAGATGTAATATCTTTATCTGGATGCTGTAGTAGTTCTTCATTAGATCTTACTGGAGGAGTGTAGTGCGCATGATCATGGCCTGCATGATCTTCAGCAGCGTGATCGTGTACCGCCCATACTGTAGATGGATTAGTCAATATTAATTGATCTACAACAGAGCCACTTGGTTTGAGTATTCCTACTACATTAAATGCGCTATGATCATGAGCTAAATCTGCATCATCATCAAATCCATGAGAACTCTTAAAGCTATCTCCTATCTTGAGTCCTGTGGACCTTGCCACTCCTGCTCCTATAGTTACATCTAGATCTTGTGCCCATATTTTGCCCTGATCAAGCTGAGCATTATACAATTCAAGGATACCATCGTTAGTCCCTACTATCCGGTGTCTTTTATAACTATCTCCAAGGCTAAGAGGAACAGATATCTCTAGTAGAGGATGGCCGGGATTAAGAAAGGCTTTCGCCTCATCAACTGTGATATTTCCAGTAGGATTATCGATATGATACATACTACAAAGTATCATTTGGAGTGGGCTACCCTTCGCTCCTATTACAAGATCAATATCCGCTAGATTTTTTTCAAAATTTTCTGAGAGCTGTGTATTCAACAACATCAAAAATGAAATCAGACCAATCCCTAATCCAAATAGAATTATACTCAGAATAAGATTCAGAGGATTAGACACGATATTTTTCCAAGCTAACTTTAATACGCTCATGATATCGTTATTTTATTATCTATCATATCCTTAAGTCTAGTATCATGTGTCACTATTACAAGAGCTGCTCCAGATTGTTTGGCCTGAGTCGATAGTAAGTCTAAAACTGCCTGACAATTAGAATCATCTAATGCAGAAGTAGGCTCATCCGCTAGGATGACTGCAGGGTTATTGACCAATGCTCTAGCTATAGCGACTCGTTGAATCTCGCCCTGTGACAATTCATTGATTTTACTGCTGATTTTATGACCTATTTGTAAATTTTCTAGTAACTCCTTACATCGATTTTTATCTATTGGCTTCCCTACTAGTTTTTGTGCTATCGTGAGATTCTCAAGCACATTTAGCGACTTAATAAAATGAAACTTTTGAAAGATCACACCAATATATTGACCTCTAAAATGGTCCAACTTTTTATCCGATAGTTCTGATAGGTTCTGGCCCGCTATAGATACAGATCCTTCCTTTGCTCTGATAATACCTGATAGCAAATGAAGTAAGGTTGTTTTTCCTACTCCAGACTGCCCTAACACAAGCATCATCTTACCTGCATCACAATTGACATCAGGAAAAGACATCAGCTCTTCATTGTCATATTGAAAAGATAAGTTTTGAGTATTTATCATAGAATCAAAGATATTAAAAATAGTAACGTCTGAATATGAATATAGTTAGAGATTAGTTCATAAAGAGACTAACTGTTTTACTTCTAATAAGTATCTCAAAATCTCCAAACCGAATCTTTAAATTAATGGTGCAACCCAAAATGTTTTTATTTTCTGTAGATGTATGAAATTGATCCGAAAGTTAAATTATCACGTCTTTTACTAGACGGTTATCTAACCATTTAATGATCTTACCCTACAGTTTTTATCAGTCCTCTTCGATGATAACTGCTTCTTCCACCTTATACATTAGATGGTTAATATCATTATCATTGAGCCGAAGTATGCCTTTGAGAACAATCGGATCAGCAGAAAATTCTACGCCTTCTAACGATACTACCTCCATCACAGTCTCTGGACCAGCACCTCCACAGAAGAAGCACATATTGTATGGAAAAGCAGACAAAATAAATTCCTTATGAGACTTATAACCCTCCGTAGGTACTATGTAACCTTTGACTATAATCTCCTTGCCTTCGAGCGCAACAATCTGATCTGAAAATACTGGCATATCGACTTTGAAACCCATGAGTTCGTCGTATACTTTTTTAAATGTAATCTTGCCTAGTGTTTTCCATGTACCTTTTGATGGACTCTCCACTTGTGCAGATCCAACCATTATTGTCATTGCTAATAAGAGTGTAGCTATATATTTCATATTAATGTAAAATGTAGTTTTAAAAGATCATCTCGGCGTCATCCAAAGTATAAAGTAGATTATTCATATCTGTAGCATTAATTCTCAGTATGCCTTTTATCGTTACTTTATCTTCTGTAAACTCTACCTTTTTCTCACCATTCATAAACACTTGTGCTGCCGTCTCTGGGCCAGCCTTACCACAAAAAAAACACATGCTCTGTGGATATCTTGACAACATAAAATGGCTTTGAGCCCGCTTTCCAGTCAGCGGTATGATAAATCCTGAAAGTTCTACTTCCTTGCCGTCCAAATGTTTTGCGATTATACTCACTGTTGGTTTTTGAATTTCCATACCAAGCGATTCGTCATATTCTGTAGATATAGATACCATACCTAGAGTATTCCAGTTGTCTTTGGATTGTATCTGCGCAGACATACTTGCTGTGATGGTAATTAATAAAAGTAAAATCGTATGTTTCATAATTAGAAAACGAATGTAGTCTATCTGAAATTCGTAATTAAATGTTATAAATTTGAATGAAAAAACAAGTTTAATCGTTTATAATAAGCCGCTTTTTATAACCGTATTTCCTTTAATACTATAGCCTAAAGTCCCTTGTTTATTTTCAAAAAAAGTAAGTTAAAAGTTAATTAAATTTCGTTTGTTTTTTTCTTCAATAAAAATCACTCTTTCACTACAACCTTACGCGATTACTCGTGGATATAGATCTATAATAACTCTATCATTTATGTGTCAATCTATTTTGTCTTTGAATCAGTTTTAGAAGATATAATTAACGGTATATCCTCGCAATATGAGACTTACTAAAAAAAGATATTAAAAGCAATAATTTGAGCTACTACACCCACCAAAAAACCTCCTGTAATATCCCTAGTATCATGTGCCTCTAAAATCAATCTGCTAGTGGCGACTAAGCCACAAAGCAATATCACTACACCTAGTATCAGATTGATATGAATATTATAAACACCAAGACTTCCTAATGAAATCAGTGCGTGCCCATAAGTAAAATATTGTCTTATAAAAAATATACCCATCAAGAGTCCTCCCATACCCACTGAATGAAGACTAATC
>Ga0228635_1001532_pt1 | contig 11297 bp, 8 predicted proteins | sample 44DmetaG_FD_182699 | JGI IMG/M metagenome (GOLD analysis project Ga0228635, IMG submission 182699) | Seawater microbial communities from Monterey Bay, California, United States - 44D | ecosystem: Environmental > Aquatic > Marine > Coastal | place: USA: California | collected 2016-09-30 | reverse complement strand
GTAGTTCAACATTTAACCGCGGTTTTTGTGGAGTGAAACGAAACGTAAAAAGATCCTTGTAAAATTGAAAAAGCTGTTTTTGGATACTTTTTTCAGCTAAAAAAAGTATCGGAAGAAATAATTAGCCCCCAACTTTTATACTTGATTCAATAGTATTCAACTTTAAAAAAAATATTATCGAATAAAAAAAGGGAAGTTTAAAACTTCCCTTTCTCAATTTATTATGAAAAGCTTAATTAAGCTTGAACATTCATGTTATCTAAAACGTTCATTACATCTTTAACTGCAATTGCAGATTCTTTCAATAATGCTTTTTCGTCATCGTTTAATTGTAATTCAATGATTTTTTCGATTCCATTTTTACCTAAAACTACAGGTACTCCTAAATAGATATCTTTAAGACCGTACTCACCAGTTAACCAAGCGCATACAGGGAAAATTCTTTTCTGATCACGAACGATAGCTTCAACCATTTGAGCAGCAGCAGCACCTGGTGCATACCATGCTGAAGTACCTAATAATTTAACGATTTCACCACCACCAAACTTAGTTCTTTCAATGATTTCATTCAATTTTTCTTCAGAGATTAATTCTGTAACTGGAATCCCTCCTACTGTTGTATATCTTGGTAATGGAACCATAGTATCTCCATGTCCACCCATTAATACCGCTTGAATATCTTTAGGAGAAACATTTAATTCCTCAGCTAAAAACGCTCTGTAACGTGCAGTATCTAAAACACCTGCCATTCCAAAAATTTGTTTAGAATCAATTTTAGCAGCTAAAAACGCACAGTAAGTCATTACATCTAATGGATTAGATACAATAATAATTTTTGCATTTGGAGAATGTTTTACTATGTTTTCTGTAACTGATTTTACTATCCCTGCATTAGTAGCGATAAGGTCATCACGAGACATTCCTGGTTTACGTGGAAGACCTGATGTAATTACTACTACATCTGAATCAGCAGTTTTAGTGTAGTCATTAGTCGAACCAATCGTTCTTGAATCGTAAAGATTAATTGGAGAAGTTTGCCACATATCTAAAGCTTTTCCTTCAGCAAAACCTTCTTTGATATCAAGCAAAACGATTTCGTTTGCTATTTCTCTTTTAGCTAATACGTCAGCACAAGTTGCCCCAACATTTCCAGCTCCTACAACAGTTACTTTCATTTCTTTGATTATTGTATGAATTATCTATTTTATTATCACTAACAAAGTTAAGCAATTTGTAAAGAAAATATATTATTTTGGCATTAAAATGATATATATTTTAAAATATACAAGAAAAACAAAGCAACCCTTTCTAATACAAAGCGTAATTAAGTAGAGTATATCGTGAAAAAAAAAGAAGAACTAAATATAATTATATCTAAATGCCTTCGAAAAAATCGAAAAGCACAAGAAGAATTATTCAAACTTTTTTACGGAAAAATGCTTGGTGTATCTATGAGGTATACCAAAGATGAGGATACTGCACAAGAAGTTGTTCAAGAAAGTTTTATAAAATGCTTTGATAAACTGAACACTTTTGATAGAGATGGTTATTTTGAAGGTTGGCTTAAAAGAATTGTTATCAATACAGCGATTGACAACATAAGAAAATCTAAAAAATCTCCATATGTAAACGATTTAAATGAAGACTATTCATTATCTAATGAAGATGAGGAGGAAGAGGACTTTGAAATTACTAAAATGAAGACAGAATTAATTATGAGCACTATTCAAAAATTATCGCCTGCGTATCAAGCTGTTTTCAACTTATATGTGATTGAAGATTATTCTCATAAGGAAATTTCTGAAATACTTAAAATTAGTGAAGGTACTTCAAAATCGAATCTATCAAAAGCAAAAGCAAACCTTAAAAAAATGCTTAAAACAGAGTTACTGAATTTAGAGATATAATTGAATATGAAAAAATCATTTGAAGAGGAGGTTAAAAATAGACTGAAGGACATTGAAATGCCTTACAATAGTTCTGCTTGGAAATCTATTAATGATACACTTGATAAAAAAGATGGAAAGTCTTCCTCAACTAATTACATTTGGTTACTAACTATTATAAGTATGATAACTATTACGAGTTTAAGTACATATCTGTACATTATAAGTGATAGTTATATCGTTGAGGAAAAGCCTAGCAAAAGAATTAAATTAAAAAATATTGATTCATACAAAAGCATTCATAGAAATGATAACACTAACTCAACGGACATCAAAAAAATAGAAACTGAAAAAATTCTTAAAACTGATAATAAAGTTATCCAGAATAGTATTAAAGTAGATAAAAAACATCCTACTACTCAAAACACCAACATAAATCAAGATGTTGTAGAAACAAGAACTATTAATCTCAATGAAACAAAAGAACATGATCCTTTAAAAAATAAGAAACTTGAGGTTAAGCATGAAAGATTTATACCATTAGATATTCCTTCAAATATTTGTTTAGGTGAAAAATTTCAATTAAAAAATCAAAATAATACACCTGTTTATATTACTCAACCAGATGGAAATAAATTTGAGTTAAAAAGCAAAACAAATACCTTATTCATTCCTCTATTATCTGGTGAATACAAAATATCAACTATTTCTGATGATAACCAATATTTTATTTCTTTATTTAATGTACATTCAAAAGAAGAGCTGGATATCGAATTAGAAGAAGAGAATATTTACAAAGATGGAATACCTCATCGTTTACTAAGCACTAACTCTTCATCTGATAATTTAACATGGTTTTTAAATGATAAAGAAATAAGTAATAATTCAAAATCAATTGAAGTAAATTTATTCTCTAAAGGTATCTATTCTGTAAAATTACTATCTAAAACGAAAAACTGTTTTACCTCATCTACTAAAAAACTTATCATTGAAAAAGACTATAACCTTCTTGCTGTAGATGCTTTTAGTCCTCTAGAAAGCAATGAAAAAACAAATACATTCATTCCTTATGCCTTAAAAGAAAGGAGTGTAAATTTTCACTTTATTATAATTGACCCGAAAGATGGATATGTGGTGTACCAAACAAATGATAAATTAAAGCCATGGAATGGAATTGATCAAAGAACAGGACAAATAGTCCCGAAAAATTCTAATTGGATTTGGAAAGTAACCATTGAAAACCCTCTAAAAGGTGAAAAACCAAACTATAAAGGTATAATAGTTAGAATTTAATAACTAGGGTCATGAGTTAATTCTTTTCCTTTTCTAAAAAAGTATTAATTGCATACTGAACGTCTTTAATCTCTAGTGAATGAGTTTGATTTTGAAGAGAAAAAACTTCTTTATTTTTTATATTTTCAATGAAAAGTTGTAAATTTTCTTGTGGACAAATTGGATCTTTCGTTCCATAAACAATTGTGAAATTAACATTAGACTTATTTTCTGACAAAAGCTTTTTAAACGATGTAAAATTTGGAGGTATCTTTCCTCCGCTAGGCAACATTACAGGGCCTAAAACAGGAGACAATAGAAAAACAGATTTTAAATTATCATACGAACCTTTTAAAACTTTATTTAAAATGAGATAAGCTCCAAACGAAACTGCAATAATAGAAAAGTCTATATCCTTAAAATTAGTTAACTTATCTTCTATAATCTTGAGTTTATCTTTGAAACTTAACTTATTAAACTCCTCATTTAACTCTATATAATCATCGAAAACATTATTATCTTTTAAATATTTCCCTAGTCCATTATTAATTGAACCATTTAATCCAGTAACATAAAACAGCTTAGACATACCTACTTAAAACCTTACTCCATTATTTGAATCTCTACCCTTCTATTCATTTGTTCTTCATAAGAAAACTTTGGATTTGGATATATCGGTTCTTTACTCCCCTTACCTACAGTAGACATTCTATGCTTATCAATACCATTTTCGACTAAATAATTATAAACTCTTTTAGCTCTTGCTTCTGATAAAACTTGACCTACTAAAGAGAAACCCTTTTGAGAAAAAACATGTCCTTGAATTTCAATATTTACTTCTGAATTCAAAGCCATAAAATCTTTTAATCGCTTTAACTTCGGATAAGAAGAAGGCATAAACTCACTTGTTCCTGGATGAAATTCAATTTCTTCCAATTGAAGGCTTTTTCCTTGACTTAAAGGTTCTAACCAAAATGTAATATCTAGATCTTCATTTGCAGGCATTCGCACCTCTTTATCTTCAAAGAAGTAACCTTTAGCATCACAACGAATAACAACATTAGACATCCGTTCAACGACATAATAGAAGTCACTTCCAACATACATTCCAGCAACTGTTTTAGACCCCTCGATCACAAGTGAAGAAATGACCGGTAACCCTGTTGCAACATCCCTTACAGAAACATGAACACTTGGAGTAAAATCATCTTCCCTAAAATCAACATTTTTTGATTTACTTTTTACTTTCAGTGAACTTTTGTTTTTAGCTTCAAAATCAAAATTTAAATGTAAAACCTCTCTACTTTTCTCATTTGTAACAAAAAGAAATGCAACTTTATCTCCTTCCATTAACTCTAAACTATACAATTGATTTCCCTTAGGTTGTTTATTTAGACCTACTTCTGATTTAGATATATCCTTAAACAAACGTTTTATTTCTGCAGATCCACTATGGATATTTTCACAGAGATCTCCTCTTTCATTTTGAAAAATCACCATTTGAATACCACCATGATCAAGATATGCTTGTAAATTAACAAACCCGTCAAATGGAGCTATAAAAGAAAGCCAAAGAGAGTTTTTTTCGGGAACATCGGTCAAGGAAGCATACTCTACGATATCATCATGTAGACCACCATCTCCAGTGAATTGAATGGAGTAATCACCAGGTTCTAAAATATTTGTTGCACCTTCACAATCAGATATAATTTCAGAAACTATACCATCATTTTGTGCATAACTTAAAAAAGTTAAACCTAACAAAAATAAAGGTACAATCCATTTTTTTATCATAAAGCAATAAAACATCTTAATTCGCACTGTTTTTTTTGTTCAATATTCAAATCAATTCATATTCAATAAAATACAAAAAAAAGAATCAATATTTCAATAAACTAAACAATACATTTTTTACCTTATCTGAATTAGTCAATAAAGTATGTTCCAAAATTGAATTTAAAGGAATTGCAGGGGTATCCAAAGAACCTACAATTTCGATTCTTGCATCTAAATATTCAAAGTTATCTCGTTGTATTCTACCTGCTAAACCTAAAGTAAATGAAGCCTCTTCTGATTCTTCAGTAACTAACATTACTTTGTTATGTTTCCTTACATACTCATTTATCATCTCATGATCTAAAGGGTTAAGCGTTCTTAAATCTAATATTTCGACCTTATCCTTAACTTCTTTAGAAGCTTCTATTGACCAGTAAACACCTCTACCATAAGTAATTATCAAAACAGAATCTTTTGCATTAATAGAAGATTCTTCTACCATTTGAACAACCCTTCCTTTTCCTAATGGAACTACATAATCTTCTCCAGGTTCAATTGACATTGCTCCTTCAGTACATGGTATTTTGGACCAATACAACCCTTTATGCTCTAACATTACAACAGGGTTAGGATCATAGTATGCTGCTTTCATTAAACCTTTCAAATCAGCTCCATTTGAAGGATACACAACTTTAACTCCTCGAATATTTGTAAGAATGGATTCTACACTAGAAGAATGATAAGGACCTCCTGAACCATACGCACCGATCGGCACCCTAATCACACAGCTAACAGGCCATTTACCATTAGATAAATAATAAGACCTACTCACCTCGGTGAAAAGTTGATTTAGTCCAGGCCATATATAATCTGCAAACTGGACTTCCACAATTGGTTTTAAACCAACAGCAGACATTCCAACCGTGCTACCGATTATAAAAGCTTCTTGAATCGCAGTATTAAATACCCTATCGTCTCCAAAAGTTTGAGCTAAAGTAGCGGCCTCCCTAAAAACACCACCTATTCTAGCTCCAACATCTTGACCGTAAAGTAAAGCTTCCGGATGCTTTTCAAGCAATTCTCTAACAGCGAATAACGCGCTATCCACCATCACTGTTTTTTTCTTACCAGAAGGTGCTCTTTCTCCTTTTTCTTCAATAATTGGAGTTGGAGCAAATATATGATCAAAAATTGAATCTGGTGATGGGTCTTCAGCCGATAAAGCCTCCTCATAGGAAGAATTCACCTCTTCATTAACTATTTTTTCAATTTCAGAAATTGCATTTTCATCAATTCCATTTTTCTTTAATAAATCTTTAATTTTTGGATATGGATCATCCTTTGCAGCCTCTTCTAAATCATCTCGGTACCACTCTTTTCTTACACCAGAAGTGTGGTGACCTAATAAAGGTACTTTTGCATGTAAGATAAAAGGTTTTCGTTCTTTTCTAACTGTTTCAAAGACTTCTTGAACCGTATTGTAAGATAGTTCAAAATCAGAGCCATCAATCGACCTAACTTCTAGACCATTAAACCCTTTTGCGTATTCAGAAATATCCTGAGCTCTAGTTTCAGAAGCAACAGCTGAAATATCCCAACCATTATCCTGAACTAAAAACACGATCGGTAATTGTTTTAGAGCTGCCATTTGAAGCGCTTCAGATACCTCACCTTCTGTACAAGATGCATCACCTAAAGAACAAACAACAACAGATGATTTCTCATCTTCTCCAATAATTCCGGTTTTAAATTTATAATCGATACCTAAAGCAATTCCTGTAGTTGGTATAGCTTGCATACCAGTAGCCGAAGATTGATGAATAATTCTAGGCATCCCTTCCCTATCTAAAGAAGGATGAGAATAATAAGTTCTACCTCCTGAAAATAGATCATCTTTTTTTGCAAAAACCTGAAGCATTAATTCATACGGAGTTATTCCAATACCTAATAAAATACTATCATCTCTATAATAAGGAGAAACCCAGTCTTGAGGTTTTAACTGAAGCCCTAAAGCTAACTGAATTGCTTCATGTCCCCTAGAGGTTGCATGTACATATTTGGAAGTAACTTCTTTATTATCTTCATACTTTTCAGCTAATGTTTTAGCGGTACACATCAATTTAAAAGCTTTCAATAAAACATCCTTATCCATACTTGCTTTTTTCTTTTGTGTTCTTAAAACTTTCTCCGTCATAACAAAATACTACTATTGTTTTTTTTCAAATATAAGGATTTAGATAGGTATAAGAATACACAGGAACTAACATTGCTGTTAAAATGAAAAAATAACTACATTTTTTAACACACATACCTATATTTGTATAAAAACAAATAAAAATGAAACACATAATAGAAGCTGTAGAAAAATTTCATGATGCATTTAGCATTAAAAATAATTACGAACCAACTATTGATCTTTCTTCGCAAGATATTGAGTTAAGGCACCGATTGATGGAAGAAGAAAACAATGAATACCTTGAAGCTGCTAAAAATGGAGATTTAGTTGAAGTTGCTGACGCTTTAGGTGACCAACTATACATTCTTTGCGGAACAATACTTAAACATGGTATGCAGCACAAAATAGAAGAAGTATTTGCTGAAATTCAAAAATCAAACATGAGTAAACTGGATGAAAACGGTCAAGCTATCTATAGAGAAGACGGAAAGATTTTAAAATCAGAACTTTACTTTAAACCAAATATCAAAAAAGTTTTGGAGAAGTAATTGAATTCAAGAGATACTACTCCAATTAGGCTTAGATAACATTATCTTTTTTAATTCAGAATTTATTTTTTGGTGGGTAGGGTTTGCTAAAAACTCGTCCTCATTCAGAATCTTACGTGCATAATCCCTAGCTAGAACAACTATTTGACTATCCCTAGAAAGGTCTGATATTTTTAAGTCTAACTCACCACTTTGTTGAGTCCCCATGATATCTCCTGGCCCTCTTAACTCTAGGTCAACTTCCGAAATTTCAAAACCATCGTTGGTCTTCACCATCGTTGCCATTCTTTTTTTAGACTCTTTAGATAACTTATCTCCTGTCATTAAAATACAGTAGGATTTCTCAGCCCCTCTTCCTACTCGACCTCTTAATTGGTGAAGTTGTGACAGCCCAAAACGCTCAGCACTTTCAATAATCATAACAGATGCGTTTGGGACATTTACACCAACTTCAATTACTGTGGTTGCAACCATAATCTGTGTTTCTCCTTTAATAAAGCGTTGCATCTCAAATTCTTTATCTGCTGCTTTCATTTGACCATGAACAATACTCACACAATATTCAGGTAAAGGAAAATAGGCTGCAATTGCTTCGTAGCCATCCATTAAATTTTTATAATCTAATTTTTCAGACTCTTTAATTAAAGGATATACAATATAAATTTGCCTTCCCTTCTCAATTTCACTTTTCATAAAACCAAAAACAGAAAGACGATTTGCCTCAAATTTATGGTGAGTAGTTATCGGCTTTCTTCCAGGAGGCAATTCATCAATAACAGAAACATCTAGATCTCCATAAAAAGTCATAGCCAAAGTTCTAGGAATAGGTGTTGCAGTCATTATCAAGACATGAGGTGGAATGGTATTTTTCTTCCATAACCTTGCTCTTTGTGCAACCCCAAAACGATGCTGTTCATCAATGACTACAAAACCTAAGTTTTTAAACTTAACCTTATCTTCAATTAAAGCGTGTGTTCCGATTAAGATGTCGATTTCACCCGATTCTAAACCTTCATGTAATGCTATTCTTGCTTTCTTCCTTACCGAACCCGTTAATAATTCTACTCTTATGTCTAATTCCGCTAATAATTCTTTTATCGTTACGAAATGTTGATTTGCTAATATCTCTGTTGGTGCCATTAATGCAGACTGGAATCCATTTCCAATACCAATTAGCATTGACAATAAAGCAACTAAAGTTTTACCACTTCCCACATCTCCTTGAACCAAACGATTCATGTGGGAACCAGTCAATAAATCTTTTCGTATTTCTTTAAGTACTCTTTTTTGTGCTCCAGTTAGTTCAAAAGGTAAGTATTTACTATAAAAATTATTGAATACTTCTCCTACTTCTGGAAACACAAACCCATTTTTCTTTTTTAAACTGATTTGCTTTCGCATCAACAATTCCAATTGTAAAAAGAAAAGCTCTTCAAACTTAAGCCTAAATTGTGCTTTTTGAATTAGCTGCTCATTATTTGGGAAATGAATTTGAGACAAAGCTGCCTCTTTTGAAAGAAGACTTAAATCATTTATAATTTCATTAGGAAAAGGATCTGATATTTTAAGCTTTATCTGTTCAACAAGGTTAAACATCACTTTACTGATTCCTTTTGAAGTTAAACCATTTAAAGATAATTTTTCAGTAGTAGAATAAACCGCCTGTAAACCCGTTTCAAATTTAATATTTTCGTATTCTACAATTTCAGGGTGAGGAATATTGAACGTATTACTAAACAACTTAGCTTTTCCATACACTTGATAAAGCGTGTTTAACTTCAATAATGGCTTAATCCATTTAACTCCCTGAAACCAAACAAGTTCAACCACCCCACTTTCATCTTCAAAACGAGCGACAAGTCGGGTCTTTTTCCCCATTTTAACTTCCGAAACATGTTTTATATACCCTTTTAACTGAACAGGTAAATCAACGTAAGGTAAATCAGAAACCTTATGGTACTTTGTTCTATCTATATAACGAAAAGGAAAATGATATAATAAATCTTGAAAAGTCTTTACACCAACTTCTTTCACCAACAATTCTGCCCTCTTTGGTCCTACCCCTTTTAGGTATTCAATTGGAGTTTTTAGAAAATCAGAAGCCATCATAGGGTAAAAATAAAAAAACCTTCGCTATTAACGAAGGTTTCAAAAATGAATTATTTATTTTATTTCTTCTTAAATCTGTCTATTCCTGTTTCTAAAAAAGATTTGTATTCCTTTATGTCAGGAGTATAACCAATTGGATCCGTTAAGTCTTTTCCTTCAGCATCGGTTATAATATATAAAGGCTGTGAAATCTGACCATATTTTTTGATTTGATAATCTGACCACTTATTACCAACCGTTTTGATTTTACCTTTTAAAACATCTGAATAAACCCATTCTTCTTCCGGTAACAACTCTCTATCATCACAATACAATGAAACAATTACTAAATCGTTTTTAAGAGATGGACTAATTTCTTGATTTGTCCATACAGTAGATTCTGTTTTTCTACAATTAGCACAAGCATGGCCAGTAAAATCAAGTAAAATTGCCTTTTCTGCTTTCTTAGCATACTCTTTAGCTATCTCTAAATCGTGAAAAACTAAAATAGAACCATCACCAACTTCATGCATATACTTTCTGTATTCTGAAAAAAGAGGATCGGAAGAAGAAATAGAATTATTACTATTTCCTGAACCACTTACAAACCTAAAATTATCTTCTGAATGCGTTCTAGGTGGAGCAACTCCATCGATCATTGAAAGAGGTGCACCCCACATTCCAGGCAATAAATAAATTGCAAACGTAAACGCTAAGAAAGCAAACATAAACCTAGGAACTGAAATCTTATCTACATTAGAGTCATGTGAAAATTTTAATTTTCCAAGTAAATAGAACCCCATTACAGCAAATATCACAAACCACATTGCAATAAAAATTTCACGTGTAAGAATGTTCCAGTGGTAAGCTAAATCAACCATACTTAAAAACTTCATTGCTAAAGCAATTTCTAATAAACCTAAAATTACTTTCACACTGTTTAACCATCCACCAGATTGTGGCATAGAATTTAACCAACCTGGGAAAATTGCAAACAAAGTAAATGGTAAAGCTAACGCTGTTGAAAATCCAGCCATAATAACTGCTGGCCCCATTACTGAACCTGAACTTGCTGCTTGCACTAATGAAGAACCAATAATTGGTCCTGTACAAGAAAAAGAAACCAAAGCTAATGTAAAAGCCATAAAGAAGATACCGATTAAACCACCTTTATCTGCTTTACTATCTGCTGAATTCACCCATTTACTCGGCATTTTAATTTCAAAAGCCCCTAAAAAAGAGAAAGAAAAAATCATAAATACTGCAAAGAAAATCATGTTCATCCAAACATTAGTAGAAAGTTGATTTAGACCTGTAGGCCCCATGATAGCAGTAATAATCAAACCTAAAGAAACATAAATTACGATAATAGACAACCCATAAATGATTGCATTCATAATCCCTTTAGAACGAGTACCTGAACCTTTTGTAAAGAAAGAGACCGTCATAGGAATCATCGGGAAAACACAAGGAGTCAACAAAGCAACAAATCCCCAACCAAAACCTTCAAAAAAGATTTTCCAAAAATTAACCTCTTCTTTTTTAATTTTT
>Ga0228635_1001527_pt1 | contig 11309 bp, 11 predicted proteins | sample 44DmetaG_FD_182699 | JGI IMG/M metagenome (GOLD analysis project Ga0228635, IMG submission 182699) | Seawater microbial communities from Monterey Bay, California, United States - 44D | ecosystem: Environmental > Aquatic > Marine > Coastal | place: USA: California | collected 2016-09-30 | reverse complement strand
TATTACCCAGCTGACCACGCGAATAACAATTCGAATATTAGTCAAAAAACAGGGGTAACAGATCCAGTATTTTGGGATAACAATGGAGCGTCTCCAGGTTTTCCAGTTGCTAATTAATAATTAAAAAATTATAAAAAAATGAAAAAACAAATAAACAAAATAGTTTTATTACTACTTTCTGTGATTGTGATAAGCAGTTGTGAGAGTGAGGATAAATCTATTAATCAAGTTTTTGACGGTGTTGAGTACGGTGCTGTCTTAAGAAACCTAGGGATTATAAACCAAAGTTTTAGCTTGTCTGATCCAGATTCATTTTTCGGAATTACTGTTGAAGAACAGGATGAAGAATATGGAGCATTATTAGATGTAGTTAATGTGTATACAACATACACAGATAACAATGGTAATGGAAATTCACAACCAGAAGCGTTAGTAAAAACGTATACGGCTGGAGACTTTTCTATCGGTGATAAAGGTTTACCTGTAGCTGATATATTTGTTACTCTTGGTGAAGCTTCAACTGCAGTTGGTGTTCCAAACTATGGTGTAGGAGATAATTACAAAATGAGATTAGAGTTAGTATTAACTGACGGTAGATCATTTAGTTCATCATCTACTAGTGGTTCTTTACAAGGATCTTACTTTTCTTCACCATTTTCATGGGGAGTGCCTATTTTGTGTCAGCCAGTTGATGGTGATTACCTAGTAGATATGCAAGATTCATATGGTGATGGATGGCAAACTGACGATGGAAACGGTGGAAGTGGATTGAAAGCTATATTAACTTTAGCTGATGGATCTGAAGCTATCGAAGAAGTTGGAATGTGTTCACCTTATGGTGGTTCTAACATTGGAACTTCAATGGACCCTGCTATGGGAATTTGTACAGGACCTGCTAGTACTTCATTCTATGGAGCTACTGCAACTGTTACAATTCCAGCTGGAACACAATTAGCTGTATGGCAATTTCCAGGAGATACATATGGAGAAATTAGTTTCCAAATCTATGGACCTGCTGGTAACCTTTTACTTGACTCAGGTCAAGGACCAGGTGCTGGACAACTAGATGTTTTAAACTGTTTATAAGATAAACAAACGTAACTATCAGATAGTTGATAGCTACTAAATATAAAAGACCTTTCATTCATTTGAAAGGTCTTTTTTATGTTACAAATACATAGAATTTGTGATACATTTGCATAATGACTGAAAACACAACAATATTTGGATTAAGAGCTATTATTGAAGCCATTGGTAGTGGATCTACTATAAATAAAGTGTATCTTCAAAAAGGACTAAGAGGAAGTTTATTTTTTGAATTAGAAACACTCATCAAAAAAGAGCGAATTACGACTAGCTTTGTTCCTGTAGAGAAATTAGATAGGCTTTCAAAAAATAAAAACCATCAGGGAGCAGTAGCTCAAATATCTCCAATAGCATTTGCAGATTTAGAAAAATTGATTGAAGATAGTTTAGAGCGTACTGCTTCTCCTCTATTCTTAATATTAGATCAAATTTCTGATGTAAGGAATTTTGGAGCCATTATTAGAACTGCAGAATGTACTGGAGTTCATGGAATTATTATTCAGCAAAGCGGAAGTGCCCCCATAAACGCAGAAACAATAAAAACTTCAGCTGGTGCAGCGTTTAAACTTCCTATATGTAGAGTTAATCATATAAAGGATGCTATATATACATTACAAGCCTCTGATATAAAAATTGTTGCGGCTACTGAGAAAACAGAAGACTTGATCTATGCTATAGATTTCAAGCAACCTATTGCTATTGTAATGGGTTCTGAGCATAGAGGAATTAACCCATCTGTTTTAAAAATTGTAGACTATACAGCAAAACTTCCTTTATTAGGAACAATAGATTCATTAAATGTTTCTGTTGCTTGTGGCGCTTTCCTATATGAAACTACGCGTCAAAGATTATCGTAATCTTTTTTATAAGTTCGAATCTATTACTCATTGTCTTCATAAGACTCCTCCACTACTTTTGGAGGTGAAAAGTTCCCATTTTCGTCAAATAACAAATCAAATTCAGACTTTGAAAATTGATATTGCTCTTTTATGATTCCTTTTTTTCTATAGAGATAGGAAAACAATAGACCTACAAGGAAACCTGATAAATGACCCTCCCATGATATTCTATCTTCAGTTGGCAGTATAAGCCAAATCATACTTCCATATAAAAAAATAACAACTAGAGACATAGCAATAAGTCTATAGTGTTTTCTGATGATACCACTAAAAAAAATAAAACTAAATAATAAATAAATAATTCCACTTGCGCCTATGTGATATGAACCTCTGGCAATACCCCAACAAATTAAACCCGATAAAAGTGTTCCGTAGATAAGAACCTTATGGGCAATTGTTCTGTAGAAATAAAATAATGAGGCTAGCAGGACAAACAAGGGCACAGAGTTATTAGAAAGATGAGAGGCATCACTATGTATGAATGGAGAGAAAAAAATACCTCTAAGGCCTTTAATTTCTCTCGGCAGGATTCCATAGGAATTAAAATTATACCCAAATCTAATTTCTATCCAATAAATAATCCATATAGCCAAAATAGCAACTACTGGAATCCAGAGTACATTTTTGTGATAACCAAGAGCATTGTCATTTTGCATAAATAAATCTAATCAAAAATAAATCCAATTACTAAAATAACAACTTCTGTCATAAATCTTTACTATTTTTATAGCTATGAATGAACCTTTGGCAGAAAGAATACGCCCAAAAATCCTTGAAGACTATATTAGTCAGGGCCATTTAATAGGTGAAAAAGGGATTTTAACCCAACTTATTAAACAAGGAATACTTCCGTCTATTATATTTTGGGGACCCCCAGGCATAGGGAAAACTACATTGGCAAATATTATAGCAACAACATCTGAACGCCCTTTTTTTACTCTTAGCGCTATCAGCTCTGGAGTTAAAGATGTGAGAGAAATTATAGAAAAAGCAAAAAAAGGTAGTGGTTTATTTACAACTAAGAATCCCATATTATTTATAGATGAAATTCACCGTTTTAGCAAATCACAACAAGACTCTTTATTAGGAGCGGTAGAAAAAGGATGGGTTACCCTTATTGGAGCAACTACTGAAAACCCAAGTTTTGAGGTAATACCAGCACTATTGTCTAGGTGTCAAGTATATATCTTAAACTCATTTGATAAAAGTGATTTAATCCTATTACTAAATAGGGCTATAAAAAAGGATACTATTTTATCAAGAAAAGAGATTAAACTGAAAGAAACCGATGCCTTGCTTCAAGTTTCTGGAGGTGATGCACGAAAATTATTAAATATTTTTGAATTGGTCGTAGGGAATGAAGATAAGATGACCATCACTAATAAATTGGTGCTAGAAAAAATTCAAAAAACAACAGTAAGATATGATAAAACAGGAGATCAACATTACGATATTGCTTCTGCTTTTATAAAGTCTATAAGAGGAAGTGACCCTAATGGAGCGGTATACTGGCTTGCAAGAATGATTGAAGGAGGTGAAGATGTAAAATTTATCGCTAGAAGATTGCTAATAGCAGCTTCAGAAGATATTGGAAATGCCAACCCAACTGCCTTAATTTTAGCTAATAATACGTTTCAAGCTGTTAGTGTTATTGGCTACCCAGAATCTAGAATTATTTTAAGCCAATGTGCAGTATATCTAGCAAATTCTCCAAAAAGTAATGCCTCGTACATGGCTATAAATAAAGCTCAAGAAATTGTAAAGAAAACAGGAGACTTACCGATACCGCTTCACTTAAGAAATGCACCTACACAACTAATGAAAGCCTTAGAATATGGAAAAGACTATAAATATGCTCACGATTATCAAGGAAACTTTGTGCTAGAGGAGTTTTTACCTGAAAGTGTTTCAAATACAAAAATATATGATCCTGGAGGAAACCCCAGAGAGGAACAGTTTAGAGAAAAGCTAAAAAATACATGGGGAGATAAATATGGCTATTAAAACTTTATTTGAAGTTTTCTTGTTATTAATAATTGTTCCTCATAATATTCCACAAGCCAATGGTTCCCTTTATTACTTAGTACTCCGTTTTTGTTCTTTATAATAAATACATCCTTTTTACTCGTATTAAGAATCTCAAAAACAAGCGCATTAGTTGAGTTTATGAGTTGATAACCTGTTTTACTTTTTTGTGCGGTTAAAACATAAGTAGTAGAAGTTTTCTTTTCCTTTGTTGTTGAATCTGAAACTTCTATGGTTGGGATTTCATTTACTATAACCTCAGAAGCTTTCTTTAATTCTTGAGTCTTATTTTCAGTAGTTGAATTTTCAATTTTTTGAGAAGAAAAAGAAGCATAAATGAGATTTAAATTTTCAATTGTAAAAAAAGCATTTCTAATAGATTGCCTATACGATCTCTCATAGTCCTTAAGTTTACTAGTACCTAACTTTGATGAGTACAATACCTTACCATTACAATCAGCTAACTCTATGAAGTTTCTGGTGGCAAAGAGATTAGACTTATCTTTTACGTCTACATGCAAAGCACTACATTTATTATAATATAACTCCTCTGGAAGTTCTTCATTATCTAAATACACTTCATAGCCTGCCTTAGAAAATAAAAATTTTGTAAAAGAATTGGCTTTGTAACGATTTACCTGTTTTAAGAAATCAAATGTACTTTTAACGATAACATACTGTTTTTGTGAAGGGATACTTTTTTGCCCAAAAGAGGGAGAAGTCAAAAAAATAAGCATAAGAAAAAAGTATATATATCTCATAATTAGTCTATTACAATATTAAATCCAAAATTAAAAGCAATGGAATTAGCTGTGGATACATCAGCAACTCCTAATAGGTTATCTAAACCTCCAAACACATATAGTTTACCTAATTGAAGAGAAGTTGCTGCACCAAAAATAGTAGAAGAATAGTCATTTATCGTATGGGTAAACTTGGTGTGTATTTTTTTTGAAAGAGAAGCCTCGTAAAAACTCGTGAAAGAAAATTGAGGTTTAAGAGGTCTCATTATATTGTGAAGCTGAAAACCTAAAGCGTTATAGTAATATTGTTTGTGAGTTTTAGAATAACAACTTTTACCCCGTTTTTCTCCAAAACTATACTTAAATGCAGCATTAATTTTCATTGGTCTCCATGATGTATAGCCCTCCTGAGTTTGTTCTGTAATCATTAAATCTCTAAAATCTTGTTCAACTTGTTGCCAATAATCACTAAGACTAGAAGTATCATATTCAAAATTTAAACCATCTAAAGTATAATTACCATCGATATTAAAATTTTTAGTATTTTTTGAATGTTTTACAAAACCAATATCTAGTAAACTCGCCGTAAATTCAAGTTGAGATGTAAAATGGTAAGTAAGACCTAAGTCTAGCCCTAAGCCTAAATTACCCCCTAGAAACGTTCTCGAAAAATATTCATTTGGAGAATCTACATACTCATCATCAGCATCTACTATTCCTGAGGTTCTAATTTGGCCATTTACATTATTTAAGGATTGACGTATGATATTTTCATTGCTCGTTGTAGAACTAAAAGTTCCAGAATTATTAAGGGATTCGATATTTATACTCGAGGAATAAATTTTAACTCTTGCTCCAATATTAAGTTTCTCACTTACTTTTTTTGAAATTCCAGCATGTAAAACTCCAAGAAAATCACCTTTCATAGAAACTTGAGATAAAGAAAATGTACGGTTTAAAAAAGGCTCATTACCGTAATAAAATAATTCTATGAAATCTTTTGGCATATAACTTATAAAATCAAGCTCTTCATAAAACCCAAAGCTTAAGTACGTTTTTTTATCCAATCTAAAACCAACATTTAAAACATCAATTTTAGTATTAAAATTAATATAATCTGTTGAATTAATTTTATTTAATACTCCTTCAAAACGAGTTCTAAAAGCTCTAGAATCATTTGAAAATAAATCATTTAGATTAAACCCTGTGAGTCCGAGATTAAAGGAAAAATCAGATAACATCGGAATACCATAATGGCTTTTGAAATTTGTTTCTGCACCAGGATTTAATAGTAATGTTTGCGGTGTCTCTCCAAAAGAAAAAGCTAGTTTCTGTTGAGATTTTAATGAACCCGTAACAATTAAAGCTATTAGTAATAGTAATTTTTTCATTTTTATTTTAAATACTTAAATGAAAAGTTCCGGTAGATTTGAACTTTATTATTTGGTAAATATTGGGGTCAATTTGTGAAGCTGACGGATTTAACTTTACCTCAACCCTAACTTTTCTTGAAGTTAAAAATATAGGGGAAACATCAATTTCAATGGATTCTGATGCTACATAATTTAATTCTTGAGGACCTATAGTAAATGTGGGTATTGTTCGGGTAATAGTATTGTCACCGTCAAAAAAGACGATATTAACTTCAAAAGATCTATCAAATCTATTTTCAATTTCAAAGTCAAAAACAGCTTTAATCAAATCATTTCTGATGGCAGAGGATTTAAAAACTCTAAAATCTGAAGTATCTGAAATCACTGGTATTTCCGTACCAGTGCTACTGTTATAAAAATCATCTTGATTCAACTCAAAGTAAATTAAAGGTGCAGTAATTATGGGATCTACATTTAAATTAATTTCATCAAAATTTAAGTTATCAGTACAAGAAATTAAAAAACAAAGGCTAAAAAATGCTACTAGATTTTTTATGTACATATTCATAGGATTAATAATTGAATCGTATTTTTTTAAGATTTTAAAGATATTCTTTTAAATCTAATAGATTGTATACTGAAGTAATATTTTTTGGAACTTTAGTTAAATGTTCTGAGTTGAAGTGTATGGCTTTTATTCCACAATTCAGAGCTCCCTCAATATCGGCCTCTAGGTTATCTCCAATCATTATACAATTAGAAGCATTTGCATTCACTTTTTCTAATGCATATTCAAATACTTTCTTATTTGGTTTTTTTACGCCTACAGATTCTGAGGTAATAATAACATCGAAAAAATTATAAATACCCGATTTTTTCATTTTTTTAGTCTGAATTTCTTCAAAACCATTTGTAATAATATGAAGTTGATAGTGAGTTTGTAAATATTCTAAGATCTCAAAGGTTCCATCGAATAGATGGTTGTAGTTGGGAAGTTTGGCAATATATTCATCTGAAAGATGATGTATGACCTCATCTTTAACAGGAAGCTTTAGTGCATCAAAAGTTTTCTTCAATCGTAGATATTTTAGTTCTTTTTTAGTCACTTGCTCTTCTCTATATTTTTTCCAATAGCTAAAATTAATTGGAATGTATATTTTCAAAAACAAGTCAATATCAACGATTACATTAGCGGCTGGTAAAATTTCTTTAAAAGTTAAGGCAGAATTTTTTTCAAAATCCCAAAGGGTGTGATCTAAATCAAAAAAAACATGTTGTATTTTCATAAGGTAAATATAATAATCTAGCGTTAAAAATGTTTGAACTTATTATATATTTGATTTTTAAGATATAACTGTTGAAAAAAAAGCTTCATATATTATTTTTGTGTGGATGGTATCCATCTTCGGTACTTTCGCAAAATGGTGATTTCATTAAAAGACATGCAGAAGCTGTAAGCAGTAAACATAGGGTTAGTGTACTACATATTATTTCTAAATCTGGAATATCAAAAACTGAAATAGAAGTGATAAGAGAAGGTAATTTAGCTACTTATATTGCCTATTTACCAATGAGTTCTAATCCAATCATAAAATTAGTTAGATTTTGGAATGCCTATAAAAACATCTTGGAGCAAATAGGAAGTTTTGATGTAGTTCATCTTAATAAACTTTACCCTTTTGGCCTATTTGCTCTTCATTTAAAAAAACATAAACACCGCCCTTACATTATTTCAGAACACTGGACAGGGTATCATTTGAAGGAAAAAAAATCATTGCCCTGGTTAGAACGCGTTTTATCAAAAAAAATAGCAAAAAATGCAAGTTTTATATGTCCTGTAAGTACAGATTTGAAAAACTCAATGTTGAAGTCTGGATTAAAAGGCAGCTATGAAATAATACCAAATGTGGTAGATACTCATCTTTTTAAACCAGCAAAAAAAACAACTGAAAAATTTACAATTACTCACATCTCTAACTTAGAGGATCAGCATAAAAATATTTCTGGCATGTTGCGTGTTGCCAAGCAACTTGAAAGTTCTATTGATGCTTTTCAGTGGAATTTTATCGGTGGCAAGAAAAATAGATACCAGGAATTAATTGATGAATTAAACTTCAAGAAAAATACAATCCATTTTATGGATCAACTAAGTCACAAAAAAATTCCAAAACAATTAACGCAATCAGATATCTTTGTTCTTTTTAGTAATTATGAAAATCTACCCTGTGTAATTCTAGAAGCTTTTGCCTGTGGAATTCCAGTAATTTCAACACATGTTGGTGGTATTCATGAATTTTTCCCAAAAGATTTTGGGTTTCTTATCGAACAAAATAACGAAGAACAACTTTTGGAAAAAATCATGGAAATACATCAAAACCCAATTACAAAAAGTGATGATATGCATCAATATGCGAATACTAACTTTAGCTCAGAAAAAATTTGTGAATCTTTTTCAAGGCTTTACCTTAAGACATTAAATTAAAAACAGTTGGGTGATATTAAAGAATATATTAAAGGATTCATAGATAGATCAGGGAACTATGTTTTTTTGTCTACTTTATTTTCAAGAGGTCTCTCTTTTCTGGGTTCTTGGATTGCTTTACAACTAATAGATCATGAAGAACTAGGAGTTATTCTGTTTGCTTTTAGTATTGTTCAGTTTATCATACCAATTGGCGGTTTTGGTTTGCATCAAAGTCTTATCAGGTATGGTGCATTATTAAATTCTAATGAAGAAAAGCAAGAACTCTTTTCTTATGTTCTCAAAAAAGGAATTATCGCTTCAATTTTAATTATCCTTTTATTGAATGTTATTGGCTATTTTATTCCATTTCAATTTGATAAAACCTATGGGTACTTTTCTTTTTTAACGCTCACTATCTTAACAATTTTTATTCTTGAAATTATAAAAATACAATTTAGACTTCAGCATAAAAATAAGTTATATGCCAGTAGTGAATTTTGGTATAATGCCATTCTTGTGATCCTAATTTTTCTTTTAAGTTATTACTTTGATGGGTTTGGCTATGTTGTAGCTTTAATTATATCACCACTTATTACAGTACTTTTTTTCTCAAAAAAACTAAACATTAAACTAACCTCAACTAACAACTTAACAATTACCAATTTCTATTTCTGGAGATATGGCTTTTTGGGAGGAATTTCTAATGTTGTAACTCAACTGCTTATTCTTGTTGATATCATTCTAATTGGACACCTCATGGATGATCCTATTCAAGTAACTAACTACAGATATATATCCATTATACCTTTTAGTCTGTTATTTTTACCAAGAGTATTTATCACAACAGATTTTGTGACATTTACAGAAAAGATAGCAGATCGTGAGTATATAATGAAGTACATAAAAAATTATGTGCTGTTTTTTGCCATTATTAGTGCAATTATACTTGTTGGCAGCTATTTATTTGCAAGTGAAATTCTTTCAATATTTGGCAAGGAGTACATGATGTACTCAGATTCTTTCTTTATCCTAATTATTGGTATTATTGGCATTTTCTTGTTAAGAGGGGTCTTCGGTAATTTATTGGCATCCATAGGAAGAATTGAGGTCAATTATTATATCATTAGTATAGCATTACTAATTAATGTTATAAGCAATCAATATCTAATTCCAATATACGGCATCAAAGGTGCAGCCATTACATCAGCAATTTTAATGTGGTTTACTGGAATTCTATCCTGGCTGTGTTTTATATATCTATATAGAAAAAAATATAGGTAAACTTTTAGAAACTAAAATTGAATGCTCTTTTTGGTACTGGTTATTTTTTAAATAGCTGTAAAATTTTGGGAAGCTTATTCATTTTTAGTTGGTGATATTTTTCAGTTTCAGCTCCAAAACTTTTTGAAAAACTTGCTACACTTTCTATTGATGATCCCCCAAAATTAAATACTGAAAAATCCTTATGGAATTTGAAAATCACCCTGTCAATTAAGAATGTATTGGCTCCATTTTTTCTGTCTTTAAGATTTGTTGATGAGATTAGTTTGGTAATTGAGTTTTTATGTTTTAATAAAAAAACTGAGGCCACTAGTTTATTTTCTTTGTCATAAACAGCTAGTATCTCGCCCACTTTTTTTTCAAGACAAATAGCAATCAATTTTTCTAAATTGGCATAGTCACTTTCTTTAATATTCGGAGTTCTTTTACCTATGTTATTTTTAAAAAGCTGAACTAAATTACTTGGGCAATCGTTCCATTTTTCTGTCAAATTAGCTGTAGTAGCTTTTTGTAAATCCTTTTTCCTATCTTTTCTGTACTTGGATAAAATTGAGCTATACGTTGTATTTAATACTAATTTCTGACATTGTTTTAATTGTAAAAACTCAGGATATAACTCAAAGTTATTATGGGTATTCATTCTTAACTCAACAAATTTAAATTTATAGAAAAGATGTGTTAGAAATTTATTTTCATCAATAGCTTCCTTAGTGTAAACTCCCAATTGTAATAACCAAAAAGGCGGATATACATATTTGATCCCATATTTTTTTCGCCAAGGAACTGGCATTACCGCATCGTAATCATGTAAGACCAAAACACCCCACTGCTCACATACAATGTCTAAATACCATGAGAACGCATAAATTTTAGACTGAATTGAAGTATCTATACACTGGTTGTATTTCTCTTCATCTAAATGTTCTCTATGAATGTATTTAATTGACATGGGTGTGAATTAATTTTTGCATCTTCTCATAGACTTTTTTCCATCCATTCCATCGGAGGTATCCACTAAGACTCTCATTATGAAATAGTGTAATAAAAGTTCCATTAACGTTCATCACCTCATTCAATAAATCTTTAGTTCTTCCCAAAGACTGTTTGGGGGTTAAACCCATATAATCATTTAAAGTAGTATCCATCAAAGCAAAAGGATGAATAAGCAAGGGCGTTTGTATTTCAAAATCTAAATCAAAAAAATGAAAGGGAATGGAGGTACTGGCTCTAAAACCAACATGACTTGCATAGCCCATAGAGTAATCTTCTTCAATTTCTAAATCTATTAGATTCTGATAAGTTTCTGGTAAACTAAACCGTAAAAAATGTTGTCTAGAAATGGTTGTGGGAATATTTGTAATGGATTCTAGGCGTTCTTTTTCTTTTTTCAACATCCCACTATTCTTCATTGTATAATAAGAAGGATGAAGTCCAACAA
>Ga0228635_1001516_pt1 | contig 11367 bp, 10 predicted proteins | sample 44DmetaG_FD_182699 | JGI IMG/M metagenome (GOLD analysis project Ga0228635, IMG submission 182699) | Seawater microbial communities from Monterey Bay, California, United States - 44D | ecosystem: Environmental > Aquatic > Marine > Coastal | place: USA: California | collected 2016-09-30 | reverse complement strand
ACTTAGCCCTTAACGGAAATACTGTGGTATTGGCTGAGAAATAGGAATACTCCGAAAGAGATCTAAAAACTTTATTTTGCTGGATATCTTAAATAATCATTACTTGCTATAAAGAATGGCACAGATGTTACTGTCATTGTAAGGTTTGTTGTGAATAAGAATGGAAATATTACTAAGATAAAGATAGGAAGAGATATAGGAGCAGCAGCAAAGAAATCGGGAACAAATATGGAGTAAAAAATCTATAGATATCTGGAGTGAAAGGGAACAAAAATGTAAAAGTAAAGTATACGAAACCTATTATATTCAAATTTTTAAAGTAGCAGTCTGGTGCCAATTATATAATATTGATTTGACGATTTATTTTAGCTATTCATTTATAATGATTGTGTCACTTTCGTTTTAATGCTATTTAAATTCTGTAATTTAATTAGAATCATTTTGATTCGTTTCATTTTTAAAAGTAGTGCACAAGTATTTTGTTTAATTTTATGGCAGATAAACTAATCATTTTTTTTGATGTTTAATAATATATGCAAAAAGCAATTGTAATAGGGGCAGGAATAGCTGGGATAGCCACGAGTATTCGGTTGGCTAGGCAAGGGTATGAGGTCAAAGTATATGAGGCTAATTCATATCCTGGCGGAAAATTAACCACTTTGCAACATGGAGACTATAGATTTGACGCTGGACCTTCACTATTTACATTACCTAAGCTTGTAGAAGATCTATTCTTACTGTGTGGTGAAAAACCTAAAGATCATTTTACGTATCAGATCAAAGATTCGATTTGCAATTACTTTTGGAACGATGGGAAGACTTATCAAATGCCTGCAGGAGTTGATAATATTGTTGATTCTTTAGTAGATAATTTTGATGCGGATAGAACTTCTGTGGAGCGCTATCTTAAACGTAGCAAATTGAAGTACGAAAAAACAGCTCCTGTCTTTATCGAGAGATCTCTTCATAAAATTTCGAGTTTTATTAATAAAGAAACTATTATGGCTATGGCTAGTATACCTAAATTAGGTATTAATACTAGCATGCATAAAATTAATGCCAAGGCATTTAGAAATCCTAAATTAGTACAGATTTTCGATAGGTTTGCGACTTATAATGGTTCTTCTCCTTATCAGACTCCAGGTATAATGTCGATGATTCCTCATTTGGAGATGGGTATAGGCACTTATTTTCCTAATGGAGGAATGGTTAATATAACTAACAGTTTAGTGGCTTTAGCAGAGCGTCATGGCGTTTCATTTGTTTACGGTACTAAAGTCCAAAGGATAATAAAAGCGAATGGAGCTGCTATAGGAGTAGATGTTGAAAATGAGAAATTACTTGCCGATATAGTTGTTTCAAATATGGATGTATTTTCGACATACAAACATCTATTGCCTGAAAAGGATTGGCCTTTGAAAACATTGGCGCAAGAGCAAAGTAGTTCGGCATTAATTTTTTACTGGGGCATATCAAAGTCATTCCCCAATCTTTCATTACATAATATTTTGTTTGCTGATGATTATAAAGGCGAATTTGAAAAAATATTTAAATCTAAAACAATAGTAGAAGATCCTACTATTTATATAAATATATCGTCAAAAGCTAACCCTAGCGATGCACCTCGAGACAGTGAAAATTGGTTTGTAATGATTAATACTCCTGGCAACTTTGGCCAAGACTGGGATGCTTTGATAGCTGAGGCCAGGAGAAACATAATTATTAAGATCAATAAAATTCTAAAAGTAGATATAGAATCATTAATAGTTATAGAAGACGTACTCGATCCTAGGCTTATAGAATCTAGAACACAGTCTCATAGAGGGGCATTATATGGAACTGCGAGCAACAATAAGTTATCTGCATTTCTACGTCATGCAAATTTCAATAAGAAAATTAAAAATCTCTACTTCTGTGGTGGATCAGTACATCCTGGTGGTGGTATACCATTATGCCTTCAGAGTGCTGCGATAGTATCTGATCTGATATCTCGAGATAGACCTTTAGCTAAATAATTCAAGACGAAAGAACATGAATTTCAAAAGTCCAATGCTTGATAAATCTAAATATAAAATTAATATATCGGTCGCTTCAATATTGGTGATTTGGTTATTTGTAATATCAGCATTGATTGGTATATCACTAGGGTTTGAAGATTGGTTTATACCTAAGACACCACTCAATTTACTTATAGGTTTTGGACTACTTATCATTAATCTTGATTTCAGTTCTTCAAAGGCTAAATTTACTTTTGTAATTGCATTTGTATTAGGCATGGGAGTAGAGATACTAGGTGTGGCAACGGGGGAAATATTCGGTGTGTATTACTACGGTGACAATATGGGATTAAAGTTTTTAGGAGTTCCATATATGATTGGTTTGTACTGGGCTGTTTTAGTATCTGCGACTTCAATGATAGTGCGCAATATTTTTAATAGTATATTTTTGACTGCAGTTGCGGGAGCAATGGCTATGGTAATCTTAGATATCTTTATGGAAGTGATGGCTGGAAGATTAGATTTTTGGCATTTTGAAAAAAATATTGTCCCAATGCAAAATTATATTGTTTGGTTTACCGTAGCATTCATTTTACATCTTATAAGCTACAATTGGATTCCACGTAAAGGAGTCAAATATAGTTTGCATCTTTACTTTACTCAATTGACTTTTTTTATTGTGACTTATTTAATTCTTTCTTAATATGCTTCGATTAGAAAAAGTCTGCTGTCCAACTTGTGGAATGGATGACCCAACAAGTTTTCAGAAGACGCATACAATGATGGCTTCTCAAGTAGAGATTTGGAATTTTGACAAATGTAATTATTGCTCAATGGTCTATCTGAATCCAAGAGTAGAAGAGCAAGATATAGAACGTTATTATAGAGAAGATTACTTGTCTTATAGAGGAGGATCTGCATGGGGGAAATATAAGAAATTGGTAGATAGTGACCAGCTCAAAGTTGATAAGCGTAGAGTAGCGACTTTAAAAAAATATTCTTCTTCAAATCTAAAATCTGTTTTAGATGTAGGATGTGGTAAACCTACTTTTCTTAAAGAAGTACAAAAAGAATTATCAATTGAATGTACTGGAATAGATTTCTCAGATCATGGATGGAGTGATGAGACAGAAAAATATAAAAGTATAAAATTAGAAGTTGGTGAATTATCAAATATACCGGAAGAGAAAAAATATGATGCCATAACGATGTGGCAATATATGGAGCACGACTACCATCCGCATGTGACTTTAACCAAACTACTGAAGCATAGCCATAATGAGACACGAATAATTGTTGAGATACCTTGTATTGACTCCGATACTTGTAAACTGCACGGTGCTCATTGGGCTGGCTATCACAGTCCAAGGCATACAGGCCTTTTCACTCCAGAGACTCTTAAGATTCTTATGGATAGGAGTGGGTGGCATATGGAAGAAGCATACACTTATGGCACTTTAGATGCGTATATATTAGATTGGATGAGTCGCATGGAAAAGCGAAATATTGATTGGACAGAATCAATGGAATCAAGATTTGTGACATTTGTTTTGGGTAAAATTGTTAGACCGAGTTATTTTTGGCAAAAGCGCAGTTCTAAAGGGTTTATGACGGCTATTGCGAGACCAAAGTGATGTGAACTAAATGATTTTTGAAGACAATTAATGTTTAAATCTTATTGATATCAGTCTAGATAGATTTGAACTTTAATGAACATTGATTTAAAATCAGTGAATTAAAGAGTTTCTAGAATTACCTAAAAAGTTGATTAATTTAAAAGCAAATTAATTGATTCCAAGCCATCCCAATTTCCAGTCATCTTAAAAGGTCGAAATCTGGAAAACAATTCTTCATTATACCACTTTAGATCTCTAGTCATTTTTACAGCCTTAGTATGTTCATGACTTTTATATGCAAATGCGTTTATAGCTTCTTTATTTTTCCAAACACTAAAAGTAGCCATCTGAATAATAGGTACCTCTCCGATTCCCTTTGTATATATTAGGTCAGTATTATTTTCTAAAGGTTTGCTCGATGTAGGTACATACTTCCAAAATTTGCGCAATTTAGACATCTTGATAGTTGCTCTTGTTATAACACATATTAATTCTGTATCTAACTTTATATCAGTTGCAGCTCTAAATGGATTTCTACCAGTCCACAATCCATATGCTTTAGTATTGTACATGTAGATGTTGCAGACATTTTCGGCCTTTTGAGTGTATTTTTTGAAGAGATCTCCTTCATTGATAAATGCATCCGCTGCAGCTTTATTTTTCCATATAGTTAGTACGGCATAAGTGGACCAATCAGGCCATGGATTGAAGCCATTTCCTTTACCACTGCCCATTAGTTTGTAAAATTCTAGTCCATTAACCTTGGTAAAATGCTTATGTGCAAACTGCATCATACCAAAGCCCCATATTTTAGTAGATAGACTAGAATATTTTATAAGTGTAAGACAAGTAACTTGATTCATACTTTAAAGTTGGTAAAAAAGTGATAAATAGTTTTAATCACAACAAAATTCGTTCTCATAGGCCAGTGATTTGTTCATTTAAGGTGCCTATTCCTACATTTAATGATTTCTTTAAGAGAATTTTGTGCTTTGGAAACTAACAAACTTAGATATACTTATAAGATGAAATTTGAAAAAACAGGTAAGACTAAAAAGATAACTGGATACAAATTCGGTAATTGTAGAATAGACTATGTAGAGACTACGACTACGTCTTATGTAGCTGAGTAATTTCTAGTTTCATTAATGAAAGAGAATTTGGTCTATGCCTAAACCAAACGCCGTCTTCCACTAAGCTTTAACATATATGTAAGATGCCCTAAGGTATGCTTCTTGGTTCATAGTTCATAATAAAAGCCAAGAATAAGAAATCGAAATTTGAATTAAAGAATATAATCGATTCATCTCTAACGAACGAAAGGTTACGAAAGTTATCTAAGAGTAACAATCAGGATATGATCCAATTTAAATATTTACTTCACGGCACTCAGAATATCACAATTCCATTATAATACGCTATCTACAAGCGACCAATACGGTAATGTATTGCATCTCTCCGGCCTTCATATTTGAAAAGTCGCCCATATGTTTGCTTTGTAAACCACGCTACACTTTTCTACGAGTTTGTTACGAATACACATGCTTATTTGGGTTCCATTGTCCTACTACTAATCTCTGCACCAAAGAATACAGCATTGTAAAACTGTTTAGTTCCACCATACCAATATCCTCTAAAATTTGGATTATCTTGAAAGGCGATCACTCTACCGCTGCCTAGTTTGTGTACTGTCAAGGCAGCTTGATTGGCAATCTTGGTATCAAATCCTCTAGGAATATATCCTGACAATATTGGTGAGGCTGTATATTTTAGAGGAGTCGCATATGGATTGTTGGTCGTGTGGTAGATATTTGTTCCTCTGTGGAAGACGGGTAGGATTTCATCATCGTAACCATAACTAAGTGGGTGCGTTAGATCCATTTTGGTCTCAAATATAGCTCCACCTAATACACCAGCACCTCGTCTTACAGGATGCACTTCATAAGGTTGGTATTCATCCTCTGTGTCTTTACCAGTCTGACCTTTGTATCGCTTCAGGTCAATTAGTTCTTTTTTAGCGGCCCAGTCTGTACCACCTCTTACCGTAATGAGAGTATTTCCTTGTTTTATCCAATTGGATATATTTTCCACCTGATCTTTATCTAGCGAACCATACCAGCCATGAGCCATTACGATAGTATTGTATCTTTTTAGTGATGTTGAAGAGATATCTCTAGTTTCCATTTTAGTAAGAGGATATCCTAGTTTCTGATCCATAGTATGCCAAATCTCTCCAGCATCGTAACTACTAGTACCATCGCCTACGATTACCATTACATTGGGTCTGTAAAGTGTTGCTACATCAGGATTACCAAGTGTCATATTAGACTTGGTAATACCAGTAGATAGAGCGAATATATTTAGGTCATTTTCTTGGGCTAACTGAGAAAGTATGTCTTGAATTTCATTTCCAGTTTTATTCTGATTCTGCAGAGGAACTATGATAGATCCTCGACCGAAGTGCATATTCTGTTTTTCGCCTTTTTTTGTTACATCTACATCTATTTCTTTGTGTATCATTTTAGTGATGAGTCCAGCATCTTGGATAGCTAGAAGTGCATTGGCGGATTTATATTGATTCCAATCGAATATATAAGCATAAGTTTTATCTTCAGGATATAACTTCCCTTTTAAACTCTGAGCGTCGATCATTCGCTTTCCGAGCTCGAGTCTTGATTTATCTCCCTTATTAACTTCTGAGTATTGTAGGTCAAATGCTAAAGGCATGGTCCAAGCGGACACATCATAGAATAGACTATCAGGAAATGTTCTTACTTTTTCGAATATTGTCTTAGCCATCTTAGACTGTATCTGCTCCATAGGTATGAAGTAGCTTTCGTTTGCCTTATATAGCTTACCATTCGATCTCATATCCTTAATGATAGGGTATACTTCGAGCTGATGAGCAAGCATTATCTCGTTATATCTCTTGAGTTTATATGCATCTACATCTGTATATAGCCATCCTCTTATAATGCTATTTTTACCATCCTTGATATTGTTCTTATAGAATGTTCTTTGATAGTCAAGCATTTCCTTACGCTTACTGATCGCTGCATCTTGAGTCGATAGAGATGTGACCACTTGGTTTCTTATTGTGAATGGAAATGAAAGTAGACCATTGACAGATTCTTGTAAGTGTCCTCTAGAGCTAGCTTGTTCAAATAAGATTCCTACACAGGCATTGGCATCAGGATAAGTAGAGCCTTTGCCGTAATAATAGTCATCAAAGCTAGATTTAGTGTAGTAAAGAGAATTGATACTATCTAGGGCATGTGCGTGAAAGTGTCCAATTTCTTCAGTTAAATCTTGATTACGCTGTGGTGTATTAGGGTTGGTCCTACTTGGTATACCTGGCTGAAAAAAGAAAGTACTATTAGTATTCATCTCATGATGATCAGTAAGGATATTAGGTTTCCAATCGTGAAATACTTTGATACGACCCTGAGATTCAGGATGTGAGAGTAGTAGCCAATCTCTATTAAGGTCAAACCAATAGTGATTGGTCCTTCCTCTAGGATATGATTCGGTGTATTCTCTATCTGCTGGATCGCTCACTAGATGTTTACTTTTATGGCTATTGACCCAACTTGCAAATCTATTGATACCATCAGGATTGTAGGCTGGATCTATAATGAATATGCCATTCTCTAGCTTTTTGAGTACCTCAGGTGATTGGCCAGCTGCTAGATAATAGGCTACGAGCATACTCGCATTGACTCCGCTAGACTCATTGCCATGGATAGAGTAGCCTTGGTACACTACTATAGGTTCGTCGGCCGTATTTACTTGATCTGCTTCATTAGGAGTACATAATTTTCTATGTATATCCTTGATTTCATCTATACGAGCAAGATTTTTTGGAGCAGTAATGATGAGATTGAGAAGTGGCCTATTTTCATGTGACCTGGCATATTCTTGTATAATAATTCGATCACTTGATGCTGCCAGTTTTTCCATGTATTGCACTAATTTATCATGGCTGATGTGCCATTCGCCTACTTGATGACCTATTACTGACTTAGGTGTAGGTATAGCTGGATCGTATTCGATATCTGGTAGATAGTAGGTAATATCGACCTGAGCCACGAGATTTGTGGAAAAAACGCTGATAATCAACATTATAGCTAAATGTAGATACATAGATTTCAATGCTAGTATTTGTGAAATTGGTTTACTTTTGCCTTTCAATGTAGCAAGAATGTTTGAAATACTAGTATCAGTCATCATAGGGTTATTCATAGCCATGTTATTTGTCAATGTTTACTTCAGAGTTAAAGTAATGAAGTCTTACAAGGTACTCGTACGAAATAGGATAGAATTCGAAACTAAGCACTTACTTAATCCTCAGAAGATGAAGAATGAAGTACTGCCTAAATATCCTAAATTTAGAACAGAAATAGAGACTTTCTCTAATCATATCAGATATAGTATTAAGATGGCTACAGTATTAATTGTACTAATAACATTATTTGGTGCGGTTCTGATGTATTTTAGATAATAGATCAATAAATTTTAGTAGAACTGATTTATTTCGAAGGTGACAATAATAATCATCATTTACCAACACAATTGCTATTGTAAATCGTTTTATTAATACTTCATTAAAATTTAAAATTGGAGAACTGTGCGAGAAATGAGCAAAACGTTTGATATGTTCATTTGTGATTTGATATTTAATATGAAAAGCTTGAGACTATTAACCTATTTATGCATAGCGATGCAATTAAGCTCTTGTTCGCTATTTGATAATGAAAATCCGATACCAGGTTTCTTGGTATTTGATAATCCTACTTTGATTACAAATGGAGAGCAGGGTGCACCTACTCATAATATTAAAGATGTATGGGTATTCGATGGACCTGATTTTCTAGGTATATTCCCTCTTCCAGCTAAAGTACCAGTGATAATCACAGGTGAAGAAAAGCAATTTTCAATTTTCGCAGGCGTAAGGAATAACGGAGGAGTAGGTAATGCGCTTAGATATCCATTTTTCAAACAAATAGAAGCTTCTGCTACATTAGAAGCAAGAGAGGAGAAGACCATTCCGCTTAATTTTGAATATTCCGATAATGTAAAATTTGATTTTATCGAAGAATTTGAAGGAAATCATATATTTGTCGAAGATCCTAATGATACAGACGGTGAAGGTTTAGATATCATTATTCAGTCCGAAGTTGTGCTATCAGGAAACAGCTCAGCACAGATACTATTTGAGTCTGACACAAGTTCGTTTGAAAGAACTACTCTAGCCACATATGATAGACAGAACAACTTAGGATCAGCAACATTCATAGAGATAGACTACAAATGCGAAATCCCATTTTTAGTTGGATGGATTACGTATCGAGACAACTTTGTACAGAGAGATTACACGGTTTTGGTAGCACCTAGTGAAGAGTGGAATAAGATTTATATAGATATTTCAGAGTTTGTTGGTAATGTTGAAATTGATAGATACACGATAGCGTTGGCTTCAGCTATAACAGCTGGTAATGAATTACCGTCCAATGTTTACTTAGACAATATAAAATTAGTACACTTCTAGACCGTTGATGAAGTATAGGAAACATAGACAAATGAGCCTCACCGTATATAGACTGTCAGACTATCTGATGTCTATGATTGCGTGGTTCTGTTTCTTTACTTTTCGTAAGAACATAGAAGAACCAGGGATCACTTGGGAAAATATATTCGCTGACCAAAAGCTTTATTATGGTTTAGTGCTCATTCCCATTATCTGGCAAATGCTGTACACCATATTTGATAAATATAGTGACGTATACAGATACTCAAGATTAGCCACTTTTCAGCGAACACTTTGGATTTCATTCTTTGGAGTGCTAATATTATTTTTCACTGTAATGATGGATGATTCAGTATTACAGTATACTTCATATTTCAATTCAGTCGCAAGATTATTTTTACTACACTTTGGACTGACAGTAGTTTCTAGGATGATCATTCTTACATATACTAAGCGTCGACTCAAAGCTGGAAAAGTTTATTACAATACGTTGATCATCGGTGGAGATAGGAATGCTGTTGAACTATGCGAGGAAGTGAAAAGTCGGCCATATAGTATGGGGCACGAATTCGTTGGTTTTATCGATAGTAATGGGAAATCGCAGAATGTTATTGAAGATCTACTACCCAATCTTGGTAAGATTCCTGATATTAAAGATGTACTCGAAAAATATCAGATCAGCGATGTAATTGTAGCTGTAGAGACTTCGGAACACGATAGAATGGAAGATATTTTTGATATTCTATTCGATGCATCTGATGATCTCCTGATTAAAGTAATTCCAGATATGTATGATATCATGCTCGGTACAGTAAAGATGAATCATTTATTCGGATCGGTACTGATAGAAGTGCAGCGAGAACTAATGCCGAGATGGCAAATGATTATCAAAAGATTAATCGATCTTGTAGCGAGTGCCGTGGCGTTGATCATACTACTTCCGTTCATTATCTATATCGGCATAAGAGTGAGATTTTCTTCTGATGGACCTATTTTATATCAACAAGATAGAGTAGGGATCAATGGAGAGACTTTTAAGATATTGAAGTTTAGATCAATGTATACAAATGCAGAAGATGCTGGACCACAACTTTCTCACGATTCCGATAGTCGTATTACTAAGTGGGGTAAGGTGATGCGAGTTTGGAGACTCGATGAGATACCGCAGTTTTGGAATGTACTGAGAGGTGATATGTCTTTGGTAGGTCCGCGTCCAGAACGTCAGCATTTTATAGATTTGATTATGGAACGCTCTTCGCATTATAAGCACCTACTCAAAGTAAGACCCGGCATTACATCTTGGGGACAAGTGAAATACGGTTATGCGTCTAATGTAGATCAGATGATGCAGAGGCTTAAGTTCGATATCCTTTATATAGAAAATATGTCATTGAGTTTAGATGTTAAAATTATGTTTTACACACTGCTAGTACTCATACAAGGAAAAGGAAAGTAGTGGATAAGATCAGAAAATATGGATTGATAGGATACCCACTTACGTATTCATTTTCACCAAATTACTTTGCTGTCAAATTTGAAGAAAAAGGAATAATTGATGCTGAGTACATCTCTTATCCATTGGAGCGGATTGAGGAAATAAAAGGACTGATAGATAGTGGTATTTTAGGATTCAATGTTACAATACCTTACAAAGAAGAAATCATACCATACTTAGATGAACTATCAGATGCCGCCAGGACTGTAGGTGCTGTAAATACTGTACAAGTTGTAGATGGTAAACTTATAGGCTACAATACTGATGTGTATGGATTAGAAAATTCACTCCATAGATTACTTGATAGAGCCTATGTAGATAAGGCGCTAATACTCGGTACAGGTGGGGCCTCTAAAGCTTGCCAGTATGTATTAGATCAGATGGGGATAGAGTACAAACTAGTATCTCGCAATTCGAAGTATCTTACTTATGATCAGCTTGATACTAAAATCTTGGCAGATCATAAATTAATCGTTAATACTACACCTCTAGGTACAAGCCCTAATGTTGATAAATGTCCTGATATTCCTTATAAGTCATTTGGTGCATCGCATTTCGCATTTGACCTTGTATATAATCCGGAAAAATCTTTATTTTTGACTCGAGCAGAGAAGCGAGGTGCGGCCATTATGAATGGTCTTTCAATGCTATACGATCAAGCTGATGAGTCGTGGAAAATCTGGAATAGAATTTCATGATAATGGATAAGTTTCCCGCTTAGTGAGAGTCAGG
>Ga0228635_1001512_pt1 | contig 11392 bp, 8 predicted proteins | sample 44DmetaG_FD_182699 | JGI IMG/M metagenome (GOLD analysis project Ga0228635, IMG submission 182699) | Seawater microbial communities from Monterey Bay, California, United States - 44D | ecosystem: Environmental > Aquatic > Marine > Coastal | place: USA: California | collected 2016-09-30 | reverse complement strand
TTTCCATCGTTCTCATTGTTCTCATTGCTGTCATTATTCATAGTGTTGACGTCAATCAAACGGGTCACGGCTCATGGCGTTAAAGCTGTTTTACTGGGATCAGACCAGGGGGTAGTGCGCGCGAGCCTAGTCTTTTTAGTTGCTTGATGAATAACCCAAGCGCTAGCGTCATAGCAAGTATCCACACACCTGAGAATTGAGGATGGGCGGCAAAAGTGCCGATCTGATAGAGGGTTGTCGCTACGGCATAGGCAAGGCCGGTGCTCCAACTGAAAATAAGCAGCATATAGGGCCAGCCGGCTTCTTTTGCTACCGCACCGAGCACAGCGACACAAGGCGCATAGAGGAGAACGAAGACTAAATAACAGAAGGCTGCAAACGCGCTAGGAAATAACTGCGCCATATTATTGAGGGTCTCCGTTTTGACCTCCTGCGCTTGGGCGACCGACTCGCGGTCGCTGACGTCGCCTATAGAAATACCAAGTGGATCGGCGAATGTCTCACCCAATGCGAAAAGCTCGCTGCCGATTGACGCTACCGCCTCTTGCAGCGCGGCGCTCAAGTCTGGCGCCGAATTAGCAGGACTAGGCCCCTCAGGGCTATAAAGGGCATCTAGGGTGCCGACGATAGCCTCTTTTGCAAACATGCCTGTGAAAAGGCCGACCGTCGCGGGCCAGTTGTCCTCGCCAATACCCATAGGCGTGAAGACCGGGGTTATCGACTTGCCGATCACACTCAATAGAGAGCGTTCGCTGTCCTCGTTGCCGAAGCTAAAGTCGCTCCCTATGGAATTTAAGAAGCTGAGAGCAACGACCACGGCGACGATAGTCTTTCCCGCGCGCACGATAAAGCCGCGCAGCCTAAACCAGGTCGTGATCATGATGTTGCGGGCGATCGGCAGATGGTAGGCCGGCATCTCTTGAAATGAGGGGCTGATCTCATCGGAGAAGAGTTGGCGTCTGAACACCCAGCCGGTGAAAACGGCAAGGCCGATGCCGAGTAAGTAAAGGCCGAAGACAATGTTTTGACCATTGCTTGGGAAGAAGGCTGCAGCGAAGAGCGCGTAAACAGTAAGCCTAGCGCCGCAGCTCATAAAGGGCGCCATTGCAATAGTCATCAGTCGATCGCTGTCCCGCGACAGGGTCCGCGTCGCCATTACCGCCGGTACGTTACAGCCGAATCCAACAATAAGGGGAACAAACGCGGTACCGGGTAGGCCGATGCTTGCCATTAGCCTGTCGACAACGAAAGCGGCCCTCGCAAGATAGCCTGAGTCTTCCAAGAATGAGAGGCAGAGGTAGAGAAAACCAATGACAGGGATGAAAGTGGCGACAAGTGTTACGCCCCCGCCTAAACCGTCGGCGATTAAGGTGCTCAGCATCGCAGGGGCGCCGAGTGAGTCAAGCAACCACCGACTGCCATCAATGAGTACTGCGGCGAATAGGATGTCGAAAAAATCGATAAACACGGCGCCGAGATTAACCGCCACGGCAAACATGAGGTAAATCATAAGGAGGAACAGGGGGAAACCTAGCCAGCGATTGAGAACGAGTGCGTCTATACGTTCGGATGCGCCATCAGCGCCAAGGCTGACCTCTACGACACCATCGAGCAGCTGCCGTGATCTGGAATAACGCCTCACCAATGCCTCTTCATCTTCGAGTTCTATGCGCTGCTGGCTCAAGTCTGCAGACATTGCGCTGCGTCTTGGTTCTTCGATTGAGTGTTCGTCTTTAGCCGAATCCTTCTCTGCGGCAAGTGCAAGGTGCAGTTCCGCTATACCAATGCGGCGCGCCGCAACCATATCGATAACAGGTACGCCGAGCCGCGCAGAGAGCTCGCGGGTATTGACGATAAGCCTTTGCTGGGCAGCGACATCGAGCATGTTGGCGACGACGAGAGTTGGAATGCCACGTTCGAGCAATTGCTGCGTTAACACGAGGCTGCGTTCAATGTTGCTAGCATCGATAACATTGATCACAAGGTCGCTTTCGCCTTGCTGTAGATACTTCTGTGCGATTTTCTCGTCGAGCGCTTTAAAATCTTCACTCAGGGAGTAAACGCCTGGAAGGTCGACCAGTTCATAGTCTTGCGCCTCAAGCGAGAAGAAACCGACCTTCTTCTCAACGGTAACGCCCGGCCAGTTCCCCACTTTCTGCCGCCCGCCGGTGAGAAGGTTGAAAAGCGTTGTCTTGCCACAGTTGGGGTTCCCGAGTAGGGCGACTTTTTTCATTATTCAGTGCTTCAGTTGGGTGCTGTGGGGAGTGGGGTAAACGACAGGTTTAAGTTTGGCGAGCTTAACCTGTCTGGGCTGGCTGCAGTTGGATAGCCGAAGCTTCACGCCGCCGTATGCTAACAGAACTGCCTCCCACGCGAACTTGCATAGGGTCTCCTAATGGCGCGACGCGCAGTGTGGTTATTTTGGCGCCTGGCACAAAGCCGAGCGCATAAAGCCGGCGCTTGAGTTCGGGATTATCGCCTAGCACACACTCGATGTAACGCGCCTCCCTTGGCTTGAGTGTGTCGAGGCTTTGACAAGGCTCGCAGTGCGTCGCGGCGGCGGCGTTATGCCGAGGGTTCTCTGAAGAGGGTGCTGTCATAGTGGGCTTGTTTGTTCTCGGGTGACGATCAATTAGACCGCATCGCGCGACGTGATTAAAGTAGTTGGTGTAAATACTTTTGACAATCATTCTCATTTGCATTTAGAATAGCATCAACGAATAGAGAGTAATACCCCATGTACGTGTGCATTTGCCGACAAGTAACCGACAACCAGATCCGAGAAACCTGCAAAAGCGGCTGCGGCAGCTTCAGTGATCTTCGCGCTCAGCTTGGCGTTGCTAGTGAATGTGGTCGATGCAGCAAACTCGCACGCAGTATCGTGAAAGAATTCGGGCGCACCTGCGCCCCTTCCCAGCCTGCCTAGAATTGTCTGTCTAGACTTATTGACTTCATTTACCTGCCAAAGCCATGCGTCGCCGTTTGTCGAGAGCAGAGCGCGCGCAACTTGACTTTTTCGCGCGCAAATTACACTCTCTAGAGCCACGATAAACTTACCCACCTAAAGAATATCAGACGCTAAAGGCGGCAATTTAGGAGCAGTTATGAAATCTGACGCTACCGTACTCAAACATCTCAACAGGGCGCTTGGCAATGAACTGGTTGCCATAAATCAGTACTTTTTACATTCGCGTATGTTTCAAGACTGGGGGCTGAATAAGCTCGCTGACAAAGAGTATGAAGAGTCGATAGACGAGATGAAACACGCCGACCAGCTCGTGCAAAGAATTTTGTTTTTGGAAGGACTGCCCAATCTACAATCGCTAGGCAAATTGTTCATCGGCGAAAACACGCGTGAGATGCTCGAATGCGATCTGCAACTCGAAATGGTAGCGTGCCCCGACCTGCGGGCAGGGATTGCTTACTGCGAGTCGGTGCAAGATTATGCGACGCGTGACCTACTTAATTCGATTCTTGTTAGCGAAGAAGAGCATGTCGATTGGTTGGAATCGCAGCTTGGGCTTATCGATCGTGTAGGGATTGAGAACTACCAGCAGTCGATGATCTAATCCTGTTAATCGTAATGAGCCATTCTTTAACGATTTTCGAGGTTAGACCACTTTGCCTAGCTCTACCCACAACTCGCTGCAAGCGTGTATCGACCTCGGTTCTAACAGCTTCCATCTGCTGATAGCACAATGGACGCCAGAGCGCATAGAGATTATAGAGCGGTGTAGCGAGCGAGTGCAGCTAGGGGAGGGGGTTCGAGCCAGTGGCGCGATATCTCCGGCGGCCTTCGAACGCGGGTTGGACTGTCTCAAACGCTTTGATGAATTGCTCGGTCGCTACCCGGTTGCGCGTTACTGGGCGCTAGGCACCAACACCTTTCGCGTCGCGAGTAATGCGCAAGCCTTTATTCGAGCGGCGGATCAGCTCGGCATCCACATCTCGCCCATTACTGGTACCCAAGAAGCGGTCTTGATCTACGCTGGCGTGCTTAGCGGGTTGCCGAAGAGCGCGGCGCGGCGCTTGGTTATCGATATAGGTGGTGGAAGCACCGAGGTTATTGTGGGGCATGGCTCCGCGCAGTTGTTCACTGAGAGTTTGGCAGTAGGCAGTGTTGCCTGGCGCGACAGTTATTTTGGACAAGCACATCTCTCTGAGCAATCTCTCGAATTGGCAATGGAATCTGCGCTGGCTGATGCGCGCGCCGCATTCGCCAGAGTCGCACCGGCAGTCAAAGCGGCTGGCTGGGACGAGGCGTTTGCTGCCTCGGGCACGATTAAAATGCTGGCCTCTGTTTGTGAAGCTCACGGTTTCGGGGCTGGGCAGGTTTCCAAGGAGGCCCTGCTTGCGCTCAGAAGCGCGTTTATTGATCAAGTAATCTCTGGTGTTGACTTGCCCGGACTAAAGGAGCGTCGCAAAGATCTGTTACTAGCAGGTTGGAGTGTTCTATTGGGTGTTATGCAAGCGTATTCGATAGACAAAATCACCTTTAGCGCGACTGCGCTGCGCGAAGGGATGCTCGAATTTATGATGCGCAATCAGCAGGCGCTTCGGATAATGGATAACGAGGACATGCCGCGGTTTAAACAGCGCGATTAATTTTTCGAAAGCTGAATACCTACTCAGTTAAGCGAGCTTCTCTAGCAGTCTTTGTTGCACACCTTGAGCTGACTCTTGCGTCGTCGCATGCTGTATTTTCGTGTATTCGCCATCGGCTCCGAGCTCCCAACACTGAATCTCATCCTCTAAATGCCACTCAATTTCCGTCAGAATTCGACTCTGATGCTTCTTCTTCAGAATGGGGAAACAAACCTCAATGCGATTGCTCAAATTGCGCTCCATCCAATCGGCGCTTGAACAGTAGAGTTGCTGCTCCGAATTTTTGAAATAATAGACGCGGGAATGCTCTAGGAACCGGCCGATAATTGAGACCACACGAATGTTTTCGCTGACGCCTTCGATTCCGGGTCGCAGGCAGCACATGCCGCGCACAATAAGGTCAACTTTAACGCCTGCGTTTGAGGCTTCGTAAAGCGCGCGTATCATCTCGGGATCGGTCAGGGCATTGAGCTTTGCAACTATTCTCGCTTCCTTTCCAGCCTCAGCTGCAGCCGCTTCTTCGGCAATCATTTTGAGCAAAGATTTTTTCAAATTGAACGGCGCGTGTATTAAGAGATTGGGGTGGATCTTCTTTCCCATGCCAGTGATCTGCTGAAAAACTTTATGCACATCTGCGCACAGTGTCTCATCCGCTGTGAGCAGCGAATAGTCTGTATAGATTAACGAATTCTTCCGGTGATAGTTGCCAGTCCCTAAATGCGCGTAGCGCTTTAATTCATTGCCTTCGCGGCGGACGAACAGCAGCATTTTTGCGTGGGTTTTGTAGCCCATGACGCCGTACACAACCACGGCGCCGGCTTCTTGCAAGATGCTGGCGAAATTAATGTTTTCTTCTTCGTCGAAGCGAGCACGCAGTTCAATAACCACGGTCACCTCGGTGCCGAAGCGAGCTGCTTCGGCGAGCGCTTGCACCAGTTCAGACGATTCGTTTGTGCGGTAAAGCGTCTGTTTTATCGACAGGACAGAGGGGTCTTTCGCTGCTTGTCTAACCCAATCGATAACCGGCAGGAACGATTCATAGGGGTGTAAAAGCAATTGGTCTTCGCGTGCGACGGCGGCGAAAATCGACTGATGCTCCTCTAATACTTTTGGCAGGCCCGGTGTAAATTTAGGGAAGCGCAGGTCTGGCCTGTCGACCATGCCAAAAAGCGCCATGAGTCGCTGTAGATTAACCGGGCCGTCGAGTGTGAACAGCTCTTCCTGAGTGAGATCAAAGCGGTCTAAGAGGAAATTAGTCAGCTGGGAAGGGCACTCGGCGCCGACCTCGAGTTTAGTCGCGGCGCCAAAGCGCCGGCTATGGAGTTCGCCTTTCAGCGCCATGGCGAAATCTTCGACTTCGACGTTGGACATCTCTAGGTCTGAATTTCGTGTAACTCGAAATTGATGGCATTCGGTCACGCTCATTCCAGGGAAGAACTCTTCGACATAGGCATGAATAACGGACGACAGGAAAACGAAATTGTCGCCGTCGGGCAAAATCTCGCGCGGGACCTTGATTAGCCGAGGTAGCGACCGCGGGGCAGGGACTATCGCAAGACCGCTGTCGCGACCAAAGGCGTCTTTGCCGTCCAATGACAGGATAAAATTGAGGCTCTTATTGACCAATCTCGGGAAGGGGTGGGCAGGGTCAAGCCCAAGTGGGCTTACTACTGGGACGACTTCATTGAAAAAATAGTCGCGAGTCCAATCTTTTAGGGCATCGTCCCATTCATGGCGGGCCAGAAAGCGAATGCCCTCGCTAGCAAGAGAGGGGAAGAGGTCGTCATTTAAAATGCGGTACTGCTCAGACAGGGCATCTCGCACCTGCTGATGAAGAATCTTGAGTGTTTGTTCCGGGTATTGTCCATCTGCGCCGGGGCGCTGTCTGCCAAACCCGAGCTGCTTTTTCAAACCCGAGACACGAATTTCGAAGAATTCATCGAGATTAGAGCTAAAAATAAGAAGAAACATGAGGCGTTCGAGCAGCGGATGATTCTCGTCTTTCGCTTGCTCGAGGACTCTCAAATTAAATTTAAAATAGCTTAATTCCCGATTCTCGTAGTATTCGCTGTTGGCAAGATCTACTTCGCTATTACTGTCTGTGCTCACAACTTCGCTCTCATCGGTAAGATGGGCCGCAGCCGCCGGCTTGGCAGGTGCGGGATCGTGAGCAATGTACTGCGAAAATCCCATGTCTGTCGATTCTTGCCTGCGCGTTTGTGTGAAAAAACCGTAAAACTAGTCTAACGACATTTGCTCGAAAGGGTGTGACGATTAGATGACAATTAATTAATGCGCAGGTTTTGTTCCGGACTGAAAGACGTCCGAGCACGGTTTGTCATATTACTGTAATATTTTCGTCATATAGTCTTTTCCCATCTGAACCATTTAACGATGCTTTGTATACTCGCTCTAGCCTGTATCGAAAGATAAAATCTATAGGAATCAATTAGATGAATGCCATAATTAAAAAGATTAGTTGCATCAGGCTTGTAGGCCTGGCCACAGTGACGCTGTTAGGCAGCGCACCGGCTGTTGCTGCAGACGTCGATTCAGCCATTCCGGTGTATGAGAGCACCAGTGGAGTGTCGGGCAACCTGTCGAGCGTAGGATCGGATACGTTGGCGAACCTAATGACGCTATGGGCGGAGGACTTTAAGCGTGTCTATCCGAACGTGAATATTCAGATTCAGGCGGCAGGTTCGTCGACAGCGCCACCAGCTCTCACCGAGCGTACCGCGAATATCGGCCCGATGAGTCGTGAGATGAAAGACAATGAGATCGAGGCATTCGAGTCTCGCTATGGCTACAAGCCTACTGCAGTGCCGGTAGCGATCGACGCGCTGGCGGTTTACGTGCATAAAGACAACCCGATCGAAGGCTTGTCTCTGCCACAAGTAGACGCAGTGTTTTCTTCTAATCAGCGCTGCGGCTTTGCTACCGATGTCGTTAACTGGGGGCAGTTAGGGCTCTCTGGTCCCTGGCAACAGCGCGGTATGCAGCTTTTCGGACGTAATTCTGTGTCGGGTACCTATGGCTACTTTAAAGAAGCGGCGCTTTGTGACGGCGACTTCAAAAATAATGTTAACGAACAGCCGGGCTCTGCATCGGTTGTTCAGTCGGTGAGCACTTCTATTAACGGCATTGGTTATTCTGGTATCGGTTATCGCACCTCAAGCGTCCGTGCCGTGCCCATTGCGCGCACCGAAGGCGGCGATTTCTTCGAGGCGACGCCTGAAAATTCGGTTGCGGGCAATTACCCGCTCGCGCGCTTCTTGTATGTCTATATCAACAAAGCGCCTAATACGCCGTTGCCGCCGCTCGAGCGTGAGTTCCTCAAACTGGTGCTGTCACAGTCTGGTCAAAATGTTGTGCTAAAAGATGGTTATATCCCATTGCCAGCCCGTGTTGTTGAGGGGACCCTGCGTAACCTCGGCATATGATTCGCTCTCGAGGCTAGAAAAGACTTACAAACGGTCTTCTGTCACGGGCCAAGAGGCTAGGCGAACGGGGTTCGGGCTAGCCTCTTGTCATTTGGTGCGACAGAAATATCGAAAGGCTTGCCTCAAGGGTGACCCGTAACGGTGACTCCTTTGCCATTAAACTGTAATATTCGCGCTCACCGATAAAGAACTAGACCCTATGCCTGCAGATAACTTACCCGAGGCGCAGTCGCGACTCATAGACGACGAGCCTAGCCAATCGGTCAAAGTCTCGGTTTTGTCTTCCGAGAAGCTCGCTTCCCGTCGCCGCTGGCGCCATCTGAGCGACAAAACGGCGAAGGTGAGTATCGCAGTGGGTGGCATCAGCGTGATTGTCGCGATCCTGCTTATCTTCGCTTATTTATTTTATGAAGTCGTTCCACTTTTCGCTGGAGCTACGGTCGAAGAGGCGGCGTCCTACGATCTCCAAGATTCTTCAGCGAGCCTGCATTTGGCGATCGAAGAGCAGTCAGAGATGGCGATGCGTCTCGGAGACGATGGCGTGGCGCGCTTTTTTGATCTTGAAAGTGGCGAGAACGCTGCGACGATTGCCGTTAAGGTTCCCTCCGGCGCGACGATAACCAGCTTTGCGCTAGACTCAGAACAATCAGGTTTATTTGCGTTGGGTCTCAATACTGGTGAGGCAGTTGTTGCGCGTTATGCCTATGACACGCGTTTCGCGCAGCTAGACAATCGGCGCATTCTCACTCCTAAAATCGACTACCCGTTTGGGGAAATCCCCTACACGCTTGCCGTTGACAAACCGCTCGCCTCGATCGCACTGCGAACCTCCGGCGAGAATATGATGCTCGCCGCGACAGCGCGAGGCGGCGAACTTAGCCTTCTCAAAGCAAGTAAACAGACAAGTCTGTTCGCAGCGTTCGACCTAGGCGGCGGCGCCGAATTTGAAATAGAAGAGAGACGGCTAAGCGGAATGACCCTCGGGGGAGAACAACTTTTCATCGACGGCGATCGCTTCTGGTTGTTCGTCATAGACGATGAAGGCCTTGCGCGACTTCTGAGTCTGCGCACCGCCTTCACTGCCCCCAATCCACAATTCGAAGTACAGGCTCTCTTAACGGCAGGGCGCGCTAACCCTACTGATATCTCCTTCTTGCTCGGCGGAATTTCACTGCTCGTTGGTGATGATCAGGGCGCGATATCGCAGTGGTTTCTCACGAAGCGCGACGACACCGTTGCGCTAGAGAAGATTCGAAGCTTCCAAGACTCGGCGTCTCCGGTTGTGTCGCTCAGCCCCGAGCAGCGCCGTAAGAGCTTCGTGAGTGTCGATGCGCAGGGTGTGGTTTCGCTGTTCAATACGACAGCACGACGACAGGCGTTTACCGGACAGCTCGCGGTCGATGGCGCGTGCGCGCTTGCAATCTCCCCGCGGGGCGATGCGCTGCTTATCGAAAGCGGACGAGGCCAGATGGCGCTTTGGGCGGTAGAAAATAAACACCCGGAAGTGTCGTGGTCTGCACTGTGGAGTCGAGTCTGGTACGAGGGGTACAGTGAGCCCGACTTTATTTGGCAATCCTCGGCGGCAACGAACGAGTTTGAGCCCAAATACAGCTTGGTCCCATTGTCGTTTGGTACTTTAAAGGCCGCTTTTTATGCGATGCTTTTAGCCGCCCCGTTAGCGATTTGTGGTGCGATCTTTACCGGTTATTTCATGGCGCCAATGATGCGCCGCAAGGTAAAGCCGCTCATAGAATTGATGGAGGCGTTGCCCACCGTTGTGTTGGGCTTCCTTGCCGGTCTTTGGCTCGCCCCATTCGTTGAGAATAACCTGCTCGGCATTTTCTCAGTGCTGGTCATTCTCCCGCTAAGCATTTTGCTTATGAGTTTTTTCTGGGTGCAGCTACCAAGCGAGCTTCGGCATCGAATTCCCGATGGCTGGGAAGCGGGCATACTTATCCCCGTGATCGTTGTGTTTACTGCACTGTCATTCGCTATTGCAGCACCCCTTGAGGCGCTGTTCTTTGGCGGTGACATGCGTTTCTACCTGACCAATGAGCTGGGCATTAATTACGATCAACGCAATGCCATGGTGGTCGGTTTTGCGATGGGCTTTGCGGTGATTCCGACAATATTCTCGATCGCCGAAGATGCGATTTTTACAGTGCCAAAGCATCTGACCTACGGCTCGCTAGCCCTCGGCGCCACGCCCTGGCAGAGTCTCTACCGAGTGGTCCTGCCAACGGCTAGCCCAGGCATTTTTAGTGCGTTGATGATTGGCATGGGACGTGCGGTTGGCGAGACAATGATCGTATTGATGGCTACGGGTAATACGCCCATTATGGATATCAATATCTTCGAGGGCATGCGCACGCTTGCAGCGAATATCGCCGTCGAGATTCCCGAGTCTGAAGTAGACAGCACCCATTACCGCATCCTGTTCTTGGCAGCTTTGGTGCTGTTTATGTTTACCTTTATGTTTAATACCGTCGCTGAGGTTATCCGCCAGCGCCTACGCGATAAGTACAGCACTATATGAAAATTAGCGCGTCAAAATGGTTTAGTTCAGGGACGCCCTTTGTTTGGCTAAATGCCGGTGCGGTGGCGATCAGTATTCTCATGGTGGTTGGGTTGCTTGGCCTTCTAACCGTGCGCGGCATGGCGCATTTTTGGCCTACCGACGTGATGCAGGCGAACTATGCGCCACCCGTTGCCTTTGGCTCTGTTATGTCGACAGAGGTGCTTGGCGAAAAGGTCGAGACCGAAAGCGTGTCGAGCATTCAGATCGCGTCGTCGGGCATTCCGGTCGATGAATCGATTCCGACTTACGAACGAGAGCTCGTCAAGCTCGGCAACAGAGACGTAACCGGCGCCGATTTCGCCTGGTTGTTGAGCAGCTATATCAGCGATATCCGCTATCCAGCTAATGTGGTTGTGCTTGAGCGCCGCGAATGGGGCAATTTCTATGGGTTCCTCTCAGGCGTCAAAGAGTCTGGCGAGCGTGTTGTGCAAGGCGCAGGGGATGATGCTGCGCTGTGGGACGAATTCGAACAGCGGCTTAGCCGCGCTCTTGCGATTCATGACGAAATTTACCGAATCGAAAAGCAGGAGATCGGTGAGGTTAACTATGCGCTCGAACGCCTCAGGTTGAACCAGAGGGGATTAGAGTTAGACGGTGCATTTGATGCAGAAACCGAAGCCGAGTTCGCCGCGCAGCGTGAAGAATTGGGCTCAGAGTACGCGCTCTTGCAGCAAGACTTGGTGGTGTTGAATCAGACTATCGAGCGTGATTCGGCGCAGTTTTTCGCAGCGAATGGCGCAGAGATCGAGGTGGAGTTTGCCGACAT
>Ga0228635_1001502_pt1 | contig 11443 bp, 12 predicted proteins | sample 44DmetaG_FD_182699 | JGI IMG/M metagenome (GOLD analysis project Ga0228635, IMG submission 182699) | Seawater microbial communities from Monterey Bay, California, United States - 44D | ecosystem: Environmental > Aquatic > Marine > Coastal | place: USA: California | collected 2016-09-30 | reverse complement strand
CCTGCTACTTCTACATCTTCCCAGTAACTACCCTTCAGTAAGAAGGATACAAAGTTACCTTCGTGGTTATGGTATATCTGTTCTATTGGGTATATCTTACTAAGTAGTATAGTGAAGTATGGTGTCCATATACCCCATCTTTTAATCATGTTATTACCTAACCTAGTAATTACATGAGTAGAACCTATGCCCCAATCCTTCATTATCTATTTGGGTCACTTGCTATACGAAAACCATTCTCATTGTAACGTGGTATAACAATCTCTGTATCAGCTAAGTTAGTTAGCTCATCAGCATAATCAGCAGTATACTCAACATAAGTTTCTGTACCTTCTGCGTTCCATACCATTGTTCTAGTAAGGTGTGCAAACAACTGTACTGATACTAATTCTCTATTAGTGTTAAACTCAAACTTGTAGCTATCATCTGGGTGTAACTCTTTATCTACAGAGATAGGCATAGCTATATTAGGATTAAGACTATTAGCCCAAGCAAATACATCTTCGTTACTACCTTGAACATATACAGATTGCTTACCTATAGTATTCATACCTGCATCAAACATATCAGAGATACGATAAACAGTAAGACCAGCACCTAAAGGCTGCATAGAATATGCTGCATCATCTTTATAGAATATCTCGTAAGTCTTAGTGTTAGTATCTAAGTCATAGATATAACGAATAAAGTCTTTGTCTAGTAACAAGTTACCTTGTATCTTAGCTGCAACTGCACTGTTATTATCTGGTGAGCATTGGTGTAGCGTAGATACATTATCGTATAAGTCTTTACCTAAGATTGCTGGTGGGTATGGAAAAGTCTCGTTAGGAAATACATCAGTAATTTCAGACAGCCTATCAGTTAAGGCTTGTTCTGTTGGACTTTCTGCCCAGTAAACTCTATTGATTACTGTTTTGTTTTCTATAAATACTCTAAATAATATCACTCTTAAAAGCTCCCATATCGTGTGCCTGTACTTTCCCAAGTAACTGTTCCACCACCTGCTACTGCAAAACCTGCTGCTCCACCTGTACCACCTGCGTAGTTAGTAACAGTACCACCATAACCTCCAGCAGCTCCAGTAGCAGTAGAGCCATTAGCACCAACAGCACCTCTTGCACCACCATTACCTCCATTACCGCCACGAGCAAAACCAGTACTTTGAGTATTATTAGTAAATATACCAGTCTTACCTGTGCCACCTGCTGTAGCAGTTGCAGCAGAACCTCCAGAACCATAAGCTCCGATAGCACCAGCGTTCTGACCAGCGCCTCCACCACCCCCACCGCCATTAGCAGTGACAGTAGTAAATGATGCTTTAGTATTATTTCTGCCTGATTGAGTACAGAAGCCACCACCTCCAGCACCACCGCCTCCTCCAGCTAGTGTGCCATTGTTATCAATAGTACAATTAGTATTAGCTCTAAAAGCATGTTTACCTACTGCACCATTAGAGCCAACTCTTGAAACATTAATACCACCATTACCACCTGCACCACCATAACCTGCAATAGTACCATTGTTAATTAGTTTAATGGTATCGCCAGCAGCCCATTGACCACCACTATCTGTCCTCATGGCGTAGTCAGTAGCGCCAGCAGATACAGTTACACCTGCGTTGACTGTAACAATAACGTCAGTGTTACCTGCGCTGTATGTACCACCTTTGTTAGCAAAGATGTCATAAACAGATGTATTAGAAGCAATAGTTAAATTAATAGTTACTCGATTACTAGTACCATAAAAGTCAGTAAGACTTATCTCACCACTGCCAGTTACACCACCAGAACCATAGTACTCTGATATGCTGATAGGATTACTACCACCAAACTCTGTTTGTATCTCGCTAAGAGATATAGCTCCTGATGCTTGTAATGCCATTATATAGTTCCATAAGCTGTTACATCACCTACCACTGTTAGATTACCTGAAGCATCTAACTTCATCTTGTTAGTACCACTAGTGGCAAAGTACAACACACCTGCTGATTCTGTTATTGTCCAATTACCTAAGTCTACTGTTGTTGCAGTAATGGTACCATTAACCTCTAATGCTGTAGAAGGGCTACTAGTACCAATACCAACATTACCACTGCTGTCGATGCGCATACGCTCGCCAACGGCAGTGTCAAAGATTCTAAATTCCCCAGAATCACCTGAAATTATGTCGTACCTGCGATTTGCAGTGTTTTCTAATGCAATTCTAACATCTGAACTATTTGAAATATGAAGTTCTTCAGCAGGGCTAGTTGTACCAATACCAACGCGATTATTAGTAGCATCAACATGTAAAGTATTTGTATCTACTGTTAAACCATCAGCAGTTACAGTACCAGTTACGTATACGCCTGTTGCTGTTGTGGCAAACTTCTGTGCGTTGTCGTAGAAAAGACTAACTTGGCCATCTGCTACAAATTGTGCCATTGTTTCAAATGGTGTCTTTTGAATGTTGACTTGGTTATCTGACACTAACGCTAATACGCCAGCACCTGTATCTGTCACATAACTATTAGAACCATCATGATAAATCTGCAAGTCAGAGCCAGCACCAAATACAGCCTTGTCGTTGTCACCGAAATTAATGTCGGCAGATGTAGTCATGCCGTCTGTAGTTACAGTACCAGTTACGTCTACACCTGTTGCTGTTGTGCTAAGTTTTGGTGAGTTATTATGGTATAGCTCAACTTGCGCACCATCTATAGCTTTAATCATATTAGAAAAGCCAGACTGTCCTCTTAAAAAGATTTCACTGCTACCATCTATATATAAACTACCAGTACCTGAGTCTCTTATTACGCTAGCACCACCTGTATGGTAAATCTGCAAGTCGCTATCAGCACCAAAGTTAGCTTTGTCGTTATCTCCAAAGTTAATATCATTACCATTAGAAGCTAAATCACCACCTAACTGTGGGGTAGTATCCTCTACTACATTCTGTAAAGCACTATCAGCTAACGTACCTTGCGCTGCTGTTGCATAGTCAGTAGATGCAGTTGTAGCCGCTGTACCCAAACCTAAGTTAGTACGAGAAGCAGATGCACTAGTTACATCTGATAAGTTATTAACTGCTACTAATGTGCCTGATAACGAAGCATAAGCGGCTACCCATACAGACCCATCATATACTTTCATTACGTCATCAGTAGTATTAAAGTATAAAGCACCAGCTACTAAAGCATTACCATCATTGTCTAATGTTGGGTCAGATGCTTTCTGTCCTAAGTATCTATCGTCAAAGTTATCTAAAGCAGATAAGGCTGTGTCTGCTGCTGTCTGAGCATTAGTTTCACTTGTAGCCGCGTTGGTGGCTGATGTAGCAGCATTAGTTTCGCTGGTACTGGCATTAGATTCACTAGTCGCTGCATTAGAAGCAGACGTACTAGCAGCAGTAGCTGAACTAGCTGCATTAGTTTCTGAAGTAGCTGCATTGGTTTCTGATGTAGCAGCATTTGTTTCTGAAGTTGATGCTGCACTTTCACTAGCAGCAGCATTAGCTTCTGATGTACTTGCTGCACTAGCTGATGAGGCAGCATTAGATGCACTGGTACTAGCAGATGTAGCACTAGTAGCAGCGTTAGTTTCGCTTGTAGCAGCGTTGCTTGCAGATGTGCTAGCTTCACTTGCTTTTGTAGTAGCAGTGGAAGCCGAGCTAGTAGCTGAAGTCGCAGAGGTAGATGCACTCGATGCGGAAGTTAAAGCTTCAGCAGCAGATATTGCAGCATTAGTAGCTTGCTCTGTTACCTCTGTAATTGTAGCGTCTGTAGTAGAATCACCAGCACCACCTATACCTCTGTATATAGCCATAAGTTATCCTAAGAATCGTCTAAATATAATAGTAACTAAAGCTCCTACAAAGCTTGCTACCGAAAGCCCCACCCAGAAAGCACCTCTTGACTTATTGGCTAAAGCTAATAATTGTTTTAGGTCTGACTCCATAGAGGCAACCTTTTCTTCTAAACCTTCTACTTTCTCTAATAGTTTCCCATACTCTACGGGGTCTATATTGTCCATATCTATTCCTGTAAAGGTAGAAGGGGCTACCTAAGTAACCCCCTCCAATTAGTTAGTTAGATTACGCAGGAACAGCAATAATCAAACCAGACTCAGGTCGAACTGTCTTAACACCGTAAAGTGTATCAGCAGTCATTAAGTCACCTAAGTACTCTTGCTTGTATTGAGTTTGAGTACGAACACCCATTTGCTCAGCAAGAACCATACTATCTTTCTGACCCATGATAGCAGCTTTAATATCTCCACCAGCAGTATTGTTAGCAGCAGTCTCAATTACAGGACAGTTGCTAGATACATAAATGTCGATACCATATAGGCTACCAATTTGACCAGTCATGATACCACGACCATCTACGAAATCAGATGAGTTGTAGCGATCAATACCCATAATAGTGTTACGAACACTAGGAGGGATTACTAAGAAACGACCTTCCATTGGAACGTCTGCATCATCTAACTGCTGTACTAACTCACGAAACGCAAGGTCAGTGAATAAGTCAGAATCAGCTACAGTATCTTCAGCGTAAGCAGCAATGCCATTTGCGCCATCAATGTAGAAGCTGTTAGAGTGAGTGTAGTCAGAACCATCACCATCACCAAAAGACTTAGAAAGAGTAAACAAGTCATCGTCTACCTGCTTAGATAGAGCGTAACCTGCGTCTTCTGTATAGAAACGTCGTAGTGAAGGTTGTGCTTGAACGTCAGTAATATCTTCAATCAAACGAGAGTACTCGTAGTGCTTGTCGATAGTTACTTGTACTTCAGTTTCAGTAGCAGCAATCAAAGTTACTTGAGTTGATGCAGCTTTAACAGAAGCGTTTCCACGAGTAGGAGAAGGGATATGGATAGTATCACCTTTCTTACCAGAGTGGTTCATCTTGTTAACAAGGTTTGCTAATACAAGGTTCTTCTTGTATGCAGCAATGATTTCGTCAGACCAAATCTCAGGGATAAAAGTAGCCGCTGTAGTATTGGTGACATGGTTAGTACCTAATGCCATTTGTATATACCTCTATAAGTTAAGTAAGTTACCTAACCCTTCCTTCTTCATATGCCTTTTGTATCTCATCAATGTTGGCATAATACTTCTCAGGGTTAGTTGTAATTAAATTGACTATGTCCGTTCTTCGGTAAATCTTTCTTGAAATAGGTTCACCAGAACCCTTACCCCCAGTAGTTGCAGCCTTACGCTGTTGTTCACGATCCTTATTATTAACATCTTTAGCTTTAGACACAGAACCCTTTCTCTCTTTCCAGAATGAAAGTAATTCGTCTGCTGCTTCAAAGTCATAAGAGTCAGCTCGTTGTAATAGCTCTACTCGCACATTGGAACCTTTAACCCACTCACCAAATGCAGGGTCTTCAATGACTTGCATATAGTCAGGGTGTTTCTGGCTAAGCAGATTAAGAACTTCGTTTTGCCGTTGTTTAGCAATAAGCTCTTGCATTTGCTTAATCTCTGTGCTATTAGAGATAGCGTTAGTTACAGCTTTCTTAGGGTCTTCAAAGAAGTCTACTTCAGACTCTTCATTGTTGGGGCTTGTTGTGTTACTAGCTTCGTCAGCCTTTGACTTAATAAACTCGTCTACAATCTTACGTAACTCACCAACCTCAGAACTTTGACGACCAACAAGCTTTTCAGCTTCTTGATGCATCTGAACAATCTGCTCTATAGATTTACCTTGATACTTATCAGGCATATCTAATGAAGGTTCTTGCTCTTCTTGTTGTCCCTCTGGTTTATCTTCTTCTACATCAGCCGTTGCCTGAACAGGTTCAGCAGCTTTTGGTTTGTCAGATAACTCGTCAATACTGACAAGTTGTTCGTTATCCTCTAATTGTAAATCCATTTGTTCACTAAGAGGTTCTTCTACTCTAGCCATTTAATTATCTCCGTACTTATAAAAGTATTGTGGAATTGTTATTATTTAGAAGCGGTTTTCTCGTGCTCTCTAGCCCACTTATCATCAGCAGTTGGAAACCCAGTGCCTTTGAAGATTGTCGAGATTGGAGAAATTACCCGCGTTGATGTATGACCACACACTTGACATAACACTTCTCTAATGTTAGAGTCTACGTAATGTTCAGTTGTATGGTTATTGTTGCAGCAAAAGTCAAATAACATCTTAGACATTATTGACTCCTAGCTGTTCTTCTGCTAAGATGGTTTCATAACTATTAGCTATGGCATCTTCCCAGTTAAGAAGTCTATTGAATACTTGCAGTTGTCCTTGAGCTATGTGTAATTCTTTAGCGTCTTGGAGTGCAAGTATATTAATTGCATCAGCAGCTGCCTTGACATCTGCTTGAAATTGTGCCCAACCTTCTTGTTGAAACAAGTCAAGGTAAGCGTTATAGTAATTCTCTACTTCATGTTCCATGTAGTATTATCCTTACGGTACTAGTATAACATAGTTTAATGTATATGTAAAGCTTTATTTAATACCAGACATCTGTAGCTTTACAACCTCTTCTTTCATATCAAGCTCTTTCTCTTTCAAGTCAAGCTTAGCTATTTCTACCAAGCGTTCAAACTCATCTTTACCCATGCTTTGAGCTAATGCTTTGATTCGTTTAGTCTCTTCTTCTACAGGTAGTAGTTGAGTTTCTACTTGATTCTGTTGAACCCTTGACATAGTTTCAGTAGTACCTGCCTTAACACTTTCAATTTGTGCTTGAGCAGATGCCATCTCTAATTGCAAACGCATTTGCTGAATCTCTTGCTCTTGTGGATTAGGTTGGTTAACCTGACGTAGTTGGGCAATAATAGCTTCACGATTAGACAAGCCCATGTTATCCACAATAGACTCTACCAACATTGGGTACATTGGAGATTCAGGAGACATAGTTTGTAGTAATTGTACTAGCTGTGTTACCTCGTACTCACGAGCAACAATACCTAAAGAACTAGTAGCTACAAACTTGTAGTCCTTAACTGGATATAGCTCTGGAGCAAACTGCATATAACGACAAGCAGCCTTCTCTACAAATGGGATTAAGAAGTTTTCTTGGAAGTTAATCAACGTACGCTTATGGCGTTTGATGATTGCACCTAGAGCCATTGACGTACCTGCTGCTGTACCTTCGCCATTGATTGATGCAGGAACACCAGCACTATCAATAGCTCCAGTGGCTTGCTGTACCATTTGTTGTAGTTGTTGTGCTTGCGTAAATGTTACTTGGTCTAATTGCCCAAACTTAAATGGTTGTAGCACTTCTGCTGGATTACCATTTGTAAGAATAGTCTTACCTGCTCGTATATCTAACTTAGAACCACGAGGCATACGAGAAGCGTCCACAGCCATCATAGGGTGTACTGTAAGAGCCAAAGCATCAATACGTGCGCGTAGCTCTGTGTCTAATGCTTTCTGGCTGTTGTAGGCCTTTTCACAGATGCCACGACCCCAAAACTTAAATGGTACTAAATCCCAAGAGAAAGCAACCACTGGTCGGTCTTTCTTCATATACGGATTTAACTCTGCTTTAAGTATTGTAGACTGGTTTGCTATTACTAATATAACTTCAGTATAACTTTGATCTTTATCTGCAGGTACTATCTCAGTAACTTCACCCTCTTTATCTACTGTCTCTAATAAGTCAGTAGGTACTAAGCCATAGTACTTAGTAAGACGAACCATATCATCATCGTATACGTTATCAATCTTACTTGCATCATCTAAGTCATACTCGTAAGGATCTTTACTTACTTCTACATCTTTATAAATACCTGAATCAATACCTTGTTTAACCTGATGATAAGGAACCATCTTATCAATAGCTACACCAAGAGCGTCATCAATGTTAGTAGCTAATGGGTCAATTAAGAAGTTTTGTGGCATAATTGGGTCTAGCTTAACTAAGAACCTAGGCTTTTTCATTACACCCACTGCAGTCATACCAAGCTCAGGTGCAGGTTGTGTAGCAGGTACAAGCTCTGTTACTTCCTCTAAGACTAGCTCACCAATGCCTGTACCAAATACAGCAGAATTAATAAGACACTCAGCTACACTACTACGAGTCTTAGCAAAGTGCATATCTTCTTCTAGTTGATTACGTAAGAAACCTACATCGTTTGGATCAGGGTCTTGCAAGTCATCTTTAATATCAAAGAACTTACCACGACCAAACGTAGCTTCTTCAATCTCTGCTACTGAGGATTCTACTGCCTGTTGTGTAGCTGGTGATATAAGACGAGAGCGTTCTGACTCACGCATAGAGTCTGACTTATCCCATATACCACGCCATAGACGATAGTATTCATCATGCGTCTCTGCATAGTTTGTTTGATAATGGTCACGCCATTGATCGCACTTGTTAATTACCCAGCTTTCTAAAGACTGGTCACTATAAATATCATCATCATTCATATATTAATATCCTGCTACTGGGTCAAGTACCTCAAAGTCATCAACTTCAAAGTCGTAATAGTATGTAACTTTAGCTAGCTGATCTATGTAAGCTAAAGAATCAATTAAGTCATCATGTACTTGTGGGTTAGGAAATTGAAATAGTTGGTCTAAGAACTCAGTATTCCATTCACCTTGGTTAATACTTATAACACCGTGTTCAAACCTACCTTGTAGTGCTGCCACTACTCGATCAGTCTTCTTCTTATTACCATGAGTTAATTCTTCAATACGAAAGAAGTTATTGCGCTTCTTCATCATATCTGTTAATGGAGACATGATTGCCTGTCTTGATATACCCTTCTCAATACCTACTGCTACAGGTTCGTAGTCATCTACAGCTTCAAATATCTTCTCAGCAGTTTCTTCAAATGTCCATCTGCCGTATATAATCTCAGCTACCCACCAACCTTGTTCATTTACTTTAACTATAGATATAGACGTATTATCTAGTTTACTATTCTTAGACTTCTTCTTATTAGCATCTTCAAAGCCAGCCATATCAATAGCTATGTAGTAATCCCCTATATCTGGTTCATCTACATCTACTTTAATCCACTCTTCCTTGAATATGTCAGAACCCATAGCCTCAAAGGAAGCCATAAACTCTTGCCTAAATGCATAACTAGACATAGACTTCTTAGCTATATCTATCTCTTCAGGGTCTAGCATTGGGTTATCATACGAGGTAAAATGCCAACCTTCGTATGTACTATCGTTACCTACAGTAGAGTACGTATACAACTCATAGAAGTGGTTACGACCCATAGGTGTACCAATAAACAGTGCACCACCTTTTTGGTCAGCTAGTGCTGGTCTTAGGATTTGCTCCCATACACTAGGCTTCATGTCAGCATACTCGTCCATTACCAAGTACTTTAATGACACACCACGCATAGTCTCTGGTCTGTCAGCACCCTTCAATGATATGGTTGCACCATTGATAAGCGTAATCTGTAGGTTGTTGATGTGACTGCTTTTGATTACTGGGTGTCCTACCTCAAGTAATGCTTGCCACATAATGTCACGAGCCTGTCCTTGTGTTGGAGCTACATAGAACACATGCCCTGACTTAACTTGTAAGCCATAGAATATAAGTAAGTATGCAGCTAAACGAGACTTACCTGTACGTCTACCTGCTGCTACTACTTTAAATCTAGCTTTACTGTCCCAGACACTTTGTTGCCAAGGTAACAGTTTAATGTTTAGGTCTGTCAAACCAGTATCTTTTGACCTATCTGTAGATTAGTAACATCTTTAATCTTATTATCATCTACTACTTCAGCCACTGTTTTATCAAACTTCCTAGCTATTGAATATACAGTATCACCCTTTTGTACTATGTATTCACTCATAGAATCTAGTTTATCTTTACGTAAAGCTACAGTAATACCTTCTGGTTCATACATAGCCATAGCACGAGAAGCATCACGTAACCGTTGTTTAATATGTTCTGGAGTATCTTCGCTCTTAAACTCTTTATTATTTAATAACTCTACAGAGGCTTCCTCGTATTTACCTTTATTAAATAATGCAACTGTCTGGTTACTTTGTTGCAAATCACCTCGATAAGCTAACTGTGCTAATTCTGCTTGTAGCTCTACAGGTAACTCGTCATAGTCATTAATTAAATTACGAGCTACGTCTTCATGGATTTCAGCAACTTCCTTAAAAGACATATCCATATAGTTACCAGTTTGACCTACACCTTTAGTTACAATACCTTTAGTATCTTCATACTCCGTAGGTACATAACCTTCTAACTCAACAATACGTCTTTGTACTGGAGTTAATTCACCTTCAAGCTCTTCTACTTTATCTACAGCCTTTTGACCATGTAACATCTTAGCAGCCTCTTCTTTAGCATTATCATCTGATAGTATGCCAGCCATCTTTGCAAGTTTCTCTAACAATCCCATTATTCATTATCCGTTGGATTTAAGTTAATATATTCACCTTCAATATCAGGCTCTTTATCACCAATAATAGTAGTATCACCACCAACACCAGTAATCGTAATGTTTACTGAGGACTTACCACCATTCATCTTATCCTTATCAAAGTATGATAATGGCATAAGTCTATCAACTAATAGCTTCCATGCGGCTGCTTGATTCTTGTGGTCATCATCAAGAGCTGCATTTAGTATTGAGTCAAGAACCTTACGAGACTTAGGAGATGCTAATAGTCTAGCTTTATAGTCTGCTATAGCTGATGCATCACCTTTTGGTCTACCTACTTGTCCTCGTTTCTTCTTTGCTTCTATGGCTTTCTTAGGTGGTCTACCCCTACGCTTGGGAACCGCCTTAGTTTCATCAGTCATATTATTTCTTCATCATATTCTTAATGGATTGAATACCAAACGATGCAGCGAACACTACACCTACTGCTGTCTTATAGAAGTCTGGCATAGCTTCTAATGCAGTAAAGCCTTTCATAACTACTTCTTCGTGACCTGTAAAAGCTAGAACAAGTGGTATACTAACTAATATAGTAAGCCACTCGTCCTTCCAGCTTTTGTTACTAGCTTCAGCCATAGCCTGATTCCAGTCCAGCTCGCCTGCTGCAACCTTCTTCATAACTTCAGCTTTAGCCTTAGTAGTCTCTAGGTTGGCTTCAGACTTAGCTTTGCTTTCAGCAACCTTACCGCCTACCCAAGTCTTAGCTACTTCAGCTATTGGTGCTAGTAACAATCCTATCATTACTTCCTACGGTTAAAGTTTAAGTTTTGGTAAGCCTTCATACCCATACCAGACTCACCATACTTCTTCTTAGGCTTAGGAGCTACTTTAGCTTTAGTTACAAAGTCACCCATGTTAGTGCGACCTATGTTACCACTGCGACCCTTAGGTGTCTTAGGTGTAGTAGGTGCTTTAGTAGTAGTAGTAGTCTTACTCTTCTGATTCTTCTGATTAGCTACACCTACAACTGTACCTACAGCTACACCAGCAGCTGCTGCTTCTGCTCTAGTCATTCTACGCTTCTTACGAGCTGCACCACCATTAGGAACCTTACTTGGTTTTGAAA
>Ga0228635_1001485_pt1 | contig 11518 bp, 10 predicted proteins | sample 44DmetaG_FD_182699 | JGI IMG/M metagenome (GOLD analysis project Ga0228635, IMG submission 182699) | Seawater microbial communities from Monterey Bay, California, United States - 44D | ecosystem: Environmental > Aquatic > Marine > Coastal | place: USA: California | collected 2016-09-30 | reverse complement strand
CACAAAGATAGGACGTCCGCGCCATGCAGGAATAGGCCCAAGCATTTCACCGTCTTGTAGACGGCTAATGTCTATGCGCACAGGAGCACCTGCCGCACGCGCTTTAGCGCTTGGATTCCATGAACCCACGAAAGGCACCGCGGCGCCTACTACACCAGCGGCACCAACCGCTGTCGTCGTACCAACTAAGAACCGTCTACGGCCAACATTCGCACTGTTGTCAGTCACCGTTTATCTCCTCGAGAGCTAGCTTTAATAGAATGTATTCGCGCCCGCCACGAGCTCTTTATTGACACGGACGAAGTAGACTCCGTGCTAGCGTCAGGGCAGAAATGGGGCGAGTATTCTGTTGAATGGATTGCAGCGTCCATTGCGGGTCAGCAAACCGCCGCAATCATAGACAAAACCTAGGGTTATTTCAAGTCGACTATGACCGAATCCGTCAGTAGATGATTGAAATCAAAGGGAGAAAAATATTTTTAGCCGCAAAAAAAACGCCGGACTCGCTTGCGAATCCGGCGTTTTCGAACGTAGCTTTCGCACGTAGCTTTCTAACGTCAGTCTCGAACGTCGTAGAATTAGCGCTTTGAGAACTGTGGCTTCTTACGCGCTTTGCGTAGGCCCACTTTCTTACGTTCTACTTCTCGCGCGTCGCGAGTCACGAAACCTGCCTTACGTAGTGTAGGCTTTAGCTCCATGTCATATTCCATCAATGCACGCGTGATGCCGTGACGGATCGCGCCGGCCTGACCGAAGCTACCACCACCACGCACTGTCACGTTAATGTCGAACTTCTCGATCATTTCCACCAGCTCTAATGGTTGGCGAACAATCATGCGAGCAACTTCTCGACCGAAGTATCCGTCTAGAGGACGCTTGTTGACAGTGATCGCGCCGCTGCCGTTCTTGAGGTAGACCCTCGCAGTCGAGGTCTTGCGACGACCAGTTCCGTAGTATTGCGTAATAGACATAGAACTAAGCTAACCTCTTAAAATTGAACAGCTTGTGGCTGTTGGGCACCGTGAGGATGCTCGCCACCTGCGTAGACTTTTAATTTTTTGAACATGGCACGGCCGAGTGCATTCTTAGGCAGCATACCTTTCACTGCATTTTGAATGACGCGCTCTGGCGCACGCTCTATGAGCTTTTCGAAAGAAATAGATTTCAAACCACCGGGGTAAGCCGAGTGGGTATGGTAAATCTTACCCTTCGCTTTGTTGCCTGTTACCTTCACTTTTTCGCAGTTCACGACGACGACGAAGTCACCTGTGTCGATGTGCGAGGTGAACTCGGGCTTATGCTTGCCACGGAGGCGAAGCGCTATCTCAGCCGCCATTCTACCTAGTGTTTGGCCTTCGGCATCAACCAGGAGCCAGTCCTGATTAACTTCATTTGTTTTTGCGCTGTAAGTCTTCATCGATTAGTCATCGGTCTTTACTTTAAGGAGGGCGAATACTACCGGAGCAAATTAGATCTTTCAAGCGAATTTAAAAGGATTTCACCCTCTTCAACCGCGATGCGCTGTCGCAAGGTAATCTAAAGATTGCATTTCCAATAGCCGAGAGGCGGTTCGCTCAAATTCGAAACTCAACTGCGTTCCCGTATAGAGCGCTAATATAGGCGCTGTCGCCGAAGCAATCAACTTAACTCTGCGATCATAGAGCTCATCGATGAGATTGATAAAGCGTCGGGCCTGATCATTGCGCGTTTCATCGAAGACCGGAATCCCGCTGATCAGCATTGTATGGAACAGCCTCGCCAGTTCGACATAGTCGAAAGCGCTTCGCGGACCGTCGCACAACTCTGCAAACTCGAACCAGACCACATCGTCGCCGACCCAAAGCGCGCGAAGCTCGCGCCCGAGGACCTCGACGGGAGTCTCGTGCGTTAAATGGGTCTCAGAAGGCACCAACTCATGGAGGCTTGCAAGCATAGCTGACCGAGCCTGCGCGTCATCTGGGCTATGATAAAGCGTCGCCTGTTCGAGGCTGCGCAACCGATAGTCGATGCCTGATCGAATTTCGACCACTTTGGTCTGCGCGTTAAGCAAGGCTATTGCCGGAAGAAAGCGAGCGCGCTGCAGCCCATTGCGATAGAGCCCGTCGGGCTGAATATTCGACGTGGTCACAAGCACCACCCCTCGCTCGAATAATGCGTCTAAAAGCCCAGCGAGAAGCATTGCGTCAGCGATGTCTTGCACAAAAAACTCGTCGAAGCAGAGCAGCTTAGCTTCTTTAGCTAACTCATCGGCAATGCGAACGAGCGGGTTCTTGTGCCCTTGCAACACCGCTAGACGCTGGTGAACCTCTTGCATAAAGCGGTGGAAATGCGTGCGCCGCTTAGGCACAGAATCTACAGAGTCGAAGAAAAGATCCATAAGATAGGTCTTCCCCCGTCCTACCCCACCCCACAGGTAGAGCCCCTTGCAAGGTGTCTCATTCGCTCGCCCGAACGCACGCTTAACCTGATTCCGCAAGCCACGGCCTTGAAGAGCAGCCTCCTTCAACTCGTTCAAGAGTCGCTGCAATTCACCTACGATTCGAACTTGCTCGGAATCTTCGCTGATCTTTCCTGAAGCGACATCATCCCTGTATTTTGCTAACACATTGCCTTTGGACACGAGAGTTTGCTTCCTTACTTCGGGCAGGGTCGATGGCTCAGACCTTACTCCTATTATGCTGCTGTTACCTTGAACTCAGCGGGCAACAATCGAGTGTTTTCACTGACTAAACTTAGAATTTTTACGAATTAGCTTATGCCCGCAAATCCTTAAAGCTAAAAAATAAGCCTAAAATCGCGAGCCGGTGATTGTACGGCAGTGCGGACAACCCCTCTACACGAACCTTCAATCTCATTAACCTTGTAGGCTATACTACCCACCGAAACGCAGGCAGTGACAAGTCCCTCTAACCTCCGGACCCACTGCCTGCCGAACCCCCTTAGTCCGAGGACCCCCGAATGACCTGGATTATAGTAGCAAGTAGCCTCCTCGCGGGAGTTGTTATCGGTTTGCTCATCGGCGGGAAACTGAGCGCCAACCCGAGTCGTGTCAAAGAGCTCGAAGCACAGCTGCGCGAGGCAAAGGAAACCGATCGGAGATACCGCGACAATGTCAGCGATCACTTCAGCATGACCGCCGATCTCGTGCACCACATGACAGAAAGCTATCGCGAGGTCTATGAACATCTCGCTAGCGGGGCACAGGACCTGTGCCCCGAAGACGTTGCCGGTAAATTACTCCCCGCCAAGACAGACGCTGGCTTTAACGAGGAGACAAGTGCTGGTGAATTAGGCGCGCTAGTGCCGCCGAAGGACTACGCCGCCAAGGCCACGCCCAATCAGAAGGGCGCGCTCTCCGAAGATTTCGGCCTTGAGAAGCCGGCGCCAGCGGACGACTAACAGCCAAAAAAGGCTCAAATCATCCACGCGATCTTAAACCGAGGGCGCAGCTGCTTTGATCGGCGCAGGGCAATCAAATGTGAATTGCCTTGAACCCTCTCGCCACTTGGTCATCGTTTAGCCATTAATTATTCGTCACTTAAGCGATCGCATTGAGGAGTCTACGCACCTCAATCAAGTTGCATCTGGACTAACCACAAGGCTCGCTATGCAAGATTACACGCTAACGCATCTGAAACAACTCGAAGCCGAGAGCATTCATATTATCCGCGAGGTAGTCGCCGAATTCGACAATCCGGTGATGCTCTACTCGGTCGGCAAAGATTCCGCTGTCATGCTGCATCTTGCCCTCAAAGCCTTTTATCCCGGAAATCCGCCCTTCCCACTTCTTCACGTCGACACGACTTGGAAATTCCGCGAGATGATTGAGTTTAGAGACCGCCATATCGCCAACCTGGGCCTTGAACTTATCGTGCACACGAATCAGGAAGGCGTCGCCGCGGGCGTTGGGCCGTTTACTCATGGCAGTGAAAAACACACTGACATTATGAAAACCCAAGCGCTCAAACAGGCGCTTAACAAACACAAATTCGATGCCGCTTTCGGTGGCGCACGCCGCGATGAAGAAAAATCGCGCGCGAAAGAACGCGTGTTTAGCTTTCGCGACAGCAACCATACATGGGACCCAAAAAATCAGCGCCCCGAACTGTGGAATATCTACAACAGCAAAATAAATAAGGGCGAAAGTATTCGCGTCTTCCCACTGTCGAATTGGACAGAACTGGATATTTGGCAGTACATACATCTCAATAATATTGACATTCCCGGCCTATATTTTGCAGCCCCTCGACCTGTCGTGAACATTGATGGCATCGACATTATGGTCGACGATGACAGAATGCCCATCGCTGAACACCAAAAGATTGAGATAAAAAACGTTCGATTTAGAACCCTCGGCTGCTATCCACTGACTGGCGCAGTCGATTCTAATGCGACGACACTGCCCGAGATAATTCAAGAAATGCTCCTTGCTACAAGCTCGGAGAGACAAGGGCGACTGATCGATAGCGACAAAGCTGGCTCGATGGAAGAGAAGAAACGCAAAGGCTATTTCTAAAGTATTCAAACCCTATTTCAGTCAAGCCAAATGCCTTCTCTTGGCCACTAAAAACAAACTAAGGCACATTATGTCTCACAGCTCAGAACTGATTCAGTCCGATATAGACGCTTACCTTGCTCAGCATGAACGCAAAGAATTACTGCGCCTATTAACCTGCGGCAGCGTCGATGACGGCAAGAGCACGCTCATTGGACGCCTGCTCCACGACTCCAAAATGATCTATGAAGATCAGCTCGCGGCGATAGAAAAAGACAGTGCTAAGTCGGGCACTACTGGCGAACGCATCGACCTCGCGCTGCTCGTTGACGGCCTTCAAGCCGAACGTGAGCAGGGAATCACGATCGATGTAGCCTACCGTTATTTCTCGACTGCGAAACGAAAATTTATTATTGCTGACACGCCGGGTCACGAACAGTACACGCGCAATATGGCAACGGGCGCGTCGACCTGCGATCTCGCTATCATTCTTATCGATGCGCGCCATGGCGTTCAAACCCAGACACGTAGACACAGTTATATTGCGTCTCTACTTGGTATCAAACAGCTTATTGTCGCCGTCAACAAAATGGATCTTGTCGATTACCGTGAGACACGGTTCGATGAAATTAGGGAAGAGTATAAAGCGTTTAGTGAAAGCCTCCCGGCCGCTGAGTTTCACTTCATTCCGCTTTCGGCGCTCGAAGGCGATAATGTCGTCGAGGTCAGCAAAAACATGGCCTGGTTTTCTGGCGAGCCGCTGATGACTCTGCTTGAGAACATTCCGATAAACGCGAGTCGCAATCTTGTCGACTTCCGCTTCCCGGTGCAATACGTCAATCGCCCGAACCTCAATTTTCGAGGTTATTGCGGCACAGTAGCATCGGGAGTGGTGCGTAAAGGTGACTTAATTACCGCCCTGCCCTCGGGGAAAAGCAGCCGAATAAAATCGATTGTGACCTATGACGAAGAGATTGAGACCGCGTTCGCTCCGATGGCGATCACGCTTACCCTCGAAAACGAAATCGATATTAGCCGCGGCGACATGCTTGTCCACAGCGACAACAAGCCCGGCTCTGCATCGACGTTCGAGGCAGACCTTGTGTGGATGGCAGACGCAGAGATGCGCCCAGGTATCGACTATGACCTCAAAATAGGCAGCAAAACCACGGGCGCTCGAATCAAAGCGCTGCAGAATTTGGTCGATGTTAATACTCTCAACCGAAGCCCAGCGCCTAGCCTAAAACTCAATGAGATTGGCCGTGTCGAAATCCAAGTGGAACAGGCACTGAGCTTCGATGACTACCAGCAGAATCGAGCGACGGGGAGTTTCATTCTTATAGACCGGCTGACCAACGTAACCGTCGGCGCAGGGATGATTGCATACAAGGCAAGCAAGCCTGCCTCCAATAAATCTCATGGGCATGGCAGCTATGTTACTCCTGACGAGCGCGCCGCTCGCTTCGGGCAACAGCCGGTCACTTTACTCTTCATCGGACTGTCTGGCTCAGGAAAAACGACGCTTGCACATGCGGTCGAACGCGAACTATTCGAAAAAGGCCATGCCAGCGCTGTACTCGATGGAAAAACCATGCGCCAAGGAATAAGCGGCGACCTAGATCATAGCTCGCAAGGACGCGCTGAGAACCTAGTCCGTAGTGCGCATGTCGCGCAATTCTTAAATGACTCTGGTCTGATTTGCTGCGCCTCTTTTGTGGCGCCGACTCGCGCTTCCCGCGAGAGAGCAGCGAACATTATCGGGGGAAATAATTGTCTTATCGTCTATTTGAACCCCCCTCTTGCGGTGTGCCAACAGCGCGATCCGAGTGGGCTCTACTCAGCGTCGACGACAGATATTCCGGGCGTTTCATTCGAATACGAGACCCCAACTAACGCTGCCCTCGAATTAGACACCTCAGCGCTGACGCCGCAAGACTGCGTCGAAAAAGTGATGAGGCTACTGGGCGAACGAGGCGTTTTATAGCGCTAAACGGGATTGTCTATGTCGATGAACTGGTGGGCTAAGTCGAATTTATCTGCCAGCACTGCCGCGAGCGCCTGAACACCATAGCGCTCGGTGGCATGATGGCCCGCACTGATGAAATGCACCCCCGACTCGCGCGCGATGTGCACCGTGGGCTCAGATATTTCACCAGTGAGATAGGCATCGACACCTGCTTGCACTGCTAAGTCTATGTAGCTCTGCGCGGCGCCAGTACACCAAGCGATACTCTCTATCTGTGAGGCACCTCCGGCACTCAGACTCGCTTCAATAATAAGCGGGTCTCTGCCCAGACAGTCTCCTATATGCGCAGCCAATTCGGCACAGCTCATGGGCCTCGGCAGGCGACCTACAAGCCCTATAGGGTGATTACTGTGACGGCCCATCTCTCCGGTCTGCTCGAGTCCGAGGCGCCTTCCTAACTGCACATTATTACCGAGCTCGGCATGGGCATCGAGTGGCAGGTGATAGGCCAGCAGGCTAATTTGGTTATTGAGCAACAGCTCGATGCGCTTACGCTTGATGCCGACAATCGTCTGCTCCTCGCCCCGCCAAAAATAGCCATGGTGAACGAGGAGTGCATCGGCTCCCGCGTCGATTGCAGCTTCGATAAACGCCCTGCTTGCGGTTACCCCGCTGACTATTTTTTCAATCGTAGGCTTGCCTTCCACCTGCAGCCCGTTAGGAGCATAGTCTTTAAACTGCTCTGTGCGAAGAAGCGAACTGATTGTCGATTGCAACTCTGTAAGGCTTACCGCCATGGACCTGTCCTCTGGTAGACTATGCGCGTCTATTGATACTTCGCCTTCAGGCGCTAGGCATAAGATAATAACAATAAAAGCTAGGGCAGACCTCTTACAGTGAAACCAAGCAATCGAGCGCAAGCCATCGACCGCCTCGCGACTACGCTGCGTTTTCTCGCGTGGCCTATTGCCTGCGGGCTTCTCTTGGCGATCGTCATCGTGCAATACAACCAGCTCGCGCAATTGTCGCGTAGCAGCCAACCACCCCCCTTGGCCAGGGCACTTGCCGCACCGAGCTTTGCCGATGTCATTGCACATGCCTCGCCGGCGGTCGTGAGCATTAATGCAACAAGCGTTAACGTCGGTTCGGTAGAACGCGCCTCACCAGACAAAGTTAATCTCTACCTCGAAGAGCGCGCGAGCCTAGGCTCCGGCGTTATTATCAGCGCTGACGGCTATATTCTCACTAATTTACATGTCGTCGATACGCTATTCGATGCGTTCAATGCACAGGTCACGCTCGTCGATGGTCGTCAGACACCCGCAACCGTCGTTGCTTGGGATGAAGGCAGTGACCTTGCTGTATTACACATCAATATGGACGGACTCACGCCCATCCCTCGCGGCGACGACAGCAGCCTCCGCGTCGGCGACGTTGTTTTCGCTATCGGGTATCCCCGTAACGTTGGCCAGTCTGTCTCGCAAGGTATTGTCAGCGCGCTTCGACGCGGCGCCGATGGCACTATCGAGCGCATACAAACAGATGCCGCAATCAATCCCGGAAACTCGGGCGGCGCGCTAATCAATTCGAACGGCGAACTCGTCGGCCTAAACTCTTCGATTCTCTCCAAATCGGGCAATTTCGAAGGGATAGGGTTCGCAACGCCTGCCTCCCTCGCCGTGAACGCGCTCGAAGAAATGGTCGCTCAGGCGATCGAGGGTAACGCAGGCTATTTAGGCGTTATCACAGGTGAAGCGCTCGGGCCGCGCTCGAGCGAACTTTTCTTCGGCATCGATTCGGTGCGAGGAATGCTTGTCGAAAGCGTCGATGATGGCGGTGCCGCGATGCGCGCGGGAATCCAGCCCGGAGACGTTATCACTCGCGTGCAGGGAACCAAAGTAATCGATGGCGGCAACATTATGGCCGAGGTTCGAAATAAAAAGCCGGGGGATACTATCGAGGTAGAAGTCTACCGGCAAGGCCAGACTCTCACCTTGCCGACGACTCTCGGCTTCGGCCAGGCGATTATTATCGAGCCCTAACTTAACTCGACTAGGCTTTGATAAGACGATACTCAGCAGACAGCGCGTGTGCCTGCAGATGCTCGTTGCGCGCCAGTTCACCGGCGGTCTTTGCCAGACGGCTAGCCCCTTCTCGCGTACTAAAGATTATCGAGCTGCGCTTCTGAAAATCGTAAACGCCGAGCGCCGAAAAGAATCGCGCAGTGCCTGACGTTGGCAAGACGTGGCTTGGACCCGCGCAGTAGTCGCCGAGCGCCTCGGCGCTATAGCGCCCCATAAAAATAGCGCCCGCATGGCTTATCTTTTCCAGAAGCGATTCTGGATCAGCGATCGAAAGTTCGAGATGCTCAGGCGCTATGGCATCACTTACCCGTGCAGCTTCGTTTAGGTCTTCAACCAAAATAAAGAGCCCACGATTGGTGATCGATTTTTCGATGATGTCGCGGCGCTCCATCGTAGGTAATAACCGCTCGATACTGGCCCTAACTTGATCAAGGTAGTTCGCGTCGGTGGCAATTAGAATTGATTGCGCCTGTTCGTCGTGCTCGGCCTGAGAAAACAGATCCATAGCGATCCAATCGGGGTCAGTTTCGCCATCGCAGATAATGGTTAATTCCGATGGTCCGGCTATCATATCGATACCGACCTCACCGAACACCAATCGCTTCGCCACGGTGACATAGATGTTGCCCGGTCCGGTAATTTTATCAACCTTAGGGATGCTTTCGGTGCCATAAGCCATCGCAGCAACAGCTTGTGCACCGCCAATGGTATAGAGTTCGGTGACGCCTGCTAGCGCAGCGGCGGCGAACACAAGCTTTCCTGCCTCACCATAGGCGGTGGGAACGGTGGCTATAATTTGTTCGACACCCGCTACCTGCGCAGGAATGGCGAGCATAAGAATCGACGAAGGGTAATTCGCCTTGCCGCCCGGCGCATAGACGCCCACACGCTGTAAAGGGCTTACCTTCTGCCCAAGAACCGAACCGTCCTCTTCGCGGTATTGCCACGACTCCTGCTCCTGCTTCTGCTTTTCGTGATAACTACGAATCCTGCCGGCTGCAATTTCTAATGCCTCGCGCTGCGCCGCATCGAGACTCTCGAGCGACGCCTGCATCTGTTCGCGCGTCACTGTCAATGAGGCCATAGATTGAGCCCCGAAACCGTCAAACTGATTCGTATAGTCGAGAACTGCGGCGTCCCCCTTTGCCCGCACCTGGGCGAGAATATCGCTGACGGTTGCCGTCACGTCGTCTGCCACAATCATCTCTCGCTTCAGATGCGCTTTCAGCGCGGCGTCGAAATCTGCACTCGCACTATTAAGCTGTTTGATGGGAAGAGAAGGAGTGGTCATAGATAATTCCTTTTGCTCGCTGCGTTAATCGTTGCGCCTATGCCGCACGATTGGCAACGGCGGTCGATAATTTATCGAGTATTTCGCGAATCGCCGCATTCTTAATTTTCATTGAGGCTTTATTAACAATAATCCGCGAGCTCACGTGCGCGATAAAACCTTTCGCCTCGAGCCCGTTAGCCGTCAGTGTCTTGCCGGTGTCGACTATGTCGACAATCGCGTCGGCCAACCCCATAGAGGGCGCCAACTCGAGTGCGCCGTTGAGCTTAATCAGCTCAATTTGCACGCCTTGCTCGGCGAAATAGCGTTTAGCGATATTGACGAATTTGGTCGCCACTCTTAGACGGCCGACCGGCGCTGCCCGACCTATCGGTTCTGCTGTCATTAAACGGCAGCGGGCGATGTCTAGATCAAGCGGCTCGTAGAAGGCCTCGTCGCCGTATTCGAGTAACAAATCTTTTCCTACTACCCCAATGTCGGCGCTGCCAAATTCAACATACGTTGGCACATCGGATCCCCGAATTACCATCAGCTTGACGTGAGCGAGATTGGTATCAAAAATAAGCTTGCGGCTCAGCGAAATATCCTCCGCAGGAACGATATCTGCCTGCGCGAGCAATGGCAGCACTTCATCGAGTATGCGCCCTTTGGTGAGCGCAATGACGAGATTAGGCATGGTCATAAATCGAGTCTCTGTTTTCCACGAAGGGAATCTTTAACGCGTTTCTGCAAAGTTTTCTAACTCAGAATTTTTACGAAGGTATTCTACGAATTTTTGCGCCGAGCAATTGCAGCTTCTCCTCGATGCATTCGTAGCCGCGATCGATATGGTAGATGCGATCGACAACCGTCTCACCTGACGCTACCAGACCGGCAATAATCAGGCTGGCCGAGGCTCTAAGGTCAGTGGCCATGACCGGCGCGCCTTTTAAGGTCTCGGAACCCTCGACGATCACGGTGTTACCTTCAACCCTAATAATTGCGCCCATGCGGTTCATTTCATGCACGTGCATGAATCGATTTTCGAACACGGTTTCTGTGATTGAGCCTGACCCTGACGCGACAGAATTAAGCGCGGTGAACTGCGCTTGCATATCAGTCGGAAACGCGGGGTAAGGTGCGGTTCGAACAGACACTGCCTTCGGCTGTTTGCCATGCATGTCGAGAGAAATCCAATCCTCTCCCACCTGTACGTCTGCTCCAGCTTGTTCGAGTTTTAACAACACGGCCTCGAGAATATCTGGACGCGTATCTTTAACCTTAATCTTGCCGCGGGTCGCTGCGGCAGCTATCAAATAAGTGCCGGTTTCGATTCGGTCTGGCATCACCGAATACGTGCAGCCGTGCAGGTCAGACACGCCGTTAATCACGATCGTATCCGTGCCATGACCGCTGATGTCTGCACCCATGGCAATGAGGCAGAGAGCGAGGTCGACCACTTCAGGCTCGCGCGCCGCATTTTCTATGATTGTCTGACCGTCTGCGAGACACGCGGCCATCATGACATTTTCTGTGCCCGTTACTGTGACCATATCCATAAAGATATGCGCACCCTCTAACCGGTCTTTGACAGAGGCCTTGATATACCCGTCTTCGACAACAATATCCGCACCCATCGCTTCGAGCGCCGTAATGTGAAGATTCACGGGACGGCTGCCGATCGCACAACCACCGGGCAAGGC
>Ga0228635_1001463_pt1 | contig 11617 bp, 11 predicted proteins | sample 44DmetaG_FD_182699 | JGI IMG/M metagenome (GOLD analysis project Ga0228635, IMG submission 182699) | Seawater microbial communities from Monterey Bay, California, United States - 44D | ecosystem: Environmental > Aquatic > Marine > Coastal | place: USA: California | collected 2016-09-30 | reverse complement strand
CTTTTTTTCGCATGAGCATAAAGGCTCCACTTAAAATATCTACTTTGTTTGTTTTGAATTCACTAAGATAGCCCAAATGGTATTGCCCAAATTTTTTAGATGTAGGGAAGAGGCTAGATAATCCGAATATTTTATAAAAAGCAACTCTCGGGGTTGGAAGCCCCCTTTTAGATTCAGGTAAAAAATTACCTTTACCATCAACCATTCTTACTCCAAGTCCACCAGATTTTGGTTTTGACTTCATGAAGTTTACAGTTTTTAGAAGTGTGTCTTCTTCTATTACTGTGTCTGGGTTAAGAAGAAGAATGAATTCACCATTAGCTTCTTTTATAGCTTGGTTATTAGCTGTTGAAAAACCTAAGTTTTTTTTGTTTTCTATGAGTTTAACTGATGGGAATTTATCTTTGACCATTTGAACAGATCCATCAATTGAGTTGTTGTCAACAACAAATACTTCACCATTAATTTTTTCTAAACCTTTTTGAACTGAATTCAAGCATTGTTCTAGGAAAAATTCAACATTGTAGTTGACAATGATAACACTTACGCAATATTTATAATTGAATGACAAAGGGTTGTAAGCTTAAAATTTAACTGCTATACAAGAAATCTCAATAGATACGTCTAATGGAAGTTTTGCTACCTGTACCGTTTCTCTTGCTGGAGGTGTTTTTGTAAAGTAGGAAGAGTAAACTTCATTTACAGCTGTAAAATCATTTAAGTCTTTTAAGAAGATACTACATTTAACTACGTTATCTTCATTCATATCTGCTTCTTTTAATAATGCAAAAATATTAGAAAGTACTTGTTTTGTAGCGTTTTCAATAGAATCCATAACAAGGTCTCCATTTATTGGATTTAAAGGTATTTGCCCACTCACGTAAAGCGTATTGTTGGCTAAAATGGCTTGACTGTATGGTCCCAAGGGAGCTGGAGCTCCAGATATTTGAATTGCTTGTTTCATTTTGTTTTATTTATTTTTTTAAATTTATAAAAATAGTTACCCATTGTTTAACTTTGTACAAGTTTAATAAAATTTACTAAGAAAGCATTGAAAGTTCTATTGATAGATAATTTTGATTCCTTTACATTTAATTTGAGTCATTTATTAGAAGGTCTCAATACTGAAGTGAAGGTTGTACGAAATGATAATGTTACTCATTCTGATTTAGATTGGTGTAATAAGATTGTTCTTTCTCCAGGTCCAGGGGTACCTTCAGATGCAAAAGGAATGAACGAGGTAATCTCTTTGATGTATGACAAAAAACCGATTCTGGGAGTTTGTCTTGGAATGCAAGCTTTGTCTGAGTTTTTTGGAGATTCTATTTATAATTTAAGTAAAGTTTTTCATGGTGTACAAAAGAATATCCATTTAGATAATAATACAATTTTATTTGAAGGGATGAATGTTGTCCAAGAGGTGGCTTTATATCATAGTTGGGCAGTTGAATTAAAGGAAGGTTCTTGCTTTTTGCCTCTAGCTTTTTCTGAAGATAATGTTTTAATGGCAATCAAACATATTGATTTTCCTGTCTTTGGAATTCAGTTTCATCCTGAATCAATACTTACTAGAAATGGAAAAGAAATGATAGAGAATTTTTTAAAACTTTGAATCTTTTTGATTTTTAACTATATTGTACTACTTTAAAAATAAACAACCAATAAATTATGAAACAAGTATCTATTTTTTTATTCTCTATTGTTATACTTTTCTCCTGTAGTAATGATAGTAAGATATACTCAAAATATAAGGATTTATCTGAGGGTGGTGTATGGGATAAAGAAGACGAAATTTTCTTCAAAGTTCAAGTAAAAGATATCTCAAGCACTTATGATTTGAAGTTTTTATTTAGACATTTAAGTGAGTTTGCTTATAAAGATTTAAATATTAAGGTTACTGAGACTTCTCCGAGTAAGAGAGAGTCTGTTTCTGAATATAGTTTGAATTTAGTTGATGAAAATGGAGATTACATAGGAGAAGAAGTTATGTCTGTAATTGACTGTGAAACCATTGTGGAGTCCAATAAAAAATTTAATGAGAAAGGTGTTTATATTTACAAAGTAGAACACGTTATGAGTGTTTCATCAATTGGAAATGCTATTGAATTAGGTTTTACTGTTGAAAAGAATTCTAAGGATTAGGCTAAGCTTTACTAAAAATAAAAAAAAAACGGTTCAAAGATTTGAGCCGTTTTTGGGTTATAGCCGAATGTTTTGAGTGATAATTATTAGTTCTTCTTTTAATTTTTCATGTCATGTTTAGTTATGTATGAGAACTAAACTAGATCAAACCAGAACATATTTTCATTCTTATAATTCTTTTTGTAGCTTCATCAACTGATTTTTTAAATTCAGAGTTTGTTCTATAGAGATTTAAAATATTTGAATGAGCTTTTTTTGCATCTAGAGGCATAAGAAGTATGTCACAACCTGCTTGAATTGCTTTTATTGAAGAGCTAGGAACACTTGAAACACCTCCCATATTCATTGCGTCAGTTACGATTAAACCTTTGAAGTTTAAACTGTCTCGTAGTAATCCTTTAACGATTGTTGGAGATAGGGTGGAAGGTAAGCCCTTTGTATCAAATTCTGGATTATTTTTAACTGCTATATGGGCAACCATGATAGATAGAACTCCTTTTTGAATTAAGTTTGGATAGTTATGGATTTCTTTCAACTCCCCATTGATAACTTGTAAAGACTTGTGGGTATCACCAGAAACTAATCCGTGTCCAGGGAAATGTTTTGCTGTTGCAATTATTTGGTGTTTTTGAGACTCTTGTATGAAAGCGTTTGACCACGGAACAATATTTTTAGGATCTTTCCCAAATCCTCTGTAGCCAACAGTTGAGTTAGAAGACATATCTACTACTGGAGAAAAGTTGTAATTGATTCCAATTGAATTTAATTCTTGTGAAATTGTTTTTGCTCCAGAGATAACTTCATCAATAGTTGAAAGTTGGTTAGCTTTTTTTACAACAGTAGTTTCTTTTATTTTATTGTTAAACAAGCTCGGTTCGGCATCTGCTGAATATAAGAAAGGTAAATTACCTTTTCTCTTATTCAATACTTCAAAAGTTTTTATTTGCTCTGTAAATTTATTTTTTGTTCCATTTAGCATTAAGACTCCACCAATAATTCTTGAATTGATGTGTTTTTTTATTGTTTCCTCTGTTTGACCATATCTTCCGACAGCTGGCATGATTAGTTGTGCTACTATTGATGTATCATCAAGGTTTAGAAAAATTTCCTCAACTTTATTGTCTAAATCTTTGTTATCTGATAGGTAATCTTTCAGTTGAAATTTAGTTTGGTTAACTTCTTTATCTTGCGCGCATGCTTGTATTAAAAATAAAGAAGTACTGATGATGTATATTATTTTATTCATAATTAAAACCTTTTGAGCAAAGATAGTTTTTAGGTTTGTGTTATTTTTTTTATTCTCATCCTTTTATGAACATCAAGGAGTCAATAATCATTCCAAATTAGTTCAATTAATCCGATATCTCAGAAGCTTCCATGACAATCATTTTTATTTTATTATCATAATTAAAAGCAATCTGTTTTAGGGTGTTAATTTTATTTTTTTCAATTAAGATAAAAATGATGTCTTTATTTTCGATTGCATCTAATTCATTGCCTTTTAATATAGTTCCTTTGATGCCGATTTGATCTGAAATTAATTTACTAAGTATGGAGAGGTTTTTAGAAGATGAAATATGAACTATCTTTTGGTTAGACGAACCTGTTAAAACTGTATCTATTAATTTTGATGTTGTGAAAATACTTATTAAACTCCATAATGCTAACTCTAAACTTTTGAAAGTTATAGCGACTAAGATAACCACTGCTACATCTAATATGAGTACAATTGTACTTGTTTTTATCTTGAATTTGTTGGAGAATATTTTAGCAAGGATAGTACCTCCTCCAGCAGAAGCACCACCTTTAAAGATAAATCCAAGACCAATGCCAACTGAAATACCACCATATAAAGTGGATAGTAGTAATTCATAACTTAAAACAGGTAGTTTAAAATGCTCGAATAGAAAAGTAAAAAAAGCTAAACTAAAAATACAAGCAATGGTTCTAAATGCAAATGTTTTCCCTAATGTTTTTATGCTAAGTGCTATTAATGGTAGGTTTATTAATACCATTAAAGAACCTATTGAAATATTTGTTAAACTATGAAAAACAATTGCTAAGCCAGCTGTTCCTCCTGTTGCAATTTCGTTTGGGGCAAGAAATGCTGTAATCCCAAAAGCCATAATTAAACTTCCTAAAGTAATGTAGGAGTAGTCTATCAAAGAGTTTTTTAATGTTATTTTCATTTATTTGAAAAGCCATTGAAAACAGTGTTAACTGACCAGGCTTCAGGTTTTTCATTAAACCAAGGTTTTATTTTTGGCCAAATCTCACCAAAAGTTTCTGAAGTTCTATATTTTTCTAAAGCTTCTTCATTTTCCCATTGGCTGTAAGTCATGATGATTTCAGGGTTTTTTAGATCTTGAAGAAGTTGCATTCCTTTACAACCTTCAAAACCATTAACCTTATGTTTTATTGTTTCGAAGAAAGTTAGAAAAGAGTTAACTTTCTCTTTTTCAAAATGAAGTTTTACGATTCTAGTTAGCATTAAAATAAAGATTCTATGGTTTCTTTTGATCCTCTTGGGGAGAATTCTATTCGAACAACATCTCCTACATGCATTCCAAAAAGTTTTTCGGCACCTCCACCGCTTCCGTTTGCTCCTCTGTTTATAGAAATTTCAAGTAGGTTTTTTTCATTAAATAGAGCAACTCTTTCTCCCTGAGATACTTCGTTGTATGTAGAGGATATTGTTTCAATGAAGTAGTTTTTTTGTTTGAAAAAAATTGTAAAAGGGGTGTCTTTTCCGTTTAATTCAAATAATTCTTTTGATACGTTGACTATTAAGTTACCGTATGAGTCAATGTGGATAACATTCCCTTTAATTAAGTTTTTTTCTACTATTGCGTTTTGGTAGAATGCATTTTTAAAGTTATTGACCGGTGAAGCAAAAGTATCTATGTTTTCTCCTTTTAAAATTTTACATGCAATAGGAACAAGCATGTTTTTTGTAGGGAATTTGAAAAGCTTTGGATTCGATAAAACATCATCTATCCTCCAAAGTTTGTCGTAGTTTTCTTGTTGAAGAAACGCACCAAAAAAACCATTATCATTGGCAATGAAATAGTGACCTTTGAATTCTAGTATTGTTGGGAATGAACCATCGGTTCCACTAAAGTTTACGATAGGCTCTGTGTCTACACCAATTATATGAACGGTGCCTTTTGGAAAATCACTATAACAGGATGAAAGATAGTATGCAGCTTCAGATACATTGAATGGTTTTACTTGGTGAGAAATGTCTATTATTTTGGTATTTGGATAATCAGAAAGTATGGCTCCTTTGATAGAAGCTACATAATGATCTTTAATCCCCATGTCTGTTGTTAGCGTAATAATCGACATTGCTATTTATTATCCTGTAGAATTTGTGAAATATTTCTAATTTTTGCTCAAAAATAAGTTTATTCGGAGTAATTTTGATGAAAATAAAGAAATAATTTACATTGCAAGAAAAGATTTTAGAAATTAAAGGGATGAACCCCGCTGAGTTATTCGGAGTGAATAATTCTAAATTAAAGAAAATTAAAAGCTTTTTCCCTACTTTAAAAATTGTTGCTAGGGGAAATAAAATTAACGTTTTAGGTAATTTCGATGATATCGCCCTTTTTGAGGTTAAGTTTCAACTTTTTCTTGATTTTTTTCAAAAATTCAATTCGATTTCAGAGAATGAAATCATCGCTTTGATGTCAGATGACGGGGCTTTAATGGTTTCCGGTTCTGCAAATGATATTCTTGTTCATGGAAATGGAGGGGCAAAAATTAAAGCAAGAACTCAAAACCAACGTAAACTTGTTGAGGCTGTAAATAAAAACGATATGGTTTTTGCAGTTGGCCCTGCAGGTACAGGAAAAACATACACGGCTGTTGCTTTAGCGGTTAGAGCATTAAAAAATAAAGAAGTTAAGAGAATAATTTTGACTCGTCCAGCTGTCGAAGCAGGAGAGAATTTAGGTTTTTTACCTGGAGATTTAAAAGAGAAACTAGATCCTTATATGATGCCTTTATACGATGCTCTTAGGGATATGATTCCTCCTGAGAAGTTAGCTGAAATGCTAGAATATGGTGTGATTGAAATTGCACCGTTGGCTTTTATGAGAGGTAGGACTTTAGATAAAGCATTTGTTATTTTAGATGAAGCGCAGAATGCTACTCCTATGCAGATGAAAATGTTTTTAACAAGAATGGGAATGACTGCTAAGTTTGTTGTAACTGGAGATATGTCACAAATTGATTTACCAAGACATCAGAAATCTGGTTTAGCTTTTGCTCTAGATGTGTTGAAAGAAATAGATGATATTAGTATAATTAGATTAAATCAGAACGATGTAATTAGACATCAATTAGTAAAGAAAATTATAGATGCTTTTGATAAAGCAGAACAATAAAACAATTAACATGAATAATTCATTAACGAAAGCAAATTTTAGTTTTCCAGGTCAAAAAGCGGTTTATAATGGTAAGGTTAGAGATGTTTATACCTTGGAAAATGATGTTTTAGTGATGGTTGCATCGGATAGAATTTCTGCTTTTGATCATATTTTAACAAAAGGGATCCCTTATAAAGGACAAGTGTTAAACCAGGTTGCTACAATGTTTTTAGACGCTACTAAAGATATTGTCCCAAATTGGTTGATTGGTACTCCAGATCCAGCGGTTGCAGTAGGGTATGCTTGCGAACCTGTTCGAGTAGAAATGGTTATACGTGGTTATTTAGCAGGACATTCTGCAAGAGAGTATAAGTCTGGTGTAAGAGAATTATGTGGGGTAAATATGCCAGAGGGAATGAAAGAAAACGATAAATTCCCAGAACCAATAATTACTCCAGCTACAAAAGCTGAAGAAGGACATGACGAGGATATTTCAAGAGAAGCTATTTTAGAAAATAATATTGTTCCAGAAGACATTTATGTTCAAATGGAAAAATATACAAGGGCTTTATTTCAGAGAGGAACAGAGATGGCTGCTGAAAAAGGATTGATCTTGGTTGATACAAAATATGAGTTTGGGATTAGAAATGGAGAGGTTATTTTAATTGATGAAATTCATACTCCAGATTCTTCTCGATATTTTATTGCAGAAGGATACGAAGAAAGACAAGCTAAAGGTGAAGCTCAAAAGCAATTGTCTAAAGAATTTGTTCGTCAGTGGTTGATTGAGCATGATTTTCAAGGTTTGGAAGGACAAGTGGTGCCAGAAATGCCAGATGATTTTGTTGAAACTGTTACAGAAAGGTATATTGAGTTATACGAAAAAATTACTGGATTAGATTTTCAGAAATCAGATGTTTCTAATATTGAGGAAAGAATTGAAAGAAATGTAGTTAGTTTCTTAAACAAGATGAAATAATTCAAAAAAAAGTATTTAATAAAGCCATCTTTTAAGATGGCTTTATTGTTTTTTAACAACTTCATCCAAACACAATCGTTATTTTTGTGTGGACTAAAAAATATAAAATGGAAAAGTTTTTCAAGATGTTTTTTTCAATGAAGATGATGACTTTAGGTATGTTCGTCTTTTTGATAGCTATAGGTGCAGCAACTTTTTATGAATCTGCCTATGATATACAGACAGCGCGTTTAATCGTTTATAACGCACTATGGTTCGAGATGTTATTGGTTTATTTAGGGATGGGCTTAATTGCTAATATATTCGAACAAAAGATGTTTAGAAGAGAAAAAGCTTCTGTTTTAGCTTTTCATTTGTCTTTTATTATTATACTAATTGGCTCTTGGACAACTCGATATGTAAGTTTTGATGGGTTGATGTTAATTAGAGAAGGACAACAATCTGATTTCATTTACTCATCCGACCCTTTTTTATGGCTTAAAATTAACGATGGAAAATTACAATATACTGAGAGTCGTAAAATGTTTATGTCAGAGATAACGAATAACGATTTTGAATTAGATATTGATTTCCCAAACCATAACACTCCAATTTCTATAGAATATGTTGATTTCCAAAAAAAGGTAATTGATTCTTTAGTTATAAACGATTCTATCAAAGGAATGGCTCTAGATATTGTTACAGATGGAATGAAGTCAAATTATTTAACTCCTAATGGGTTTGTGATGGTTGGAGATGTTGCTATTTCTTTTGATAAAAAAGATGCCATGCCAGGAATCCAAATTTCAGAAGACAAAGATAAAATAATGTTAACTTCTAAGTTTCCATTAAAATACCTTCCTATGTCAGAAATGCAAAAAGCAAGACAAACAGGCGAACCAATTAACGAAGCTTTGTATGTGCATGTTCCTGTCGATTCTACCGTTGAGTTTAAGACAACTACGCTATATTTAGTAAATAATCAGCAGTTTGTGTTTAAACAAGCGATACGAAATGCAAAAGTCACAAAACTTCCATCAGGTAAAAAGAATGTAGGATCAGATTACCTAATCGTGAAGGTTTCTGATGGTGAAAAATCAAGAATAGTTGAATTAGAAGGTGGAATGTCGGCTATTCCTGCACATACAACTTTTCAATTAAACGGGTTAACTTATGAAATGGAGTACGGTTCAAAGAAAATAGATTTACCTTTCGCTATTGCGTGTAATGATTTTCAATTAGACAAATACCCTGGTTCCGAAACCGCTTCTTCTTTTGCTAGTGAAGTAACAGTAATTGATGAAGAGATGAACCATACGCATAATCAAAGAATTTTCATGAATAATGTAATGGATTACAGAGGTTACCGATTTTTTCAATCTGCATATGATCTCGATGATTCTTCAACACCAGAAAATGAAGAAGGAACTAGGTTGAGTGTGAATTATGATTGGTGGGGTACAAATATATCTTATTTAGGCTATTTATTAATGTCAATTGGTATGTTGATGTCTTTATTTTCTCCGCATAGTAGATTTAAAGAGTTGAATGCTAAATTGAAGAAAACTAGAGTTAGAAGGGAGTCTTTGATGACTATTCTATTGTTATTAGGTTTAACTTTCTCTAATGTTTCTTTTTCTCAAAATGAAGATTCACATGCAGGACATAACCATGATGACCATAGCGGACACGACCATAGTATGCATGATGGGCATGACCATAGTTCACATGATCCTCATCAAGATGTACGTTCAGGACATGACCACTCAAATAATCAAAAAGTAGAGAACAATACACAAAGATCGGAGAATTCAGATCCATCTAACGATGTTTTTAACATTATGTCAGTTGAGCATTCTGAAAAACTAGAGTCTTTAATGGTTCAAGATTACGATGGAAGAATTGTACCTCTTCATACAAGTTGTGATCAACTTCTAAGGAAAATTTACAGAAAAAACACTTACGAAGATAAAAATGCAGTGCAAACGATTATGAGTATGCACATGTATCCTCAGTATTGGATGAAACAACCTATTATATATGTTTCTTCAAACTTAAGAAAGAGTTTTAATGTTGGGGAACATGCTTCATTTGTTGATCTATCGAATGCAAATGGTGATTTCAAATGGATGAAAGAATACGATGAAGCTCACAAAAAACTTGAAAAGTTGAGAGATGAGTTTGATAAAAAAATCATAAAATTAGTAGAGAAATTTCAGGTTGTTCAAGCAATTTTTTCTTGGCAGTATATGAAAATTATGCCCGTAAAAGGAGCTCCAAACAATAAGTGGTTTGTTCCTCTGAGTAGAGAGTTGATTCAAATGGATTCGTCATCATCGATGATGGCGCTTCAGTATTTAACTCAATTAGACAAAGCTTCCACATCCAATAAATACGGAGAAGCAGAAGATTTATTGGAGAGTTTAAAATCTTTTCAGAAAGAAGAAGGGAAGGAAGTAGCACCTTCTGATACCAAAATTAATGTGGAGATTAGTTATAATAAGATGCATATTTTTAAGAATTCTTGGTATAGCTATTGCTTAATTGGAATGATTTTATTGATTGTTTTCTTTATTCGAATTTTTATTAAGCCATCATTATCTGTTGAAAGAACGTTTAATCGACTTGGTAAAGTTTTAGCTGCTTTTTTAATTGTTGTTTTTGTTTATCATGGAGTAGGTTTAGGATTTAGATGGTTTATAACTGGTCACGCACCTTGGTCTAATGGTTATGGTGCAATTATTTTTATTTCATGGGTTACTATGATTGCTGGTTTTGCATTTTCAAAGAAAAATCCTGTCATCTTAGCTGGAACAGCAATTTTAGCTGCTTTAATGATTTTTGTTTCTGAAATGAATTTAATGGATCCTGAAATTACACCAATTCAACCTGTGTTAAAATCTTATTGGTTGATGATTCATGTTTCTATTATTACTGGGAGCTACGGTTTCCTTGGGTTGGGTGCGATTTTATCATTATTGAATCTAGTTCTTTATACACTTCGAAACAAAAACAATGGAAAAGTAATAACTTTACATATTACAGAACTTTCTTACGTTTCTGAAATGACAACAACTTTAGGTTTGTTTATGTTAACTATTGGAACATTTTTAGGAGGTATTTGGGCGAATGAATCTTGGGGGAGATATTGGGCTTGGGACCCAAAAGAAGTGTGGGCGTTAGTTTCCGTTCTAGTTTATGCTGTTATTTTACATTTAAGATATATTCCAGGTTTAGCAGGTAAGTTTTTATTTAATACGGTTTCCTTTTGGGGTTATTCTGCTATTCTATTCACCTTTTTTGGTGTGAATTTTTACTTAGTAGGTTTACATTCTTACGCTCAAGGAGATGGACTGGGAACCGTTCCTTCAGGAATTATAATAACAGTTATTGTATTTTTATTGTTTAATATTTTCGCATACTTGAGAAATAAAGTATATTTAAAAACTAAATAATTTCACATGAGTTTATACGATTTTAAACTAAAGGATATATCAGGGAAAGATTTTGATTTTAGTACCTTAAAAGGTAAAAAAGTCATGCTTGTTAATACGGCATCAGCCTGTGGTTTTACACCACAGTTTGGAGAGCTAGAAGAACTGTATAAAAGTAAAAAAGCTAATGATTTTGAAATTATTGGTTTTCCTTCCAATGATTTCGGAGCTCAAGATCCTGGGTCAAATGATGAAATAGCTACATTTTGCCAAAAGAATTATGGTGTTACTTTTCCAATGATGTCCAAAGTAGTTATTCTTGGAGAAGAAGCTTCATCCATTTATAAATGGATGCAAAGTGAACTTGGGGTAGAGGTTAAATGGAATTTTCATAAATTTTTAGTGGATGAAAATGGAGAACTTGTAAAAGATTTACCTTCTCGAGTAGGTCCATTATCGGATGAAGTTTTAAACTGGTTAGAAAAATGAACCAGTTCTTAGATATTTTAGCTTTTGCCGCTCATCCTGATGATGTAGAGTTGTCATGTTCTGGAACATTGATGAAGCACATAGCCGATGGAAAAAAAGTTGGTATTATTGACCTTACTGAAGGAGAGCTTGGTTCTAGAGGTTCTGTAGAACTTCGTTATCAAGAAGCTGAAGCAGCATCTAAAATAATGGGCTTGGCTGTTCGTGATAATTTAAAGATA
>Ga0228635_1001460_pt1 | contig 11640 bp, 8 predicted proteins | sample 44DmetaG_FD_182699 | JGI IMG/M metagenome (GOLD analysis project Ga0228635, IMG submission 182699) | Seawater microbial communities from Monterey Bay, California, United States - 44D | ecosystem: Environmental > Aquatic > Marine > Coastal | place: USA: California | collected 2016-09-30 | reverse complement strand
AAATGACAGGAACGGGCAGTTGTTTTTCCAGGAGCACGAGCTTGACAGCCTGAACCAGACCCTGAAAGAGCACGGGATCGGTGATCTGAGACAGCTTATCCGCATGGCGGAGGAGATTGGCAGGGAGGAGGGATTGTCCCTGTCCGCAACCACGGACGCCAAATACCTGGAGGTGGGATTGTCCAGCAAGAGCGACAATGTAAATGCTATCCTGGAGCGGCTTGGCACTGCGTGGGGCATTCAGGCTGAGGACTGTTCTTTCTGGGGGGACGAGTATATCGGGCTTTCAGAGGGACTGTTCGGCAGTGACAGCTTCATGATCACAGAACGGACCATGGCAGGGGATTTCTTTGACGTGTCAGAGGCACGGGGAGAACGCCCCGAAAATGTGCAGGTACTGGGAGGAGGTGTGGAACAGTTTATCGGCTTTTTGGAAGCCCAGAGTAATTTATAATTAAGACAGGTTAAGAGGATGAAAGTATGAGGAGATTAGGAAAAAGAATTCTGGCGGGCATCGCTGCCTGCTGTATGGTCTGCACCACTATGCCGGAGATTCCGGTGTGGGCGGACGCAGAGGGAACTACCTATTACGTGGACCAGGACGGGGGGAACGATGATGCGTCCGGTACCAGTGAAGCGGAGGCCTGGTCCTCCCTTGACAAGATCAACAGTGTTACATTTCAGCCCGGCGACCGTATTCTCTTTCAAAAAGGAGATGTGTGGACAGGGCAGTTAAGTCCCAAGGGGTCCGGTGAGGAGGGAAATCCCATTGTCATCGGCGCTTACGGTGAAGGGGATGAAAGGCCCAGGATCGACGGCAATAACTGGTGCGGGGAAGACGGGGATGACCTGGAAAACAGGATCTTTAACTCGGCTGTCTACTTCTACAACCAGGAATACTGGGAGATCACATCCCTGGAAGTGACCAACAGAATACCCGGGGACAACCCGGATGACCACATTAAGAAGTACGGGATCCTGATCATGGGAGAGGACGCGGGGACACTGCGCCATATGTACTGTCAGAATCTGTATGTGCATGATGTAGTCTCACACCCCATCGGTCAGCAGGCCGGCATCGGGCGCGGCGGTATCATTTACATTATCAGGGGCAATCAGGTACCTACCAATTGGGATGATATTGTAGTGGAGAACAACTATGTCGGGCCGAATATCAACCATTACGGCATCAACTTCCTGTCCACATGGGGAAGCAGTCAGTTCCAGCACGAGAGCGGCATTCCGGACAGCGAGTATGCAGGTCAGAGGGTCAACAGCACCAATCTTGTGATCCGCAACAACTACTGCAAGGATATCGGAAACGCGGCCATCTGTCCCTCCGCCTACAGCAATGCCCTTATAGAGCACAACACCTGTGACGGCTGCAACAGCGGACCTAACGGAAACGTGCCGGTATGGTGGGAGAACGGTGACTGTACCGTGGTGCAGTTCAATGAGGTCTTCGGTTCAGGTGCATCCAGCAGCAAGGAGGATTCCCAGGCATTTGACGCGGATGTGAACGCGAAACTGAATTATATCCAGTATAACTATACACATGACAACCCGTCAGGCGCATTTTTCGAGTGTGCCCTGGGGACAAAATACACCACATATATCCGTTACAACATCAGCGAGAATGACGGATGGGGAACCAACGTATACGGCGGCGGGGCCATTGTGACTCTGGGCGGATATTCCAGCGGAAGCGGAAATAAGATGTATGTGTATAACAATGATTTTTACCTCAGTGAAGGCCATGACAGCTATATCACCAACAACTGGGACCAGCAGCAGTTAAACGATGCGGACTTCCAGTTTAAGAACAATATCATTTACAGTGACGCCCAGTCCAAAGGCTGGAGTGAATGGTTTAAGGGCAGCGTGGACAACAATGCTTACGGCGGCACGGACCAGAATATCAGAAGAGCGGATGATGAAAATGCATTGGAAGTTAAAGCTTCTGATTTTGAAGATCTGGGAACAGCAGGCGCCGGAGTGGACGGGTTTAAGCTGAAAGAGACTTCCGGCTGTATAGGCACGGGAGCGCTGATACCGGATAACGGCGGACTTGACTATTTCGGCAATCCGGTATCCTCTGACGGATACCCCAATGTCGGCGCTGACAATAGTTTTGCTGAGATTGGCGCGCAGAATGCGGGAATCGACTTCGAGGACCGTCCTGAGGAGGAGACAGCACTTACAGGCTCATACGCAGACTGTGATTTCCGGGAGGGATGGCTTACCGCACAGACAGGAAGCTCCAAAGAGCTGTACGGGGACGGACAGAGTACGGTATATAAGATCAGCCTTCCGGACAATAAGACCCTCAAATCCTTCCAGGCACACTGTTCGGGAAGCGCTCTGGTGAAGATCGGGGGCAATGGATATGAGAAGACATTCAACATTACAACACTGAAAAATACCTATGAACTCCAGATTCCATCTGCCATCAAGGAAATGACAGTCACTGTCAACTCCCCAAAAGGAAGCAGTGATGTAAAGTTTGACAACCTGGTTTTGGAGGATGCGGAGTATGCGAGATACAACCTGGCACTGAACCAACCCGCTTATTCAGATGGGAACGACCAGTACTCACCATCTTGCGGAAACGACGGGGATGAGGGAACCATGTGGGTACATGCAGGGGATGACCTGGACGGCTATTGGTTCGTGGATCTGGGACAGGATTATGATCTGTCGGATTTTGAGCTGGTGTTTGAACAGGATGAAGAGAATGCCTGGGGTTACACCATAGAGGCAGCACGTGATGGTGAGGAGTACTTTGAGGAACAGCCTATTTATGACGCGTCAGAAAATACAGATGGTTCCAGAGTGCAGACCGGAAGCTTTGAACCGGGTACTTCCTATCGGTTTATCCTGATCAGATTGACAAAATTCCCGGGGGATGACTACTGGCCCGGATTTGCGGAATTTAAGGTTTATGAGAGGGACAACAGTGAGCTTGACAAATCTGCTTTGACAGATTTGATCCTGAAAGTAAAATACATGCAGCAGGGAAATTATACAGATGAGTCCTGGCAGAATCTGATGAATGCACTGGAACAGGCAAAAGCAGATTTTAACGCGGCAGTTACACCGGAGCAGGTGGATGCAGCCATTTATGCGCTTCAGGCAGCAGTGGACAGTCTGGATGAGCATACAGACGGCAATCTGGCACTGAATAAGCCGGTGACATCATCTGCGGAAGAGTATGCGCCTGCATCAAACGGCAATGACGGAAGCACAGATACTTTATGGATCGTAAACGGTGACGCTGTGGAAGATCTGCTTCCTCAGTGGTGGCAGGTGGATCTGGGCAGTGAGTTTGTACTCAGCAATTACCAGCTTGATTTTGAAAAGGATGATGCGGAAGGGTTCTGGCAGTACAGAATCGAAGGCTCAAAAGACGGAGAGAATTTTGATGTCCTGGAAGATAAGACAGGGGCCGAGAGCGGTATCCGTACGGAAACAGGTACACTGACATCTGCGGAGAGTTACCGTTATGTCAGAGTGGTTCTCACAGGATTCCCGGAATACGACGGTGCGGACTACTGGCCTGCATTTGCGGAATTCCAGGTATTCGGGCAGGAACCTGCAGAGCCGGAAGTGGATAAAGAGCTTCTGAAGGCGAAAGTGGAAGGTGCAAAGGCCTTGAACCCGGATAAATATACGGAGGAGAGCTACGGCGTCCTTCTGGATAAGGTCGCCGAGGCGGAAGCAGTGATCGAAGACGATGAGGCAGCACAGGAGCTGGTGGACCAGAAATGTGATGAACTGCAGGCTCTTATCGATGCCCTTGAAGTCAAAGTGATCGAACAGGTGAAGAAAGACAGGCTTGCTGCAATGGCAGCGGGATGCAGGGAGGCTGATCCTGAACTATATACGGAGGAGAGCTTCCGGAACCTTACCGATGTACTGGCTCAGGCATCCGAAGCACTGGAAGAGACCTGGTATACCCAGGAGATGGTAGATAATATTTCAGCTCTTCTGGAGGAGGCCGTAAATGGTCTGGTACCGGCAGAGGAGGTTTCAGCGGAGGACACGGCAAGGGACCTGGCGAAGATGAGACTCGCCCAGGCAGCAGCACTTGATACAACCCTCTATTCAGAGGAAAGTCTTGAGAAGATCGCGCTGCAGAGCAAAGCACTCAGCGATGCCCTGGAGAATCCGGAACTGACGGCTGAGGAGATCAACAGCCTGACAGCACAGCTTACAGCGGCTCTGTCTGAACTCACAGATAAGGAACAGTCTGCGGAAGTTGACAGAGAGAAGCTGAATGCCAAGATCATTGAGGCAAAGGCTATCGAGCAGGGTGATTTTACAGATGAAAGTTATGGAAATCTGCAGAATGCCATAATTGCAGCCGAGGGCGTATACGCGGATAAGAATGCCACACAGGAACAGATTGATGAGCAGGTAGAACTGCTGAAAAATGCCATATCCGCACTGGAGAAGAAACCGGCAGAAAAACCGGATGATCCGGATGATCCGAAAGACCCGGAAAAACCCAGTGACCCGGAAGATCCGCATAAACCAGGTACCACACCAACGACACCTACGACACCGGGGGATAACGGCAGTGACAAACCGAAACCGCCTGCAAAACCGTCCGGAAGCGGACAGGGAAATAAGAATACCGGTACCAACAACAATGGAAGCGGCGCAAAAGGTACTTCCGGCGGCAGTAGTGTGAAGTCACCCAAGACAAAGGACGAGGCAAGGACAGGAATGTTTGCAGGTCTTTTTGCAGTATCGGCGGCAGGTATCATTGTATTGGAAATGAAAAAGAAAAGAAACAGAAGATAACAGAAGGAAACGGGAAACCGGGGCAGCCAAACCACAGAGGGGAGGCTGTCCCGGTCTTTCTTATTTCTTCTTTTTTTTGTTCCTGGTCTTCTTTTTCCGGTGTCTTTTGATCTTAATGATAAGGAGCACAATATAGAAGATAACGGCTGACAGCAGGAAAATGAGCGCCGGATACTTCCACGTGGGCATGTTCCGGAAGTTATATCTGAGTTCCTGGAAGAATTCTCCCAGGGAACTGGAAGAGGTCTTGGGTGTCCTTCCGGCAGACGCGCTGTCCGCGGTATTATTCTGTGCGGCTGCCCCGGCTGTATTTGCTGTATTGGCAGGAGAGTCTTTGGCCGCAGCCAGGAATTCCGGCAGGGTGAGGGTCGGACAGACTTCTGCATGGCTTGATGAGAGTAGCTGCTCGCCCAGATAATACTCTGTGGTCTGTATTTTTTTTTCCAGGGAAGTCTTACGGGTCAGTTTCTCAACATGCAGGTCTGTCGGCAGGTCCGCTGTTGCGGTATCTGTAAAACGCGTCATCATTTTAGCTTTGGTCAGGTTGTAGAGATAATGCTCAATGGGCAGGGGTTTCAGACATTCAACCTCCCCCTTCTGGGCAAGAACTACCTTATGAAAATTGGAAAATCCGTAGTCTAAAAGTGCCGCGGTATCCGGATACTGATAGACGGCATTGTCGGCCAGGACCACAGAAATCAGGTACATGCCGTTTCTCTGGGCATATGTCACAAGCGAGTTTCCGGCATCGCTTGTGTATCCTGTTTTGCCGCCCAGACATCCATCGTAATGCATGTCACCGGATACCAGCATCTTGTGATGGTTGTTCAGCCAGCGTTCCTCGTCTGTGATGTTGGTCTTTGGCTCAATGTAGTATTCCGTTCCGATGATCTTGCGGAAGGTCTCGTTTTTAAAGGCTTCTCTGGCAATATTGGCGAGATCCCGGGCTGTGGTGTAATGTTCCGGGTCATGAAGGCCGTTGGCATTGACAAAGTGGGTGTTTTTGCATCCGAGCTTCTCCGCTCTGGCGTTCATCATATTTACAAAGTCAGGGATACTGCCGCCCACAAACTCAGCTACGCCGGATGAGACCTCATTGGCGGATGCCAGCAGGATGGCGTACAGACTCTGTTCCATGGTAAGTATCTCGCCGGGCTTAATGCCGATATGAGTGCTGCCGGGTTCTATGCCGTTTACAGCCTCAGCCGAGAAGGTGACCTGGTCTGTCAGAGCGCTGTTCTCAATGGCGATCAGGGCTGTCATGATCTTAGTGGTGCTTGCCGGGTACCTCTTTTCGTCGATACCCTTGGCGTAGAGTATCTCCCCTGTCTCTGCGTCCATAAGAATGGCGGTTTCCGCAGCTACCTGCGGGCCTGTGGGCCACCCCGGAAGCGCATCGGACTGGACCTCCCAGTTATAACTGTCCGGCGGCGCATTTGGGTCCTTTGGCGCCTCGGCGGCATCTGCAGGTGCGTTTGGATCGGCCGGGGCGGCATTTGGGTCGGCTGCTGCGGCATTTGGATCTGCTGCGGCAGCGTTTGGGTCAGCAGGTGCCTGCGCTGCGTTCTGGGCAGCTCCGTATACTGAGGCCTGTCCGCTGCCGAGAAGAAGGCAGGAAGCCAGGACCAGGGCATTTATCCATAGTTTGGTTTTTTTCACAATAAAATCCTCATTTCTTAAAGGCTTTATTTATTATAAGAGATTTTATTCGCGGTTACAACCCCTTTCCTGCAACAAAGGTGTTGACAAATAGGTTCATAGGTGCTATGGTTAATTACACAAGTAATAGACCATATAACTAAGGCGGTCATAGATATTTTCCAGAAAGGGAGTGAGATGCTTGCAGGAACTATTGAGTCAGGAGAAGTCCATATATTTACAAATCAAGGAAATGATAGAAAACGATATTATCCGGGATATTCTGCTGGAGGAAGAGCGGGTGCCGAGTACAAATGAACTGGCGAAGCTCTACGCCATCAATCCGGCAACAGCGGCAAAGGGTGTAAATCTTCTGGTGGATGAAGGTATTTTGTATAAGAAAAGGGGGATTGGAATGTTTGTAGCATCAGGAGCAAAGCAGGTAATCGTGAGGAAGAGAAAAGAGAGATTTTTTGATGATTATATCAGAAGCCTTCTGACAGAAGCGGCAAGCCTGGGAATCACCAAAGAAGAATTGATCGATATGATAGCAGCAGGAAAAGGGGAGGATGCAAAATGAGCGTAATGACATTAAAATGTGAGAATCTGGTAAAACAATATAAAGACAAAAGGGCACTGGACAATGTGAGCCTTACATTGGAGAAGGGAAAAATATACGGCCTGATCGGACGAAACGGCGCGGGCAAGACCACGCTTCTGTCTGTTTTGACCGCCCAGAATCCGGCCACGCACGGAACTGTCACATTGAACGGACAGCCGGTCTGGGAAAATGAGGCGTCCCTGTCCCATATCTGTTTTTCAAGGGAGATCAATGCCAATATGAATGCCGGAGGAATCGGCGCATTGAAAATAAAAGAGTATCTGAAAATGGCAGAGACATACATGCCTCACTGGGATAAGGAGATGGCAGAGCATCTGCTTGACATTTTCCATCTGGACCGGAAAAAACGGATCTCCAAGCTGTCAAAGGGTATGACTTCCATGGTCACCATAATCGTAGCACTTGCCAGCAAAGCGGATTTCACATTGCTGGATGAACCTGTTGCAGGGCTTGATGTAGTGGCAAGGGAACAGTTCTACAGGATACTGTTGGAGGAATATACGGAGACAGGGCGTACCTTTGTCATCTCCACACATATTATTGAGGAAGCAGCAGACCTTTTCGAGGAAGTTATCATTCTGCATGAAGGCAAAATGGTACTGAAGGAGAATACCCAGGAACTTCTGGAAAGCTGTGTACATGTAAGCGGCAGGGAAGAGGATGTGGATGCCGCGACAGCAGGACTTACGAAATACAGAGAGGAGACCATTGGAAGGAGCAAAAGCGTCACCGTAAAACTGGAGCCGGGCCAGAGAGTGGAAGCTGCAGACAGTGTCAGTGTACAGCCAATGAATCTTCAGAAAATATTCGTGGCGATGTGCGGCGGGGAGGTATAGAGATGAAGAAGTGGAGACTGTTCATGGAATGGGCACTGCAGGTTATAGGCATGTCTGTCGTAGTGGTTCTGGGTATGACAGTGCTGACAGGGGGGCAGATATGGCTGGGATTTTCAAAGGCATCCGGCGGGCGTATGGTATCTGATCTGCCTGTTAAGATGATGCTTGTCACGGTATTTGTATCGGCGGTGACGTCCTCCAGTGTGTATACCAGTTATATACCTGCGGGTATGTGCCTGAACTGCAGGCGGAAAGATGCTTTGATGGGAATGCAGATCATGAAGCTGGTAGTTGCGGTACTGATGTCTGCCATCACTTTATTGCTGGCGGCAGTCGGAGACTGGCAGTTTGTCAGGGGAAATACGGCTGAGGCACTGGAGATTCTGGCGGTCGCATTCTGCACTCTGCTCCTTGTGACATCCGTGGGAGAAGTCGTGGGGCTTATCTATCTGCGGTTCAGGAAGATAGGAATGATAATCATGGTTTCCTTTTTCGCCATCGGCGGAGGCGCCCTGGGAGCAATTGTAGCCATGAATATTGAGAAGGGCATCCGTTTTGATTTTAAATTTACGAATGTGCTTATATATACAGCCGCAGCTACGGCAGTCGTATGGATTTTGGATATTATTATTTCAAGACGCCTGCTGGAAGGCCTTGAGGCGCAGTAGAGGAGGGATATCATGTGGAAATCAATAAAGGAGCAGGTAAAAATAGAGGTCTGTGACATGAGTGTTTATCTGGCTCTGGAGGCAGGACTGTGTGCTTTGGGTATGGTTATCATGACCTGTGTGCATATGTTCGGCAATGAGGAAAGTTATTTCCCTCTGGGCAGCATGATAGCGGCAATCGCTGTTCTGTGTCTGATCATATTCGGAAATATATTCAGCCTGTGCATGGGATTTGATATGGCGGTCAGCATGGGAAAAACAAGAAAGCAGTATTACCCGTCAGCTATTATCGTATATTTTCTCATGACACTGGTGCTCTTAGCAGGTCTGTTTCTGCTTCTGCGTGTGGAGACGGCCATATATGGTGTGCTGCTTCCGGGGAAAATAAAAGAAAATATACCGATCATGACAAAGTTTACAGTGCCCTGGATCTTTGGAGGGGCCGCAGCTTTAAATGGCTGTGCCGCTCTGGGGGCGGCCATTGTTAGACGGTTCAAAAGAGGAAGGGTCATCATTTTGGCCTTTTGGCTGCTTGGCTGCTGGACACTGCCCGGTGCTACAGATAGCAGGGCCAGTAATTTCATGAACCGAATCGGAATTGTATGGGGACAGTGGTTCGGAGGATTTGAGACCTGGGCACAGATCAGTATGATGGTGGGGGCCGGAGTTGCTTTGTGTGCGGCTGCGTATCTGATTTTCAGGAAACAGGCAGTGCAGTGGTAGGAGTTACAGACTCTGTAATTAGGATGATTGTGGAAACATCTCCTTTTACAGGGGCTGTTTTTGCGTTATAATAACACATATCAGGAAAATTCTGCAATGACAGGACAGAGCTTCCTTCCCCTGTCTGTAACGCTGTATTGTGAATATTATATAAAAACAGCAATCTAAATACAGGAATAATAACGAAAAAAAATAAATACAGAAATCCTATTGACATTTATATGTTAATTTCGTAAAATGACAACGTAAGACAAATGGAGAATTAAAACAAGATGAAAAAAGCGACGATTATTGATGTAGCCAATGCCTGCGGCGTATCCATGAAAACAGTATCAAGGGTGATCAACAACAGCCCTAATGTCAGTGAAGCGACCAAGAAAAAGGTCTTTGCTGCCATGAAAGAACAGGGATATCAGGTGAATATCCTGGCAAAGGGACTGAAGGGAAACCGTACGAATATTATCGTGGTTTTTGCTGACCGTCATCATGAGGAACATTTAAGCATCTGGCATAATATCATGCTGAAGCATCTGTTCTCTTATGCGAAGGACAGAAACATGAAGATAGTCCTTTCTCCGTCCAACAGTGAAAAGTTCGAGGAGGATGAGACCGACGGTTTCTATCTGATGGCAAGTGGTATAGCAGACGGCGCCATACTGCTGGAGAATATTCTCAATGACCCGCGGGTGGATTACTTTGAAAAGCATAACATACCGTATGTGGTATTCGGTGAGCCTGAGAATCCGGATGTTCCTTCCGTCAGCCTTGACAATTTTGATGTGGGCTATAATGGAGGCAGATATCTGATAGGCAGGGGATACAGTAAGATAGCACTGCTGATAGGCGAACAGAAATTCCTGTCCACCCAGCTCCGCATGGAAGGGTTTGAAAAAGCCATGTATGGAACAGGCGCCCAGTATCATATCTTTACATGGATCGATACTGTGGAAAAGGCTTATCACAAGTCAAAGGAAGTCCTGGAGGAGTATGATATACAGGCATTCTTCGTATCCGGTGATGAGAGAGCACTTGGTGTCTACAGAGGGATATATGAGAAAGGCATGAGGATACCGGAAGATGTGGCTGTTCTTGGGATTGATAATATAACATTAGGCGAATTTTATTATCCTCCTATTTCCACTGTCGCTCAGGATTTCAAACAGCTTGCAAAATGCTGTATTGATTTTGTGGTAGGGGAGATAGAAGAAGGTAAAAAAGAGGATGCAAGAAAGATATTTAAATTTCCGACAGAGATTATTGAAAGAAAATCTACATAATACCATAAAAAAGGAAGGGGATACTTCCTTCCATGATGACAACGTTGTCTTTTAGTGACAACGTTGTCAGAAAGGAGAAAAATATGAACCTGGAAACAAAGGCAAGACAGAGGCTGGCCGTCATCTATAAAGACGACGGAAAAATAAGCCAAGCCTGGGACAAAATTTCCCGTCAGCTGCAAAAGTATCAGCCGGCGGAAGAAAAAGGAAAGAAGTTAACCCAGAGAGATAGTATTTTGATCACATACGGAGATACTATCATCAAAAAGGGAGAACCGGGTCTTCAGGTACTTCATAAATTTTTGGAAGACTTTGTGGGGGATGCGGTGACGAATGTACATCTGCTCCCAATGTATCCCTATACATCAGATGATGGATTTTCTGTGGTGGATTACAGAAGCATCAATCCGGAACTGGGTGACTGGGAAGATATATCCGCACTATCTGAAAATTACGGGCTGATGTTTGACGCGGTGATCAACCATATATCCAAAAGCAGTGAATGGTTCAGCCGTTATCTGGAATGCGAGGCACCTTACAGAGATTATTTTATCACCTGTGATCCAAATGCGGATTACAGCACAGTGACCAGGCCAAGAGCACTTCCTCTTCTGACGGCCTTTCACACAAAGGAGGGGGAAAAGCATGTATGGACAACCTTCAGTGAAGACCAGATCGACCTGAATTTTGAATGTCCCGATGTGCTTGCGGAGGTTCTCGATATTCTGGTCATGTACGCAAAGGCAGGGGCAAAATTTATACGGCTGGATGCCATTGGGTTTATGTGGAAACAGCTTGGAACAACCTGTATGCATCTGCCGGAAACACATGAGCTTATCAAACTCATGAAGGATGTGCTGCAGGAATACGCACCGGGCACAAAACTGATCACAGAGACAAATGTTCCCCATGCGGATAATATCAGTTATTTCGGCAATGGGGAGGATGAAGCTGATCTGGTTTACCAGTTTCCGCTGCCGCCGCTCACCATGTATTCCCTCTTAAAGGGAGATGCATCCATTCTCAGTTCCTGGATGGCAGGACTCAAACTTCCAGGCAGCAGGGTAACA
>Ga0228635_1001453_pt1 | contig 11677 bp, 10 predicted proteins | sample 44DmetaG_FD_182699 | JGI IMG/M metagenome (GOLD analysis project Ga0228635, IMG submission 182699) | Seawater microbial communities from Monterey Bay, California, United States - 44D | ecosystem: Environmental > Aquatic > Marine > Coastal | place: USA: California | collected 2016-09-30 | reverse complement strand
TACTAGCTACGCCATGAAAGACTTCGTCGAGATTTTTGAGTTTAGCTCCAAAAACTTCTGCTATTGCTTGATGACCTAAGCAAACTCCAAGTATTTTTTTTGATTTTCCAAAATGATTAATAATGTTTTTCAATTCTCCAGCTTCGTCTGGAATACCTGGTCCTGGTGAGAGTACTATGCAATCATATTTCTCAATCTCTTTCAAAGTTACCTCGTCATTTCTTTTGACGGTAACTTCACAATTTAGTTCCTCAAAATAATGAACTAGATTATAAGTGAAAGAATCGTAATTATCTATAACTATTAATTTCATGTTTAGATTTTTTCAGCTAGTTCTAAAGCCTTGTTTAAGGCCCCTAGTTTATTATTAATTTCTTGTAATTCACTAATAGGATTAGATTTTGAGACAATACCTGCTCCAGCTTGAAAAATGAGTTCATGATTTTTACTCAAAAATGATCTTATAATAATAGCATGATTAAAATTACCTTCAAAATCCATAAACCCAAGTGCTCCACCATAAAATGATCTGTTACAATTTTCATATTTGGAAATTAATTGCATAGCTCTGTGTTTTGGAGCTCCTGACAATGTACCCGCAGGAAAGGTGTCAGCTGCAATTTGTAGGGTGGAGGAATTATTTTTTTTAGTAGCGGTCACTTTGGAAACTAAATGAATAACATGTGAATAAAATTGTATTTCTCTATCTTTTTCAACAGTAACGTTATTCCCATTTCTGCTCAAATCATTTCTAGCTAAATCCACAAGCATCATGTGTTCGCTATTTTCTTTTTTATCAATAGCTAATTTTTTAGCTTCAATCGAATCTTTATTATCATTTCCTGTTCTTATAAAAGTTCCTGCTATTGGATGAATTTCTGCTTTATTATTTTCAACAACAAGTTGAGCTTCAGGCGAACTTCCAAATATTTTATAACTACCATAATCAAAATAAAATAAATAAGGAGAAGGATTTACTGATCTTAGAGCTCTATATAAATTAAACTCATCACCTTCAAATTTTTGTTTGAACCTTCTTGACAATACTATTTGAAATACATCTCCTCTTTCACAATGTTTTATTCCTTTTTTAACTAAATCCAAATACTCATTATCTTTTAAATTTGATCTTATTTCTCCAGATTTTGAAAAAGGATATTTAGACAATTTATTAGACTTTATATGTTCTTCAATTTCATCTAAATTATTTTTTTCATCATAGCTGTGGTGCAGTAAAATAGCTTCGTTATTGAAAACATTAATTATAATAATATTTGAATAAAATGCATAAAAAATATCCGGAATTTCAATATCATTTTTTTTAGATTTTAATGAAATTTTTTCAAAATGTTTTACTGCATCATAATTCATATATCCAATTAATCCGCTCTCGAAAAATTTTGAATCTGACTTTAAAGTTTTAAATCTTTTACAAAATAAGTTTAACTCTGAAACAACGTTAACTCGTTTATCAATTTCTTTGTTTTGACTTTTTTTATCAGGAAATGTTTGATTTATTTGATCTCCTTTAACTTTAAATGTTGAAATTGGGTTAAAACACACATATGCATAACTATTATCGTTAGCTCCATAATCACTACTTTCTAAAAGTATTGAATTAGAAAATTTATCTCTAATTTTTTGATATATACTAACGGGTGTCATTGTATCAGCTAATATTTTTTTTCTAAAAGTTTTTATTTTATACACTATTATATGTTTTTAATTAAAAAAGGCTTGTCGATAAACAAGCCTTTTTATATTTGAACAAACTAAAAGATTATCTCGACTTAATTAAAATTAAGTAAACGCCACCAATTAGAATGTGATAATTTTTTAAACATTATTCAAATATATAAACGAAAATTATACATAACAACAAATATTTAATAATTTTATTTTTAAATTAAAATAATAAATGGATTTAGATCAAATAAAATGGGCAAGTGAGTCTGTTGAGACAAATAATATTATTCTCGACGTTAGAACACCAGAAGAATTTAGTGAAGGTTATATTGCTAATGCTACTAATTTAAACATATACGATGCAAATACATTTATGTCCAAAATTCAATCATATAACAAAGAAAATAGCTATTACCTATATTGTAAATCAGGTGCTAGAAGTGCCCAAGCCTGTCAGATAATGAGTCAATTAGGCTTTAATAATGTTTATAATCTTCTTGGCGGTATTACAAATTGGAAAGGAGAAATTTCAAAATGATGTTGCGTTTAAGGTATTTTTTTGAAAGACACGGTTATTCAGTTTGTTCAAGATTAGCTGATTGGTTGGGTATGAAGAAAAAAAATGTTAGAATATTTTTTATATACAGTAGTTTTTTCTCACTTGGATTTGGTTTTTTTTTCTATCTGATTCTTGCTTTTTGGTTAAAGATTAAAGATTTAATTTCTTCTAAAAGATCATCAGTGTTTGATTTGTAATAAAAAACATTTGAATTATTATTTATTATTTGCATCTTGTTAATTATTCTCACACTTAACTAAAACAAATGAAAAAAATATATTTATCCCTTTTGTTAATTTTATCTACTTCACTTTCTTTTTCACAGGAAAAAGGTATTGATCAAAAAATAGATGAGGCCTTTGCTCCAATTTCTAATTTTTTTAGTGAAGTTGTTTTCTTTCAAGTTGGAGGATATCCTTTTGTAATATTATTACTGGTAGGTAGTGCGATGTTCTTCACTTTATATTTTGGATTTCCAAATATCAAGTATTTTTTTACTGCAGTTAATGTTGTTAGAGGAAAATACGACGATCATGATAAAAGTGAATCAAACGATTCTGGTGAGGGAGAAGTGTCCCATTTTCAAGCATTAGCTACAGCAGTTTCTGGAACTGTTGGAAATGGAAATATCGCTGGAGTAGCTTTAGCTATTGCGCTTGGTGGTCCAGGAGCAACTTTTTGGATGATTATTTGTGGTTTACTAGGAATGTCAACAAAATTTGTTGAATGTACATTAGGTGTTCAATATAGAGATGTTGGAGAAGACGGAACAGTGTATGGAGGCCCAATGTATTATTTGACAAAAGGACTAAAGGAAAAAGGTTTTGAAAATTTAGGTAAAATAGCGGCCGTTATTTTTGCAATATGTTGTATTGGAGGTTCTTTTGGTGGTGGAAATGCTGCTCAGTCTAATCAGGCAACTATTGTGGTTAAACAGTTATTAGGTTTTGAAAGTACAAGCGCTGGAGCTGTTATTGGAATAATTTTAGCAATTGTTGTTGGTGTGATAATTATCGGAGGGATTAAAAGAATTGCTTCAGTTACTGAAAAAGTAGTTCCGTTTATGGCCCTTCTTTATTTATTTGCTTGTTTGTATATAATATTATCAAATTTCACATTTGTTGATGATGCAATTAGCTTGATTATATCAGAGGCGTTTAATCCTACTGCAATGGGAGTAGGTGGTGTTATTGGAGTTCTTATGGTTGGTTTTAAAAGAGCTGCATTTTCAAACGAGGCTGGAGCAGGTTCTGCTTCAATTGCACACTCTGCTGTAAAGACAAAGTATTCAGCTAGTGAAGGATTGGTAGCGCTTTTAGAACCTTTTATAGATACTGTAGTTATTTGCACAATGACCGCTCTTGTTATAATAATTTTCAATTTTGGTGGATACTTTGAATATGGAGGTGATGGTTTAGGAACTGTAATGATTGATGGTGTTCCATTTGAGGGTGCAGGAATAACATCTCAAGCCTTTGCCCAGTACATTCCATTTTCTGACGTGTTCTTGACAATTGCTGTAGTATTATTTGCTGTTTCAACTATGATTTCTTGGTCATATTATGGTTTACAGTCTTGGAAATTTTTATTTGGAAGAGGAAAAGCAGCTGATTTAACTTATAAATTATTATTTTGTTTATTTATTGTTATTGGTGCAGCTGCAAGTATGAATTCAATATGGGCATTTTCTGATGCAATGATTTTTGCTATGGTATTTCCAAATATGATTGGACTATACTTTTTATTTCCTGTTGTTAAGGAACAACTTAATAAATATTTGAAAGTTATTAAACAGTAGATTTTATTTATGTTATAATCATAAATTACCTTAATTTTGGCATTAATATTGTTAATACGTTATTAGAATATTTCAATTAATTTATGGATTTTAATTTAGACCCAAATAACAGTTTAGTAGCTGAATCTGCTAAATCTTTTGCAAACAAGTTTATCAAACCCAATGTGATGGAATGGGATGAGTCTCAATATTTTCCAAAACATTTGTTTAAACAAGCGGGAGAGTTTGGCTTTATGGGTATACTAGTTCCTGAATCACTTGGAGGTTCTGGTCTTGGTTATCACGAATATGTTTCTATAATTGAAGAAATTTCTAAAGTTGATCCGTCGATTGGACTTTCAGTTGCTGCTCATAATTCATTATGTACAAACCATATCCTTCTTTTTGGAACCGATTTACAAAAAAAGAAATGGATACCTAAGTTAGCTTCAGGACGTCATCTTGGTGCTTGGGGTTTGACAGAAAATAATTCCGGTTCAGACGCTAGTGGTATGTCTTCAACAGCAATTAAAGATGGTAAAAATTGGGTTTTAAATGGAACGAAAAATTTTATTACTCACGGAATTTCTGGAGATATTGCAGTTGCAATTTTTAGAACTGGAGAAAAAGGTCAAAAAAGAAATGCTACAGCTTTTGTTATTGAAAGAGGAACAAAAGGATTTGGTTCTGGAAAAAAAGAAAATAAGCTTGGTATGAGAGCTTCTGAAACTGCAGAAATGATATTTGACAATTGTATTATTAGTGACGATAATAGATTAGGCGAAGTTGGAGAAGGATTTATTCAGTCTATGAAAATACTAGATGGTGGGAGAATATCTATTGCAGCACTTTCTCTTGGAATTGCGAAAGGTGCTTTTAATGCGGCTCTTAAATATTCTAAAGAACGTGTACAATTTGGAAAACCTATTAGTTCTTTTCAGGGAATTTCATTTAAATTAGCTGAAATGGCTACTGAAATCGAGGCTTCTGAACTATTGATACATAAGGCATCATTTGAAAAAAACAATAATAGACCGATGACAAAATTAAGTGCTATGTGTAAAATGTATGCATCTGAAGTTTGTGTCAGGGTTGCAAATGAGTCTGTTCAAATCCATGGTGGATATGGTTATATAAAAGAATTTCCAGCTGAAAAATTTTACAGAGATTCAAAACTTTGTACAATAGGAGAGGGAACTACAGAAATTCAAAAATTAGTTATCTCAAGAAATATTTTAAAATAATTTCCCAGTAAATAAAAAATGTTTTTATATTTGCTGCCTAGAAAAAAGATATATGTTAATTATTCCAGTTAAAGAAGGTGAAAATATCGATAGAGCTTTAAAGAGATTTAAACGTAAATTCGATAGAACAGGAGCTATGAAAAGTTTAAGATCTAGACAAGCTTTTATTAAGCCTTCAGTAAGAAATAGAGACAAGATCAAAAAAGCCTCTTATGTACAAGGCTTAAGAGATCTTGAAAATATTTAATCTTTCCAACTTTTTTGCTTTAATTGCCTAACTTTACGTTAAGTAAGTTAGATGTATTTACCAAACTTTTTTGATTACTTATCTAAAGAGAAAAACTTCTCTAGAAACACTGTTATAGCTTATAGAAAAGATCTTGAAACATTTAAATTGTTCTGCCTAGATCATTATGAAATTAGTAATATCTCAAAAGTAAGCTACCCGATTATAAGAGATTGGATTATTAACCTTTCTGAAAAAAATCTTTCTCCCTTAACTATTAATCGAAAAATATCCTCTTTAAATAAATACTATGATTTTTTGTTGAAAACTCAAGTGAATAAAGTTTCTCCTCTTAAAAATCATAAAAGATTAAAAGTCCAAAAAAAGTTAATAATTCCATTTTCTGAGGATGAAGTTTTTAAAGTTATTGATGTTTTTAGCAATGATTTTGAGGGAAAAAGAAATTTATTAATTGTAGATACTCTATACTCTACAGGCATTAGAAGAGACGAACTTATAAACATCAAATTAAATGATGTTTTTTTGAGTGAGAATTTAATCAAAGTATTAGGTAAAAGAAATAAAGAAAGATTAGTGCCAGTTCTTGGCAATTTAAATAAACGAATAAAAGATTATTTAAGTCTTCGTAAGGAAGTTAGTTTAAGTAGTTCTTATCTTTTTATAACAAATAAAGGAAAATCGATTGGCCCTTCTTTGGTTTATCGAGTTGTGAAAAAATATTTTTCAAAAGTTTCGACAAAGGTAAAAACTAGTCCACATGTCTTAAGGCATTCCTTTGCAACTCATATGTTAAATAATGGTGCTGATATAAATAGTATAAAAGAAATAATGGGGCATTCAAGCCTTGCGTCTACTCAAATTTATACTAAAATTAAGCTTCCAAAAATTATAAATGACTATAAGAAAAATCATCCAAGAGAAAGAAAAAAGTAATCATTTTATTTTTTTTTAAAAATTAGTATTTTTCTTTTGATTCAAAAAAAATAAATCAATACATTTGCGATCCATTAATTGGAAAAGCCGATGTAGCTCAGCTGGCTAGAGCAGCTGATTTGTAATCAGCAGGTCGTGGGTTCGAGTCCCTCCATCGGCTCTTAGTTCTTTAAAATAATGGGGAGATACTCAAGCGGCCAACGAGGGCAGACTGTAAATCTGCTGTTTTTAACTTCGCAGGTTCGAATCCTGCTCTCCCCACTAATTATTTAAGCGAGAGTAGCTCAGTTGGTAGAGCGTCAGCCTTCCAAGCTGAATGTCGCCGGTTCGAACCCGGTCTCTCGCTCAAATTTTTCTGCCGGTGTAGCTCAGGGGTAGAGCGTTTCCTTGGTAAGGAAGAGGTCACGAGTTCAAATCTCGTCATTGGCTCTTCAAAAATTTATTAAAATAAAATTCTTTAAACAAACTGCTTACAATAGCAGTTTTAGCTAAATGTTTAAATTATTATATATTTAATATTCTAAATTAATACTCAAAATTTTATCATGAAATTATTTTTTAAATCTTCAATTCTATCGCTTTTATTTCTTGCAATAACTCAATTAAGTTCAGCTCAAATCAAAAAAACAGCTTCTGTTGAGGGTATAACGGAATATGTATTAGATAACGGATTAAAAGTACTTTTGTTTCCAGACAATTCCTCGCAGACCATTACTGTAAATATTACTTATTTAGTTGGCTCTCGACATGAAGGATATGGTGAAAAAGGTATGGCTCATTTGCTAGAACACCTTGTGTTTAAAGGTACGCCAACTCATAAAGATATTCCTAATGAATTGACAGAACGTGGTGCACGTGCTAATGGAACTACTTGGTATGACCGTACCAATTATTATGAAACATTTAATGCGACAGAGGATAATTTGGAATGGGCATTAGGTTTAGAGTCTGATAGAATGATGAATTCTTATATAGCAAAAGAGGATCTTGAGTCAGAATTTAGTGTGGTACGTAACGAATTTGAAAGCGGAGAAAATTCACCTTCTAGAACATTATCTCAAAAAGTAATACGTGCAGCTTATATGTGGCATAATTACGGAAATTCAACAATTGGAAACCGTTCTGACATCGAGCGTGTGCCAATTGCAAATTTGAAAGCATTTTATAAAAAATATTACCGACCTGACAATGCTGTATTAATGATTACAGGAAAGATTGATGACAAAAGAACCTTGGAATTAGTTGGAAAATATTTTGGACCCCTAAAGAATCCATCAATAAAGTTAACTGAAATGCCAACTGTGGAGCCAGCTCAAGATGGTGAAAAACGAGTTGAATTAAATCGAGTTGGTGATTTACAATTGTTAATGGCGTTATACCATTCTCCTGCAGGATCAGATGCAGATTATTCAGCTTTAACATTGGCTCAAAACGTTTTAAACGATGCGCCGTCCGGAAGACTTTATAAAGCTTTGGTGGAAACACAAATGGCTTCAAGTGTGTATGCATCGAATCCATTTACTAAAGAACCAGGTTATATTAATTTTAATGTGAGTGTTCCATCTGAAAAATCACTACCTAATGCTGAGAAAACTTTATTAAGTGTGTTGGATGATTTAAAAGATAATCCAATTACGTCAGATGAGTTGAAGCGTGCTCGATCAAATATCATGAAGCAATTAGATCAACTTAGTAGAAATTCTGGATATATGGGAACTTATATGAGTGAATTTATCGGGGCAGGGGACTGGCGTTTGGCATTTATTCACCGGGATCGGATTGAAAATACAACAGTTGAGGAAGTTAATGCTGCAGTTCAGAAATATTTTATTCCTACTAACCGTACAATTGGAAATTTTATTCCAACAGATAAGCCAGAACGTGTTGAGATTTTACATACAGAAGGATTGGCTGAAATGGTAGCAAACTATAAAGGTAAAGAGGCTATGGACGTTGGTGAAGATTTCGATGTTAACTATGATAATATTCAAAATCGTTTGGATAGCGGAGTTTTACCAAAATCTGGTATTGAATATGGATTTATAAGTAAAGCGAATCGTGGCGAAACAGTAAACGTATCTTTTGTGATGAGATCGGGAAATGTAGATGACTATATGAACAAGGGAATGACAGCTGGATTCGTGGCAAACTTGCTTAATAAAGGAACGCAATCAAGGTCACGTCAAGACATTGAAGATGAGTTGAGTGCTATTAGTTCGTCTGTTGGTTTTAGCGGAACTAATGGTGGGGTTTATGTTAATGTTTCATCTACCAAAGAACATTTGCCTGCTGCTCTTGAAATTATGACAGACATGCTTAAAAATCCAAAATTTGAATTTAGTGAATTGGATAAAATTAAAACACAACGTTTGGCTGGCTTGGAAAGCAGTGCTTCTGATCCTCAATTTGTAGCGGTTCAACGTATGCGTGAAATTAATCAGTTTTACTCTAAAGGTCATCCTAATTACAGTCCTAATATTGATGAACAAATTGCAATGATTAATGAGGTAAGTATTGAGAGTATTCAATCTTTTTATGATGAGTATTATGGTGTTACGAATAAAGCTTCTTTAGTAGCTATTGGAAGTATGGATGTTGATATGGTTAAAACTTATTTTGAGGATAATTTTTCCGATTTTAAATCTGACAAACCATTTTCAGTAATTGAAAATCCATTTAAACAAAATATTGCTGCTAACGAAAACATTATTACACCCGATAAGAAAAATGCTTTTACAGTAGGTATGTTATCTGCTAAAACAACTGAGACTGGAAAGGATAATGCTGCACTTCAAGTAGCGGGAATTATTTTTGGTGGTGGGTTTTTGAACTCCAGAGTTGCTACTCGTTTAAGACAGCAAGATGGTGTGAGTTATGGTGCTGGTGCTCAGGTTAGTATTGATAGTGATCCAGATGATAAAAACTCGGCTTTGATCATTTATGCTATTTATGCGCCTATGAACGCTGAGAAGGTTCAGATTGGGTTCAAAGAAGAGTTAGAGCGTTTTATTACAGATGGTATAACTCAAGAAGAATTGGATAGTGCTATAAAAGGTTGGGTTCAAGGACAGACAGTTTCAAGGGCTAAAGATAATGAGTTGTCATCATTGATTAATAACAACCTTTATTTTGAAAGAGATATGGCTTTTTACGCCGCGCTTGAATCTCAAGTTAGTTCGTTAACAGTAGAAAAAGTAAATGCTGTTATTAAAAAGTATTTTAAATCACTTGATCAATGGACGGTGGTAAATGGAGGAGATTTTCAATAGATAGCTATATGTGAATATAATTATTTAAACAATGATAAATTGGCATAAAAAGCAAGTAGAAAGAACTTTAAAAAGCTGGGGATTTTCAAATTACCAGGCTTATTGGATTTCTTTTATAAAAGGGTTGATAATTGGCGGATTAATTGTGTATTTTTTTATTTAAAATAAAAACCTTTTATTCCAATTATAAATTATACATTCGCAACGTTGATTTCCCAATCAACATGTATTAAAAGTTCAAGAGTTTTATGGTCATTATTCTTGAGCTTTTTCTATTTTCTATAAGTGTTTCTTTTTTTATTTCGATTTGATCTTCCTTTATTTCTGTTAAAACTATTTCTGTTTTTTTGTTTAGTAGGCTCTGGAACTGCATTTGGATCAGGCTCAAATCCTTGTTTTATTTTCGAAGGAATTCTAAGATTTACTAGCTTTTCAATATCTTTCAAATATTGTTTTTCATCAATACAAACAAGAGAAATTGCCTCACCTTTTGCTCCAGCTCTTCCTGTTCTTCCAATTCTATGTACGTAGTCTTCAGGAATGTTAGGTAACTCAAAATTTATTACATGCGGCAACAGAGGAATATCTAATCCTCTAGCTGCAATATCGGTAGCAACTAGTATTTCAACAGAACCGTCTTTAAAACCAGCTAGCGCTCTTGTTCTTGCTCCCTGACTTTTATTTCCGTGAATTGCAGCAGCAGAAATATCTGCTTTAATCATTTTTTTACAAAGGTTATTCGCTCCGTGTTTTGTTCTTGTAAAAACTAAAACTTGCTTCCATTTTCCCTCCTTTATTAATTGAATTATAAGACTTGATTTTTTGTTTTTGTCTACATTATACACATATTGAACAATAGCTTCAACGGTTGTGTTTTGAGGAGAAGTTTCTACTATTGCAGGATCATTTAAAATACCTTTTGCTAATCTTTTAATTTCTTTAGAAAAAGTGGCGGAAAAAAGTAGGTTTTGCCTTTTACTTGGCAATAAGTTCATTATTTTATTAATGTCTCTTTGAAAGCCCATGTCTAACATTCTATCGGCTTCGTCTAAAACTAATATTTCTACATTTCGTAATGATAATAATCGTTGATTTTCAAGATCTAACAAACGGCCAGGGGTTGCAATTAAAATATCAATGCCGCTTCTTATTTTAGATACTTGTGGTTTTTGATTAACTCCGCCAAAAATAACCGTAGATCTTAGTTCAAGATGTCTACTGTATTCTATTACATTGTCATAAATTTGAGCTGCAAGTTCTCTTGTAGGAGTTAATATTAAAGCTTTAATTTTTCTATGATTCGAATTTGATTGTTTTGATAGAATTTGTAATAATGGTAATGTGAAGCCAGCTGTTTTTCCTGTTCCTGTTTGCGCTGATGCTAAAACATCTTTTCGTCTGAGGATTAGTGGAATTGCTTTTTCTTGAATTGGAGAAGGGTCAGTATATCCTTTCTCATTAACTGCTTTTAAAAGTGAAGGCATTAAGCCAAGTTCGTTAAATTTCATAGGCATTATAGCAGAAATAGCTGCTTTGGATTTTGTTTTTTTTCTTTAAAATCAATAAAGATTTAAGAAATATTTTTTTGCAAACATAAAGTTTTCTGGTATAAAATTTGTAAGATTAACCTTGAATTAAATTTATTAAATTTATATAATGAAAAATTACATATTAATTCTGTGTTTAATATTAATATCTTCTTGCCAGTATGAAGATTACGATGATAGTAAGGTTATTGATTCTCCATTAGCAACTTGTATCGATGGATATGCTAATATTCCTGTCTTAATTATGATTTGATGGGGCAAATAACTCTTGAGGAAATGGATGCAGAGGCTGGTAATGATTGTTGGGGCTGGACCGATTCTACAACTGGAAGAGAATATGCAATTATGGGAGTTAATAATGGTACTGCTTTTATAGATATTACTGATTCTACATCTCCTATTTATCTTGGTAAAC
>Ga0228635_1001449_pt1 | contig 11708 bp, 15 predicted proteins | sample 44DmetaG_FD_182699 | JGI IMG/M metagenome (GOLD analysis project Ga0228635, IMG submission 182699) | Seawater microbial communities from Monterey Bay, California, United States - 44D | ecosystem: Environmental > Aquatic > Marine > Coastal | place: USA: California | collected 2016-09-30 | reverse complement strand
TAATCAAAGACTTAAACTAGAACAAGATTGGCGGGCGCACAATAAACAGATGCGTAGAATTAATTGCCATTCGGCACAATTCGACACGTTCGAACAGTATCTTTCTTATATACGCGGCGAACATACTTCACGCAAAAAGAAATCATCTAGCGTTGAAGCATACGTTCCGACAGACAATCCTAACTATAGATCTACAGCACACATTCCTAGTCACGGTGACGGCGTAGGTGTAGCTACAAAGAAAGAAAATCCCAAATATACGGGCGACTTAATTGTAGGCATTGCTACAATGCACAAATCAAATGCTGTACCGGTCATGCGTGGTACAACACAAGCTAAAGATATCTCCGCCATGCGGCGCTAACAACAGAGGCAATCATGAAAACATTTTGTATAGCAGGAATACTAGCCGCCTTTGCGACTATTACATTAGGCGAAGACTTGTATGCTAAAGAAGACTACCCAGAAGAATATTGTATGGCTTTAAATATTTACTATGAAGCTAGAGGCTCAAACTTTGCAGACCAGATGGCAGTTGCGGACGTAGTTCTTAACAGAGTACAAGATGCTCGTTATCCGCAAACAGTGTGTAATGTAGTATATCAAGGTGAACACAAGCCAAGTTGGAAAACAGGAAAACCTATTCCTGTTCGTAATCGTTGCCAGTTCAGTTGGTATTGTGACGGTAAACCCGACGAACCACAAGATACCGATGCATGGATGAGCGCACAATCATCTGCATATAAAATAATTAATTACGGAGAGTTCCGGGGTCTTACAGAAGGCGCAACACACTATCATGCAGGATATGTGAGTCCACGCTGGGCCAGTTCACTACAATTAGTTGGAAAAATAGGCGATCACATCTACTATCGCTGGAATGACTAATAGTTGTGCTTTATTTGGAAGTCAAATGGGGTTAAATATAGTATGATATTTGGAATACTGACTCTCATCACAGCATTGTGTATCAGTGCTGTGGCAATTTACTACTCTGTCGCAGGATTGGTTGCAATCTTCGCGGCAGCAGCCGTACCCATTATGATCATGGGCGGCACATTAGAAATAGCAAAACTTGTAACCGCGGTGTGGTTACACAAATACTGGGACCGTGCAACATGGTGGCTAAGAAGTTATCTTAGCGTTGCAGTAGTTGTACTCATGTTTATTACAAGCATGGGTATTTTTGGTTTCTTGTCAAAAGCACACATTGAACAAACAAGTGCAAGCGAAGAAAGTGTTGCTAGAGTAGAAAGTATTACAAGTGAGATTGATAGACAGAACGCTATTGTTACTCGTGCTAACACACGTATTGCACAACTAGAAAATAGTGAAACAGGCGCAGATGCAACAATACAAGCACAGATTGACAAAGAGCAAGGACGTATAGACTTAGCATTTGAACGCATACAGCCTGCTATACAACAGCAAAATCAAACTATTGCTGATGCAAGAGCAACAGATAGTACTCGTACTAAACCGTACGAAGATCAACTTACAAGTATACAAGCAGAAGTTTTACGTTTAGAACAAAGCGCAAGAGAGTATGAATCTAAAATAGAAAACTTAGATGCAGACTCAAGCGGTGTTGAACCTTTACTAGAACAAATAGCACAACTAGAAGAGGAGATTATCCGTGTTACAAACCAACTCAACTCATCAGAACAAGGACAAATCAGAGCAGGACAAGCCATTATCGGTGTCACAAGTGATGGACTGTTTGGCGGCAACACTCGTACTGCTCTCGCTACCTGGGTTAGTGGCCAGCGCGATAGGATTACCCAAATCCAAGGAGAAGTAGCACAAGTACGCAAAGACGCAACTACAACTGTAGACCAAGAACGCACAAGGCTAGCAGGTGTAGTTAGTGATATTCGTACAGCACAGATACCTGCACTCAAAGAACGTGAGCTTACAATGCTTGCTAAGATTGACGAAGTGCGCCAAACAGAATCTCCTGTTATACAAACAGCAAGAGACGAAATACAAAGATTGCGTACAAGTGCTGAGTCACAAGTAGCACAATCGCAAATACTAATTGAAAGACTACGCAGCCAACTAGGCGATGTAGACAATGCAAACGAACTAGAAGCAGACATTGACACACAACAAGATCGCATCAAGGCTGCTAACACAGAAATTGACACACTCACAGAAGAAAAGATTGCACTAGAAGCAGAGTACCGCAAACTAGAAGCAGAAGTAGGACCTATCAAATACATTGCTGAATTCGTATATGGCGAATCCGCAGACAGTAACATGCTTGAAGAAGCTGTACGTTGGGTAATAATTATTATTATCTTTGTGTTTGATCCACTTGCCGTCCTACTGTTAATAGCCGCACAATATACCTTTGATTTCCGTAGAAAAGAACTCGAAGATGACGACGGTGAGCGTCTTCGGCGTGAAAGAGCCGAATACGAACGAGCAAGAGCACAACGTATAATTGACAACCCTGTTTATAATATTGACACTCCTGCGCCGCCTGCGGAACAAAAGGAAGAACTAAATGACGACGGAGACAACACCGGATCGCAATCAAAAGTTGAAGGACTTGATGGGGAACCTACCTCTGGAACCGCACAACCTAGAGGAACCACTACCAACGGAATGGCTGTGGCCAGAGAAGACGACACTAGACAAGTGGAGCCAACCAAAGGAGAAATAGATGGAACAGTGGTGGAACCTACAGACAGCAATATACAAGATGGTGATGTGGAACATAATGAACGAGATAGAGAAGCCGATGATGCGGAAGGTCTATCAGGACGGAGCGATGTGGAACCTGCAGAAGAACAAGTTCCTAACAGTGACCAAACCCAAGAGCAAACTGATACCAAGCAGGACACCGGAGGAAGTACTGGAGAGATACCGGACACCAAAAACAGAATGTTTTACCCAGAAGAACTAACTGAACCAAAAAAAAAATTAGAATTACACGAAGAATTAAAAAGAACAGCTAATTACGAAGCTAAGGAAAACACACAAGAATTCCAAGACGCTAGACAAAACTGGAAAACAGCAAATCCTGATCAAACTTTGAAGCATTATAAGAAGTTATACATTGCAGGTGTTATAGATTCATTACCGTGGGAAGATGAAACTATAGATGATAACTACAATAGTAATGAAGGTTATACACAAAATGCTGAACAATCAGAAAACACTCTATTCAATAAGCTAAAAAAATAGGTTATTCTTGAACAACATCAATTTAATTACTCCACCGGATATTTTACATAACGATAGTATACAACTGTTGTTTGTAAGTCCTAGTGGTGCATTACAAAAAGAAATACAAAAAACTGTATTTTCTAGTGTAGAAGATTCATTAAACGTATACATTTATGAACAACCAACATACAATAAAGAAAATGTAAACTGGTTGCTAAATGTATTTAAACAAAGCGACATAGTAATTATAGACATTGATAACTGTACAGAACACTGTAGAGATTTATTAAGCTATATGATTGCTAAAAACAAAACTTACTGGTTGACAAACAACCAGGATTCAGTGTATAATAATTTAAGTAAAAATAAAATATATACTTTAGATTTTTTGTCTAACATAGGAGAACATCTTGAGACAACAAAGAAATAGAACAAGAGACAACGATGCAAAAAGTGGTCTTACTGTTGAAGTACGTAACGGCGACTTTAATTATGCAATGCGTAAATTCAAAAAGAAAGTGCAGGAAGACGGAATCTTGCAAGAGCTACGTGAAAGAGAATTTTTTACAAAACCAAGCCTTAAACGCAAAAAAGCAAAGGCAGCTGGCAGAGCACGTTGGCTGAAGAAGCTAGAAAAAATGGAACAGGTACTAACGCAACCTAAAAAGAAAAGGTAAGTAAAATGCGCATCGAAGAAGATGTAAAACTAGACTACAAGGATGTACTAATACGTCCAAAGCGTAGCACACTTAAAAGCCGCAATCAAGTACACTTAACCCGTAGAACAAATTTCCGTAATTATGCGGCACCCCTTCCTGACAACTCAGCAGATTATCACTATAGTGGTGTGCCTATTATGGCCAGTAATATGGACGGCGTTGGTACATTTGAAATGGCTGACAAACTTGCAAGCCAACATATATTTACTTGCCTAGTAAAAACATATGAAGCTAACGAACTAATAGACTTTTTTAATGCTCGCTTTGATATAGACGATGTTTCTCGTACAGAAAATGTTGCTATGAGTATTGGCACTAGCGACGACGACTGGTGTAAATTACAAAACGTAATGGCATTAACAAACGGTAATCTAAAATATGTGTGTATGGATATTGCTAATGGATATAGTGATCACTTTGCAAAACACGTTCGCAAGGTACGCGAAGAATTTCCAGGCTTAGTAATCATTGCTGGTAATGTTGTAACAAGAGAAATGACAGAGGAGTTAATTTTAAGTGGAGCTGATATTGTTAAAGTGGGCATTGGTCCCGGGTCTGTTTGCACTACTCGGATTCAAACTGGTGTGGGATATCCGCAATTATCTGCGGTCATCGAATGCGCTGATGCAGCACACGGACTTGGTGGTCACATTATTGCTGACGGTGGGTGTACTTGCTCTGGAGATGTCGCTAAAGCCTTTGCTGCTGGAGCAGATTTTGTTATGCTTGGTGGCATGCTTGCTGGGCACGATGAAGGCGGCGGCGAAGTAATAACTAAGAGATACCTCACAAACGAAATGAATAGTGATGGATCTCCAGTAGTAGAAGAAAAACAGTTTGTACAGTTCTACGGTATGAGTAGTGAAAGTGCAAACAACAAGCATTTTGGTGGATTGAAAAACTATCGTTCATCAGAAGGCAGGACTGTCCTAGTACCCTACAGGGGATCTGTAGCGGATACCGTACAAGAAGTACTCGGGGGTATTAGGTCAACCTGTACATACGTAGGCGCTAAGTATATCAAGCAACTACCTAAGTGTGCTACATTTATACGTTGCACACAAACACACAACGGTGTGTTCGAAAAATCAACTGTTGGCAAATAACAGATGATAAATAAAACTGTACAAAAGGACGAGCCTGATGTACATTTAACCGGACGCCGAAAGGGTCCAAACTATAATCTTGCTTTTTTAAAGGAGAAACAAAATGACAAGACTACAAACCCTCAATATTCCTAACCTACACAGAGCCAGCATCGGCTTTGATCAGATGTTTAACGAACTTGAAAGATCGTTCGCTAATACACCTAATAGTCAAGGTTATCCACCATACAACATAGCACAGATCAATGACGACGAATACATGATTAGTATTGCTGTTGCTGGCTTTGGTATGGACAATTTGGATATCACTAAGGATGGAAAAATCCTACGTATCGAAGGTACATCGCCCAAAGGAGATGAAGAAGTCAACTATCTACACAAAGGTATTGGCGGACGCAATTTCCGTAGAGAGTTTACACTTGCTGATCACGTAGAAGTAGCAAATGCAAATCTTGAACTAGGCATGTTAAATATTCATCTTGTACGGGAGCTACCGGAAGAATTGCAACCTAAAACAATTAAGATTAATGATTCGTCAGTAATCGAGAGCGAGTAATAATTTGGGGGAGTGAAATATCTCCCCCAATCTTAAGGAGAAAACAAATGAGTGTAGATACAGACATAGTAATTGATGAAAAGATTAAACGTGTTATAAAAGAGCCTAGCAAATACAACGTTATTATGATCAATGATGATGTAACACCAATGGAATGGGTAATTACTGTATTAAAAGGAATCTTTAAGCACAGCGATGCAAGCGCAGAATCACTAACAATGTCAATCCACAACGACGGTTCGGCATTAGTTGGAACATATAACTACGAAGTAGCAGAACAAAAAACAAACGAAGCGGTTGGCGCAAGCCGCAACCATGGCTTTCCTCTAAACTTAAAAATTGAAGAAGTAGGATGAGTAATTTAAAAGAATTAACTTGGGAGCATCATAAGAATGCAGAACGTCAAGCGTTTGTTAAAGAGATGTTTGCAAAAGAACCGCAAATAAGTCACGAGCGTTATGCTTGTTACCTATTCAATCAGCATCCACAATATAACATGTTAGAAATGCTTGCTATGATGCAAGGAATATTTGATGGCATGCCTGAACTACGCAGAGCACCATCAATACATGACGATTACCAAGAGCTTTGGGGAGAAGCAAATCCTAATCAACCTCCACTAATGCCGGTAGTAAAAGAGTACATGGATCATTTAATGAGTATTAAAGATGATGCTGACAAACTTATGGCACATGTTTATGTGAGACATATGGGCGACCTAAGCGGTGGACAGATGATTGCAAAGCGTGTACCGGGTGAAGGACGTATGTATAAATTTGATAAAGGGCACGACGAACTTAAAGAACTAGTACGTGCAAAGCTAAATGACACGATGGCAGATGAAGCTAAACTATGCTTTGACTTTGCAACTAAGATGTTTGTGCAATTAGGAGAGGCTAAAGAATCGTGAGCGTAATTTGGGATAGACTAATAGAGTGTAAAGATGAAATTATTAACATTTTTGAAGAACATGCAACAGAATTTGATGAACCGGGTCTTTCCCATTTTAATAACGATCTGTGGATTAATCGTGTATGGTGCAACGACAATGTTCGTAGAGCACATATTGATGTTGTAGATGCACGTGAGTCTAAAGGCTTGTGGATGATGCATGTATGCGTTTTTCCTGTACTTAACAATGATGCACCTATATACGGCTTTGATGTTATAGCAGGTAAAAACAAAATGACAGGAGCCTTCCACGACTTTTCAGCAAGTTCTACATTTGATCATCCTATGATTGACGGATACAAAGAAGCAGTTGCAGACTTTATTCCTAAGAAGCAACGACAACTGCCAGAATGGGCAACTAACATTTTTACTGACAAAATGCTGGCCGCAGGCAATGTAAACACAGAAGAAGAAGCAGTTGCTATTATAGAACTAGCACAAAACAACCTACGTGCATATTTTGACGAAGTAGGTGAATTTACAGGCTACGGCAACAGAGATGAAGTAATAGCTGCTCAAAATTACTACTGTCACAACCAGCAACAAAATCCGCATACTCCTCGCACAATGAAAAGTTTAGGACTTGATGAAGCAGACGTAGACAAATTTTGCACAGATATGTTGTTTCCTAAAATCGTATAAATATTAAAAAGAAATAGGAAATAAACGATGCGTTTTAAAGATCTAAAGTTATCAGAGAACATGCTTGGGCCAAGTCCAACACCTACCAGCCTTCCTGGTTACATTGATCAATTAAATAAAATTTTATCATCGCCTGATCCTACAATACAGGTAGGCAAAAATGGGCAACATCTTTTCAAAGCTAACCCAGGACAACAGGTACAAACTGTAACTGATGTATTGCAAGGGCAAGGTAAAAATCATTTAGGACAAGATGCTGACAGCATTATTGTAAAGGTAATCTACAAAGGACAGCTAACAGGACAAGCTGCTGCTGCGCAAGGCAAACTAGATTTTAATAGAGGTGAAATTACAGAAGGTTATCATGCACTAGCTGCGTTTGTGAGATTACAAGCTAGACCTACTAGAAATATTACACTTGAAGAAGTTATTAAGTGGATACCTAAAATTAAAAATGGCGAAACTTTTAAACTTCCTGTAAAAGATGCGGAAAACAAAGAAATTTCCGATGAGTTTCATGTTACGATTTCTTTAAAGCCGGGTACTTGGGCAGCATTTCAAAACCCAACCGAGGCACTTAAAGATGCAGAAACATTAGCTATTGCTAAGGATGTAGTTAATGACGCTAACGATGAAACTGGTCGAAGAGCAGATGTTTATGCTACTAACGGACGTTATGATCTTGTAAGAGTAATAGGCGACGGAGTAAGCGGCGAAACTGAAACTAAAACTGATATTAACTTTGAAAATGAAACTGAAAAGAAATATAGAGGTTATAGTATCAAAGCCGGAACAACTAACCAGATACACCAAGTTGGTGGCGGTGGTGTTGTCGACAGCCGAGGTAAGAAAAAAGCAACACCGGAAGAAAGATTTAGAATTCTTCAAGATGACCTGTTTGGAGTACACGGACTAGCAAGACTTGCTGATCTTAGTAAAGTAAAGGCAAACTATTTAAAAACAGCACGAGACGAAAGTTTACAAGGTCGTTTAGCGGCACAAGAAATAGCTTATAGAGAAGCTGTTAATAGTATAAACGATAAACTAGCAAGTGATGATGGCGAAAAGACTTTTGTAAAAACCCTTGCTAAAGCTCTTAAATTTTTCCTTGCGAGAGATGACGATTCTATTTTATTAAAACAATTTTCAGGCAAAGGAACATTTATACTAGATCCAAAGAAGTTTGACGAACTGCACAATAAAGGCTTAGATTTAGTTGCTGAATATGTTCAAGGTATGGCAAACCCGCAAATAACTATTAAAGATAAATTTAGCGATAAAGAATTAATTACTTTTAGAACTTACAAAGCTAGTTCAGGATATATGAGAAACTATATTGAAAAAGGCGAGCTGTTCAAAGAATTAACTGATACTAAGAAAGCAAAAGAAGGTATTTCTACAGCAGACAGATATATTGCAGATTTAAAAAATATGTTTAGCAATAAGAAAAAACTTACTCCAGCGCAAACACGTAAGGTTCAAAGCCTAGTAAATAGATTAACGCCCGGTAATTTAAAAACTATAGCAGACGCAGATATACCGTTTGTATCAGACGCTGCAACACAAAAACTGGAAAAATAGCAGTCCCTTATATATTAGACTAATAAGATAAATATTAGAGTAGAGCGTGAGGGCGCTTCATACTATCATATAAGAAAGGGCAAGTATGATAGATCCGGTATCCGCCATTGGTATGGCAGCAGCCGCGTATCGCGGAATCAAGTCAGCAATAGACACAGGAAAAGAACTACACGATATGGCAGGCACACTATCTCAGTGGTCAACTGCAATGAGTGATTTAGACTTTTCACACAAACAAGCACAAAATCCACCAATGTTTAAAAAACTATTTGGAGCAAGTCAAATAGAGCAAAATGCTCTAGAAGTTTGGGGGCATAAACAAAAAGCAAAAGAAATGCGTGAAGAAATGAAAACGCACATCAGCTTCTATTACGGCCCAAGTGCTTGGGATGAAATTGTACGCATGGAAGGACAAATGCGTAAAAAACGTGCCGCAGAAGTATATGCAGCTGAAGAACGTAAACAAATGATTCTTGAATGGATAGTTGGAGGATCTATAGCAGCAGTAGGCGCAGGCATATTAGCCGTTGGTTTTTGGCTAATAGGCATGGGAACAGGGAAATGGTAATATGTGGTTATTAATATGGTTTGTGTTTGTACCTGAGATTGGTGTAAGGTATCATCATTTAGATACGTTTACAGCTGAAACACTATGTACAGTAAACTTAAAAAAAGCATCAGTTATGGTAAACGACAAATCTGAAACACTAGAATGTGTATTTGTAGATATTAAACAGTAAAAATATTTAACTTCTTACATTTAGCAATTAGTGTAGTACGTTTAATGCCTAAGCGTTTACTTGCCTTTGTTTGATTACCATTATGCTCTATTAATGCTTCTTTTATCTTATCAATAATAAAATCTTCAACGTCATTGTCTAAACAGTATTCTTCTGGTACAGGCAATGGTTCCGTCCATTCATCAAAAAATTCAAAAAATGTATCTTGTTCTTCTATTTGTTGCTTGTTCATGTAATTATTTATTATTTTAAAACGTAGTGTTAAAATTTTAACACCTAATCGATAAATATTGTTGTACTTCATTATAATAGGAGACGACTTTGAGGGCGATTAAACAATTATTTTTTGTGGGCTTGCTGGTGCCTACTATTGCGTTTGCGCAAGTAGAAAACGATGCCGATGGCAACTTTGATGATACGAGTTACGTAGAAACTGATAGTACAACTACTAGCACTAGCACTGTGACTAGTACAAATACCAATACGAATAATAACAATACAGTTATGAGTGGCGGAACAACTAACACAAATACTAATAATAATACAAATACTAATACGAATACAAACAACAATACCACAACGTATACTGGTACCAACACAAATACTAATACCAACACAAATACCAACACAAACAATAATACTACAACGTATACTGGTAATAGTACAAATACAAATAACAACACTAATAATAATGTCTTGAGCGGTGGTACTAATAACACCAATACAAATACGAACACTAATAATAATATTCTAAGTGGCGGTACTAATAACACCAATACAAATACGAATACTAACAACAACACTAACAATACAACTGTTAATAGTACAGCAACTAATACTAATAACAATGTTATAAGTGGTGGTACAAACAATACAAATACTAACAACAATACCAATACAAATACAAGTACTGTTGATCAAACTGTAAACAGCACTAGTAATAGTAATGTTAATCAAAATGTAAATAGTACTTCAAATAATACAAACACTAATAACAATACAAATACTAATACTAATACAAACTCGAATACAAATAACAATACAAACAATACAACAGTTGATAGTACTAGCAGTAATAATAATGTGAATACTAACAACAATAACAGCACTATTACACAAAAGATAGAAGCTCCACCCCCAAGTGCTATTGCTCCTACTGTTAATGCAGGCGGCAATGATACTTGTACAACTAGCGTAAGCGGAGCAGTACAAACACAAATTGTTGGTATTGCCGGCGGCACACACATAAGAGACATGAACTGTGAAAGACTGAAACTTTCTAAAACACTTTATAACATGGGCATGAAAGTTGCAGCAGTCAGTTTATTGTGTCAAGACGCAAGAGTTTATCAATCAATGGAGATGGCAGGAACACCTTGTCCGTTTGATGGTTCAATAGGTCAAGAAGCAAAAGACAAGTGGGACGCTAATCCGGAAAAACAACCTGTTGTAGTACAGGCTGGGGAGGAAAAAGAACGTGCAGTTAACAACATGCTTAAAGGCGCTGGCGCTGGCATCTTGCTTCTTCTTTTACTCTAACGCAAGCCTAGCAGATCCTACACCAGCATCTAATTGTGCTGTAACAACTTACACAGGCACAGGCAGCGGCTCAGCAATGATATCAAACCGCGACGGCAGAAAATACCAAAACACAGAAAGCGATACATTAGAGTGTACAACACTTGACATGAATGGCAACGTAGGTTATATCGTTGATGAAACTATGAGCTACGACTCAGATGGTAATCCTGTAGCAGTATATTCTTCAACAGACGGTTCCTATACATTTTCCGCAGACACTCTTAGTAATAAAATTATTAAATCTACATTTGCTATTAATGAAGCACTACAGCAGGCCGGCCTTACAACACAATTTAGAGGCTTTGGATACGAATGGGAAGTTAAGAAACCTGACTCAAGTAGTAACTTAATACTTACTGTCAAAATTTGGGGTCCTAGTAATAATGGCACCACAGGTCAAACAAATGGTGGCGATTGGCAAGAAGGATTAATATATAGTGCATCTTACAACTATGCTAATCAATCTTTTGCAGACTGGACAGGCTTTGATGTAGATCATCCTCCACCAGGATTCTTTACAGTTGAAGACGACTGGTATGTAGAAATGACTATGGAAGGCAACGGCGAAGGCAGTGGTGTGCGTGGAATGAAAATGACATTCGCATATGCAATTAGAGAAGGAGCAGATCCATTTGATCCTAACTACGATTACGGTGCA
>Ga0228635_1001430_pt1 | contig 11818 bp, 12 predicted proteins | sample 44DmetaG_FD_182699 | JGI IMG/M metagenome (GOLD analysis project Ga0228635, IMG submission 182699) | Seawater microbial communities from Monterey Bay, California, United States - 44D | ecosystem: Environmental > Aquatic > Marine > Coastal | place: USA: California | collected 2016-09-30 | reverse complement strand
GTAGGTTTACCAGGGATATTAAAATATCCTGCTTGATTTGTTCCCACTTGCGCATCTGGTTTTCTAACAATCGTTATGAAAGGTATTTTTATATTTTTGTATTCGTCTGAATATTGCCAAGTTTTTGCAAACTCCGCCCATCTCTGAATTGTTAAGAATATTACAGGTACTTTTTCACCACCTAAAGTTAAATCAAGTCCTGATTCGATAAATTCAACAAAAGACTTGTCCATATCTTCATGTAAAACTCCTTTTGGTAAGTAAGTACCATTTTTGTAAATATCTTCGAATAATTCTTCCCTTCTTTCATTACCTATTTTATCAGGGTTTATATTTAAGTTTTTTTTATTTTTCTTAGGCATTCCCATATCTATCCGTTAAATTCGTCTTCTGAAGCTGGTACACAAGTAATAGACCTATAAAACCCTTTATACCCATTTATTGTGTGTTTATTATCACTAAATATTGAACCATCATTAGAAACGGTATAATATTTAATTTTCTTTTCATCTTCTTGATATCCTATATAATCACCATAAGTGATTTCAACCCCTAACTCATCCAAATGTTTTTGGTATACAGCAAAAGTAATGTTACCATGTTCTTTAAACCTCATACTACCATCACCATTGTAAGCTTTGTTTTGAGGTTCATCCATTTTAAAATTAACGGATAATTCCACAGGTGGTTTAAACATAATACCATTCTTAGGTGCTTCACCATATACATCATCTGTATTGGTTTTTTGTCTATCTACTTGAAAAAGTATGACTTTGATGTTAATATCACCTTCGAGCCATTCCCTACCAAAGTCTATTTCAAGATCAAAATCATCCCCAGAAAAGAATTTATTTGATCTATTTATCGGAAGTTGTTTATTTTTAGGCATATCTTTTTATGATAAATATTTATACTTTATAAAAAAGTATTATTATTATAAATAATGTTGGACATTAACAATTTAAAAGGAAAAAAAGCCGAAAACATATTAAAAGAATATGACGGCAAGAATCCCTATATAAGGTTTATGAAGAAAAAGTATGAAACTGAATCTTCTTATTACCTTACATCAGGGCAATCTAAATATGTGCTCGATTTTCACGATACTGAACCACAAAAAATGGATAAGGTAATCGAAATTACAGAATATTTCGCAGAAAGCCTAAAAGAAGAACATAAATTAAAAAATTTACCAAAGAAAATAAAGGTAGAAACATTACTTGCAGAAACAGATAAGGCATATCATGTTTTGTGTAAGTTATATAGAAATCAAAAAGGGGTTAAACTTATTTGGATACCAAAGACACAACTCTTAGATGATTTAATGTATGAAGATGTTGATATTGAAATTGACTTTGATAAGTATCAAGAAATAGATGATAGAGGATGGAAAGCATTTAACCATCAGGAAGATGGTATTAAGTTCTTAGTTAAGAATAAAGGGTGTATTTTAGCAGATGATATGGGATTAGGAAAAACGTATCAATCAATTGTTGCTGCTTTAGAATGTGATGCTCAGAGAGTTTTAATTGTTTGCCCTTCCTCATTAAAGATTAACTGGATGAGGGAAATAGAAAACTTCACCGATGATGTTGCAATTGTTAGTGGTAGAGAATGGGTAGATGCTAGATTTGTAATTGTCAATTATGATGTATTAAAAAACTTCCATACAATCATAGACCCTAAGAAAGAATATGAAGAATGGGAGGTATTATCTAATATAGTAGATTTTAATCCAGACTTAATGATATTAGATGAGGCTCACTATATTAAAAATCATAAATCTATTAGGGGTAAAATATTAAAAGATATCGGAAAGAACTACCCAACCGAAAGAGTGTGGTTACTAACGGGTACACCTATTGCTAATAGACCTATGGATTACTATAATTTATTGTCTATAATTGGATCGCCAGTATCTAATAATTGGGTACATTTTGCTAAGAGGTATTGTGATGGTAGAAGGTTTAAAAAAGGGGGAAGGTATATTTGGGTAACCGATGGTGCATCTAACTTAGATGAGTTAGCAATTAAAACTAGAAGGACTATACTTAGAAGAAAGAAGGAAGACGTATTGGATTTACCAGATAAACTTATAACACCATTATACTTAGAATTAGAGAATAAAGATGGTTATGATGCAGTTTGGGATGAGTATTTAGAAAAAAGAAAGGCTGAAGGAAGAAAAGGCAACCCACAAAAAGACTTAGTTGAGATGACTTTACTTAGGACTTTTATTGCTATGGAAACCGTACCACACTCAATTGCAAAAGCGGAAGAAGCAATAGAGGCTGGAAGAAAGACAATTATTTTTTGTAACTTCTCAGATGAGATAGACGCTTTTTTAAAACATTTTGGTAGTAAAGCGGTGTGTGTTAGGGGTGGTATGTCAGATAGTAAGAAACAATCATCTGTAGATAGATTTCAAGAAGACGATAGTTGTCAAGTGTTTGTGGGGCAAATAAAAGCAGCCGGTGTGGGATTAACTTTAACAGCTGCTGAAGTGGTGATTATGAATTCATTAGATTGGGTTCCAGGTAATCACGAACAAGCTGAAGATAGGGCTTATAGGATTGGGCAAAATAAAATGGTTAATATTTATTATATGTTAATGGATAAAACCATAGATAATTTGGTTTGGAAGATACTAAACCATAAAAAGAAAATCATTGGAGCCATTATGGGTGAAAATGAAATAATAGAAGAGTTTTTAAAAGAAATTGACGATGAGTAAACAAGTATTAGTTTTTACAATGGAAGGGTGTCCTTGGTGCACTAAATTAAAGGAGCAATTAGATGAGATGGGTGTAGAGTATGTTACTAGAGACGTAGATGAATATTCTACTATGTATAATAAATTTGTTGAGATAACTGAAAGTGAGTTACTACCAGCCTTATTGATTGGTAAACAAGCATTGGTACCACAAAAATCATTTAATACGATTGATGAGGCAGTATCTACAGTACAAGATTTATTAACTGATTAATCTTCTAAACCAGGATATTTTCCGTGAACATAGTTCCCCTCTGGTGCTTCGTCCTCTTTATCATTATTGAGGTTGAAGTTCCATGCGCTATCACTATTATCGTCAATAAATTTACCTATTCGATTTATTAATTTATCGTGCCCATCGTATTCCTTATCAAACTTACTATATTGACTTCCGAAATCATCTAAAAGGGATTGTTTGAAATCTTCTATTTGATCTCTTTTTTCCTCATCTTCTACATATTGAGCAGCACTTTCGATATCTCTTACAGCACTTGTTAAGTGGTTCATAGCCTTATGTAGTAAACCTATAGTCACATCTATTCTAGCTTTATCGTGTGATTTTTTTTCAACCTCTTCTCTCAAAATATCAGTTAGTTTCATCATATTAATAAATATGCAAGTATTTATAAAAAAAAAGAATATGGGTACACAATTAAACGATCAAATAAAGGATGAGTTATTCACTCAAATTAAACATAGATTAGGAGCACCAATCAGAAAGATAGAATTAGATTGGGATATGATGTGTTCATTATTGGCAACATCGATAGAAGATTATTCACAAAGAGTTCAAGATTGGTTAATAGAAAATCAGTGGTCTTCTTTATTAGGGGAAAGTGCTTCCAAAACTGATATAGCGTTTGCATTAACAACAAGATCGTTAGATTTTGAAGCTAAATTTTCATATGCTTACTCTAAAGCTGTAGGGCTACAAACTAGAGGTCCGTATGAATTAAAGAAAGATTATGTAATAATAGAAGAAAATAAACAGGTATATGAGATACCTGCGGGTAGAGAAATAAATGAGATTTTATGGTTCACACCTAACTCTACAGATCATGCACTTTATTCATTTGCAGGGTTTGGTGATCAGGGGTTCGGTGGTGGTTACGGACAAGTACCTTTCGGTGGATGGGGAACTGGTGGTAGTTTAGCTAATGGTGGGTTTTACGCAGCACCAGCATATGATGTATTATTAAGAGCACAAGATTTTAGTTTAAAATCAAAATTACTAAGAAGTGATTTAACATATAAAGTAACTGCAGGACCTAACGGAACAAGGTTATTACATTTAATGCCAATTCCTGGTGGTAGGCTTAATTTTGGTGTTGGTTTAGGTAGTGGTGATAAAATCGGTATGGCTGGAACTAAAGTATGGTATCAGTATTACGATACTAATGGTATGTCTGAAGATGAATTAGAACAATGTTTACAAGAAAACGAAGATATTATTAAATTACCTAATGATGTTCCTTTATCTAAGTTAGAATATAAAGAATTAAACGAACCGACAAGAGTTTGGGTTAGAAGATATCTAACTGCTTTATTTAAAGAATCTTTAGGAAGGGTTAGAGGAAAGTTTAGTGGTGACCTTAAAGTTCCTGACGCAGAATTAAAAATGGACTATGAGAGTCTTTTAAATGAAGGGAAAGAAGAGCAAACTAAACTATTAGAAGAATTAGATAAAAGGTTAGAAAGACTTTCCAACAAAGAGCAATTAGAAAGAAAAGCTTCAGAGGCAGAAAGTCTTAATAAGGTGTTAAGTTATAAACCTTTAGGTATTTGGGTAATTTAATTCTTCAGATTCTTCTAAACAATACTTATCTACAATATCGAACTGCTCAAACATATATGTTGGAGATAGATTCATATTATTCCAAAAAGTCATTTCTTGTTCAGTTATTTTTAATAATTCATCTAAATTATCTTGATCACCTTCTTTATATGGTATACCTGATGTTAATTCTAATTGAGATGAGGTAAAATATTGTCTATCCTCTGGTGTTGTAATAAGGATATCTTCTCTAACATCAGGATGATAACAAACAAGTAAGGGTTTAATTCTTTTATTAAATGACTCAATGTATCTCACAACATTATAATTACCTGTCTTTTCTGGTTCATTTTCAATGATATTTGATGGGACTAGTTCACAATTTATAATCACTTCCTTTTCTTCTGGATCAAAAGGGAAGTTACCATGTTCTTCGGTGTATTTCTTAATCTTAGTCTTATTCCATTTCTTTTTAGTTTGTACATCACCATCACCTTTCTTTTCCCCTACATTCACATAATAGATAGTAGTCCCTAAATCTAAGTCTAAATTATGTTGTATCATTAACTCCATATGGGCTTGCTTAGGTAATGGGTTACCAGCTTTATTAAGTTGTGTTCTTCTTTTTATATAATCCTTTTTAGTCATTCTAACCCTAGATTTATTGGCTATCTTAGATAATGGTACCTCTAAGTTATAAAGTCTTTCTATGGTGTCGTAATATTCATTTACAAACCCACTACCATCACCTTCTAATAACATTCTAATACCTACATCTATAAAGTCAGATACAAAACCTTGTAACTTTTTTGATTTAATAGTGTTACCTACTAATTTAACCTCACCATCGATTAAATCTGCATAATTCTTTCTAGCTAAGTTAATCGTTGCTTCACATACTTCATCTATGGATAACCCCATAACACCATACATATATAAATCATTATACTCTGAAACAACCGCTTCTGCACCTCTATATTCTTTACCTTCTTCTGTTGAGTGGTGTCTACCATCTGAAACATAAACCAAATCGTCTATACCATCAGGTATGGAGAAGTTGAAACCATCGGTATCACCCACAAGTGCTTTGAAACCTTTATCCCTCATAAATCTAATCATATGTCTTAGGTATTGTCTACCAGTACAAGTGATCATCTCTCCCATATTTGTATCACCCCAAGGGAATACATTAGGTGCAGAAAGGCTACCAAACATACCATTGTTAAGAATCTTTAATGGTAATTGTTTCTTATCATAGTAAGCTGATTTTTCCATATCACCTTCTTTGGCGTAGTCTTTCTTTAGTTTCTTATATAAGTTACGATTATCATAGTTATATTGTAATAAACCATTCATTGCACCTGTAATATCTGATTTTGTGAATATTCCGTGCGTTAATTGTTCAGATGGGTATAGTCCATCGAAGTCAAACTTAATTACATTCTTAGCATACCCCACTTCTAATAGTCTAGATAAACCACCCACAAAAGGTCTTAATGGTTCTGTTTCTGGAATACCAATATTTTTATGGTAACTCCACCCTAACATTAGTAACTTCCATGTTGCTGCAGTTCCCATTGTTGCACTTCTCATATAAGAAGTTGGTAATATTTTAGCCAATAAGAATGTTGCCTGATTGAAGATGTTATCCACCTTTTCAGTTTCCCATAAATCATCTATAAGGTATCTCTCTACAATGTAGGCACCTGTAACTTTCTCACATCCTTCTGGTAATTCATCAGTTATTTTACCCCACTCACCATTGGTATCATTAAACCAATAATCATTCTCAGTATCTAACCATGTTTTACCAATAATATCACCTTGTACATATACACGATTAGGTTTAGCTGCTCCAGCATATTTGGTAATATACTTCAGACTCCATCCCTTAATAGATGAATTAATTGCTTGTGCTCTTCTAACTGCATGTGACACATCCATAATATTATAACCCCACATATGAGTTTGATCATAATACTCCATCTCTGGACCCATCTTTAATGTTTGTCTTTTTCTATAGAATGGCACTGGACCTAATGTCTTAGCCACTTTCTTAATATCTAAACCTAAGTAAACTGCTCTTTTAACAATAAAATCCCAGTCAAAGTTTTCTGAGTTATAACCCGCAACAATTGCTGGTTTAAGGTGCGATATTATCTTAAAGAATGTTACAATAGCTTCAGCTTCTCTATTTAATAATTCTTCACTACCTTCTTCACCCTCAATATTTAATACATGTTCGAAACCTCTATTATCTTTAATCCCTATTTGGAAGATTCTAGATGTCTCTGGAAATAAACCTGTGGTTTCTATATCGTAAGACATTCTATGAATATCTTCATAATCTTCCATACCCTTAAACAATCTCTTACCTGTTTGAATTAGGAATTGTTCTGAAGGGTTAATAGTCATAAAGTTACTTCTATTCTCTTCAGAAAATGGATCTACACCACCTTCTTTAAAGAATTTAATCAAATCTCCATATGATTTTTTTGTTTGTGCGAGAAACTTATACCCATTAATTAGTCTATCTACTAATTCTTCTCCTTCGATACTGGTGTATAATTCTTTGAAAGATACGGAAAACTCTCTCATCTTTTTCTTAATCTCTCTTCTATCACCACCATATAATTTATCAACATCTGGCGTTTTCATCCACATAAAAGGTCTAAACTTATGTTTCTCAATACGTTTACCTTTTTCTGGGTCGTGAACAATTAGAGATACTTTATTCTCATAATAATTGGATTCTATACCAACTATATATTTTTGTTCATCATACCCCTCTAAATATTCTTCTATTTCTTTAACTGTAGCTTTTTGCATAAAACTTTTTATTACACTTTTTATTAAGTATAACTACAATATATCAGAATTTCAATCTATTCTAATATATTAATAAAAAGTTCTTGTCTTGTGGGTGTAAGTAATGTACCACTACCATCTAAAAAAGTAATTGTGAATTGTCCTTTATATCTACCTGGTTTTTTTGTATCCCTTTCTTTCCATTCATACACTATATAGTATTCAGGATCACAATCTAATTTACAATCATCATCTTTTAATTCTATTTTAGCACTTGAATTAGCTATTCTTTTTGCGTTATTACTTAAATCCCACATAGTAAACTTTATGGTGGCGTTTTGGATTTTATCGTGAAAATTCCTAAAATCATTTCTACCATCATTCACTAACTCCATTTTAAGAACTGGAAGTGTACTTTTTTTGTTTATGAAAAAATCTTGACCCATATTATAATTGTTACTTTATTATAAATATTCAGAGTTATTAATTTAGTCAGATATTTATAAGTATGTCTGATAAACTTAAACAACTAGAAATTAAAAAACTACTTACCGAATACGATTACCTTATCATTGATGAAGAAATTAAAAATGAGATAGTCAATGAATTCTTACCAAAATTTACCGAAGAAATTAATGAATTTACAAATAATATAGAAGGTAAAAAAGAGGAAGAAAAGAAAGAGGTAAAAAAAGATATTAATGTTAAAGAAAATCAACCCAAAGAAAACAAAGTTAAAAAAATCATAGAAGATGATGATTTACCCAAAGAAACAAAAGATAGGTTAAAAAAATTATTTAGAGAAATTGTTAAAAAAACACATCCGGATAAAACAAAATCTGAAGACTTAATAGATGTTTATATCAAATCAAAAGAAGATTATGAAGCCAATGATATTTTAAAATTGGCTTATTACGCTAATAAGGTAGATATAAAAGTAGAATTAAGTGATATGGAAATCCAATTACTTAATGATTTAATCATATATAAAAAAGATGAATTAAGTGAAATAGAAAAATCTTGGTTATGGAAATGGTATAAAGCCAATACAGAATCAGAAAGAGATATGATAATAAAAATGTTTTATTTAGAAAAACGTAAAAAATAATTTTACGTTTTTACCATACTATTCTTGGTTTTTTTGTGTTTTTATAGATATCTGAGTTAAATTCCTTTAAGTCGTCTAATGAAACATTTAATTGTTTCCTCCACTTTGTTATAACTTTTTCATAACCATTGTTATATAACTCACATTCTTCTAAAATAGGATTATCAATACCAAAATCATCTATATCATAAGATGGGTCTGAAATTAAATATAAATCTCTTGTTATATTATAGTATATATCTTTTTCCATAACTTTTAAACTATTTTTATTATAAATATCCATTAATAAAAAAGGGAGTCCCGAAAGACTCCCCTTTTTTTTGTATATGAAATAAATTAATATTTACATATTAGGATAGATAATCAAAGATTATTCTGCTCCACCACCTTTTAATTCATTAGCGATAGCTTCGAACATATCTTTTTTCCCATTAAATTCTACACCAGCTTTTTCACCCTCTTTCTTGATTTTTTCAAATTTAGCATTAGATTCAGCTTCATCATTATTGATTGATTTTATATCAGTATCTATCATTCTTAAATCATATCTAGCCGAAATTAAATCAGATACTAAATCATAGTTAATTTCTTGGTCTAAAGATATAACTTTTTTTGAATGGTCTCTCACATCTTCGATAGATTTTGCTGCTAACATTGCTTCATAAGATCCATCTCTAGATGTTTGAAAATCTTTAATTTTTGATTCTAATTCAGCGATTTCTGCAGTAGATTGTGCTTTATCAGCTTCTTTTTGTGCTTTTGTTGCTTCAAGCTCTACTTGAAAATCATCCATACTAGTTGAGTTTGAATCCAAAATACTTTCGTTACTAATAATCGCTCTATCATATGGTGAACTTGATTTTCCAGCTACTCTAGTACCATGGAATTCAACGATATCACCTACAGATGGTGCTACGTTAAATTTGAATCCAATTTTGTAAGTTCCGTACTGAGAAATGATATAATCACCATCTTCTCTAGTTACAACAACACCATTCAATACAACTAAAAATTCTTCACCTTGTTGTGAAATGATATCTCTAGATTTGAATTCAGTTGTTCTACCATCAGCCTCTTCAACAGAAGGAGCCCAATCAGAATGCTTCTGTTCTTCAACAGATGTTGCAACATCACCTAATTCTGCAGCATACTTTTCAGGTGTGTGATGTAAAAACTCTACATGTCGGTTTAAATCCATTAAATCGTTTCTTAACTCCGCATCACCTTTTTTCGATTCGATTTCAATAATTGCTTCTTCGATAGCATCTTCAACACCACCACCTTGTTGTAATTCAATTAATAATTTAGCAACGTTAGTGTAAGTTTCTGAACCATCTTTTTCAATTTTGATAGTTTGGAAGTTTGTTAAAGCTTCAGCTTTTAACTCACCAGAGTAAGCGTTTAATTGACTTAACGTAATTTTACCTGAGTATTCATTTTCAGGAGTTACATCAACACCAGATAAGATGTTTTCAGTTAATCCAGTTGGTACTACTGGCTCTTCTAATAAAAATAATCTATTTTCCATAATTTTGTTTTTTTAATTATTATGTTATTATTATACACTCGTTTGTGTTATTTATGGCATACAAATAATCATACAAATAGAAAATATAAATTTTTGATTTAAAAATCCTTAGAATAAAGGACTTTTTGTAATAGAAATATATTGTTTAAATTTAAATATTGAACCGCAGTATTTTGTGATTCTATAATAAATATATGGTATTTATAAAAAAGATATTTTTTTAACTTTTTTTAACAATTTTTTTTAATAATTCAGAATATACACCAGTGTCAGGTATTTCGAATACATAATTATGGGTGAATTTATATTCTTTTTCTGGTTCCATTAATATATATTCACCATTACCATCAATACCCAATAAATCATATTTAACATTCTTCATTGTGATTCTACAAGATTCGGTTGGTATTAATGTACATTCACCAGGAAAATCCCATTGACCTCTTTTTGTTATTTTAGCGTTAAGTGAATCAATTATAAAATCCCACTCTAATAAGGTTAATATTTTTTTATTATGAATATGTTCTCTAAGTAAATATACAACCCATTCATTACTCTTTACCATATTAAGATACTCTACCTTATTTATTTTCTTCATTATATACTCACCCCTAATTTTAAAAAACTTTTCACAATACTTTAAAAATTTATCATATGTTTTAAATCGATTAAATCTGGGTATATTATAAGATTGTATAATATCAAATTCTTTTTTACACTTTTCATTATCAAAATCACTTATTTTAAACTCTAACATTTTTTTAACTCCTGGTTTATAATAAAAATTAATATCATCAAAATGATTCTCCAAAAAAGAAGGGATCTCTAATTTTGTTGAATAATAAAAATTTCTAAGGATTGTGTTTAGATTAGGTATTTTATCTTTATCTTTTGTTAATAAGTCTTGAAACCCCATTGTATATAATTCTTTAACTTCTTTTGTTTCCTTAATAGGGTTACCACCATTTTTATATATACACCAATCAACGTATATATGTTTTATTTCATGTAATAATGAACCAATAGATAATCTATTAACATCTAATGTTAAGTAACTAATGTATTTTGATTGTTTTTTATCGAAACCAGATTTTTCGTGTAGGTATTCATTTATATCACCAATATCTATAATCAGTGTGTCTATTGAAAAATCATTATATATTTCAGGTATCTCTTTGAAGTTAATTTTTAATGTTTTTTTTAAAGATTTATCCGAATAAAATGTTCTCATTTTATTTACTACTATATCGGTAGTTTGTTTAACTATTAAAGATATCCCTAACATACACTAAAAAATAAAATGGTGCACCTAAGTACACCATAGTTTTTTACCTATTATTAAAAAATTAAAGGTTGTAAATAAGGTTTTTTAAATTCTTAATAGAATTTGTGTAAGATAAAGGGTTACATGTACCTTCTTCAATTAAATAATCATTAACTAATTTAGTTAATACATCATTTTCCTCAAAAGAAAAAATAGCTTTACCTTTGTTTTTTTCTACACTTAACTTTTGTCCTTTTAATTTTAAAAATGCCGCTAAGTATAAATCAGTTGTTTTATAAATTTTAATTTCGCTCATGTCTTATTACTTTTAATTATAAATATACTATAATTCTTTAAAGTATATTTTTTTTATTATTAATATCTATAACTACATCTTAATTTTGATCCATTTGGTGGTGAGTCATTAAAAGTTATCGTTTTACCTGAAATGATATACTCTTCACCCTCACCCGGATCTTGTAAAACACCATTTAAAAATAGATGTTCGCTATTTGTTTCGGGTATTTCATTTAATATAAATAATTTATTCTGACCATCTATTA
>Ga0228635_1001404_pt1 | contig 11916 bp, 10 predicted proteins | sample 44DmetaG_FD_182699 | JGI IMG/M metagenome (GOLD analysis project Ga0228635, IMG submission 182699) | Seawater microbial communities from Monterey Bay, California, United States - 44D | ecosystem: Environmental > Aquatic > Marine > Coastal | place: USA: California | collected 2016-09-30 | reverse complement strand
AGTTCGATTTGAATACTTCGAGCATTCGGTCCTGTATCGATCATGATATCTATTCGATAATCTTCCATCGCAGAGTAAAGATACTCTTCGACCACATTATTAAGCCTATGTATCTCATCTATAAATAGTACATCTCCTTCTTCCAGATTAGTAAGTAGTCCAGCTAAGTCTCCTGCTTTCTCAAGTACAGGGCCAGAGGTCATCTTCATATTAGCACCCATCTCTGACGCAATAATAAGTGAAAGCGTAGTCTTACCGAGCCCTGGAGGTCCGTGAAGCAACACATGATCTAGTGCTTCCTCACGCATCTTAGCTGCTTTGATGAATATCTCGAGATTATCCACTATCTTTTGTTGACCACTGAAATCATTGAGACCTTTAGGGCGTAATGCCCTGTCCACTTGTTGCTCCTCTGGAGTAAACTGTGATGCAGTAGGATCTAAATTTGGATTCATATGGTAAAGATAGGTAATATCTAGATTATTGCAGCGATTCTGGGCTTACTCTACACTTATAGTCAGAAGTGGTTGTAAAAAAATTCTGAAAATCCAATTGATTGACATAGGCCAAACAATTAAATCCAAATTCTATTTTTACCTGCCAGCCTTCACTTTTCCGTCTACTACTATCCTATCGTTTCTATTTGCTAGGTCCCATATTGTGTGGAATATTAATCGACCCACATTTTGCATTTTATCAAAGTTGATCTTATCTACAGTATCTCCTGGTTGGTGATAATCCTCATGAACACCATTAAAGAAAAATATAGACGGAATCCCTAATCTTGCAAAATTATAATGATCTGATCTGAAGTAATATCTATTTGGATCTTTCTCATCATTATATTTATAATCAAGCGTAAGGCCTGCGTATGTATTATTAGCGTTTTCATTGATCTTATGTAAGTCAGTACTTAATCTATCAGATCCTATTACGTAGATATAATTTGGATTGTCTTCGTACTTTTTATCTACTCTTCCTACCATATCGATATTGACATCAGCTACCGTTTTATCTACATCAAACACTGGATTCTCCGAATAGTAGTATGATCCTAACAATCCTTTTTCTTCTCCAGTGACCAATAGACAAAGCACACTTCTTCGAGGTGACTGTCCCATATTTTTTGAGATAGCTAATGCTTCTGCGATCTCAAGAACAGTAGTAGTTCCTGATCCATTATCGTCAGCACCATTATAGATTACGTCTCCTTTCTTACCGATATGATCATAATGAGCAGACACCACTACGATCTCATCTTTGAGGTCAGTGCCTTCAAAAAATCCGAGTATGTTTCTACCTAAAAGAATGGTAGATTTTCTTAGCTGATTTACAGTAAATGTTGGCTTCAGCTTCGCATCGCAATTCTTACCTTTTTTAGTAATGTACTTTCTAGACTTGATTACTTTTTTGTCTTTGTCTCCGATGATATCCTTTGCCATCGTAGTAGAAATATAAAGGTGATTGGCAAGTTCGGTATTATCTTTTAGTCCATTGGTAAGTGTAACTGTAGGACCTAATAATTTTCTTCGATTTTTGCCTACCATTTCTCTCAAGCCGTCTTCTATTATAAGGACCATTCGCACACCATGCTTTTTAGCTGCTTTAAGTTTTCTGTCAATATCTCCTGTCCAGCTCGACGGTTCGCTAGTACCTGTCAGCCAGTAGCTGCTATCTTTCTTCATTGGCTCACCTTTATTTATCAGGATTACCTTATCTCTCACTTTTACTTTTTTGTAATCGCTATACTCAGGATCATCTATTCCATAACCTAAATACAGTACTTCTTTTGCTTGAAATGAAGCATTACCCGTCTTATCTGGAAACGCGATAAAATCCTTCACTCCTTTATAATCATTGCCATTAATAGTCACTGTATTAGCTTCCCAAGTAGTATAAGTGAACGCAACATCTTGGTAGTAATCTCCATCCATTATCTTAGGTACCCCTAAAGAATTCAAATGACCAGATATGTACTCCGCGGCCATGTCATTACCAGGATGGCCAGTTTCTCTACCACCAAATTCATCTGAAGCTAAAATAGTGAGATGCTCTCTCATATCTTCCGCTGAAATCGTACTAGCGAGTAATACAGATACATCGCTAGTATCTGTATTATAAATGGCACTAGAGTCAGGGGTATTTACTCCACTCACATACTGAGCATTCAACTGTAGCGCAAAAAGTAAGGCTGCAGCTATTGATAGTACTTTTGCTATTCTCATGGTATTCATTGTATTATAATGGGAAAAGATTGACTGAAATTACTCAAGCCAATCTTTCCAAAATATTAATTGTATTCAATTTTAAACTTAGCACCTCATTTTGTTTACTCTTCTCTTATGCCTCCCTCCTTCAAATTCCGTTTCTAAAAATGTTTTAACCATATTAGTCGCTAATCTCTTACTGACATATCTCGCAGGAATAGAAATCGCATTTGCGTTATTATGTTGCCGAGCCAACTTAGCTATTTCTGTAGTCCAGCAAAGTGCAGCTCGTACTTTCTGATGCTTATTAGCAGTCATAGAAACTCCATTACCACTACCGCATATCAAGATGCCAAACTTAGCTTTTCTACTCTCAATATCCTCTGCCACAGGATGTATAAAGTCCGGATAATCGACTGATTCTGGCCCATATGTCCCGTGATCTGTAACCTTGTGTCCTAGCTTCTCTAGATACTTGACTATGTTGTCCTTATATTCGTATCCTGCATGATCACAGCCGATTGATATTTTCATTTCTATTATCTTATTATTTGGGTTAAATGAATCTACTCTAGTTTTTAACAGGTGTTTGCGAAGGCATATATTCCTTCAGTAATCCTTCCATCTCTTTTTGGAAATCAGGATCTTCCATCTGTGAAGATATAGACAACAGATCATTTACTGATCTCAGATCATACCTCATATCATCTCTCCAAGAACTTGATAACACTTCGCCATCAAGAGACTCATAGAATGTCATGTTTTGACTAGTTGCCATCGCTAATATTCTTATATGCTTCTTAGCATCATCATACTTCTTAGCCCTCACAAGCACATTAATAAATGGTATAATACTCGCATCATAGGTGAAGTTATTGTGGGGAAAAGATTCAAAGTACTTGTTAGCTACTAAAGCTGCTCTTTCGTTATCTCTCATCTCTGTTAATTTAGATGATAACCTAAGCATAATCACCTTCATTGCTGTTACCTCTGCACCATAACTACCATTTACATAGGTATCAACAGTATCAAAGTTACCCCACTTCCACTTTGTCATAACATTATCGAATGTCTTATCTATATCTAATCGTCCACTACCATATAATCCAGGAAGATTTCGATCAGACCCACTGTCAAATGGCACTAATCTCAGACCAAGTCCTTCCATCTGCATATAGTCATTCAAACCTAGTAGTTTTTCGTTTTTACAAGTCACAGCAAAATAAATAGCTCGATCCGCAAAGTTAGATCCAATTACATCCAAAATAGCTACTTCATCCTTAAGCAAATACCCTTTACTGTCAGAGAATTTAATAGGAATCTTACCTACTCTATCAATAGTATCTGATGCACTTAATAGGCCATTAGCGATTAGCTTATCCCTATTAGCTGGTATGAATATATTACGTGTGGGTAATGTGTTAAACCTATTTCCTGCTCCATCATCTCTAATACTACGCGAATCATTCATATAGTTTAATATAGCTTCTATAGGCGCTTCAGGATTATTCTCTATCCCCGCTGGAGTTGCGAAATATACTTGATTTTTATTCTTACCTCTATAACCTTCAGCTGGTATTGTAAGCTTTAATGCTGGCGAGTCGTTCACTTTGTTTCTCAGCTTATTAATATACCAATCTACTGCGATCAAACTAAGGTTAACTACTCTCACATCTCTACGGATACCTTCTACCTCTTGCGCGTACCAAAGCGGATAAGTATCATTATCTCCATAGGTAAATATGATAGCGTTTTCATCAACACTGTTGAGGAAGTTCGATGCGTAATCTCTAGAGGCAGTATGATGTGCTCTACTGTGATCATCAAAGTTTTGGAATCCCATAATAACAGGTGCAGACAACACGAGTATTGCTGCCATTCCAGCCGCACCTAGACTTGGCAATGATAGTCGTTCTTTGAATATAGAATATAATGCTGGCACTGCCATTCCTATCCAAATACAGAAAGTCATGAAAGAACCCACTAATACATAATCTCTTTCTCGTGGTTCGTTTGGCGGTTGATTGGAGTAGATAATAATACCCAATCCTGTCATTAGAAAAAGCATCATGATAGCCATAAATTCTTTGGGACTATTTCTTGCATGGAACAGTAATCCGAACAGCCCAAATATCAAGGGTAAGAAGAAATAGTGATTTTTAGATTCATTATTTTTCATAACATCAGTAATGGCATCTTGCTCGTAGTATCCTTCACCAGATCCTGGAAGAACCTTACGCAATAGACTACTTTCATCAAATGCAGATAGTCCTGATTCCCAATGTCCTGCTTTCAGATCCCATGGCTCGTATCCTTGAGAACCGTTTTGCTTACCTACAAAATTCCACATGAAATATCTCCAGTACATCCAGTTAAACTGGTATGAAAACATATATTTCATATTATACATTCCACTTGTCGGCTTGCCTTTATCATTTCCAGTAAGATATTTCTTCCATCTACGGTGTAGCGTTGGTCTACTAGATTCTGTGTGTCCTATTCGAGGGAATGTTATCTGATCTTTACTAGCATATTCATATTCATACTTTTCGTCCACCACTTCATACTTATCTCCTACTAGACCATACCGTGGCGATTTATTAACTTTAATTGGCCTGGCATCAAAGTGCGGTCCTTTTACTAAAGCTCTTTCACCGTATTGTTCTCTGTTGAGATACGGTAATAATCTCATGGCATCACTCGGTACATTCATATTAACAGGTGTATCTGCATTGGCTCTTATAACCACAACTCCTATCGTAGAGAATGCAATCATTATAAGTACCGCTGAGAAACTTAATATATGTAGAAGGTGACTTCCCATACGTCTAGCTAAGTAAAATGCACCAAACGATAAAGCTGCTAATATCAATATAGTAGGGATCAAACCACTGTGAACTCCCATGCCCATACTGTTGACAGTAAATAACTCCATATTAGCCCATATCGTAGGAATACCCACGATAACAATCTTCTGAATAAATCCAATCATGAACACCCCAGCTAGTATACTGAGAATGCCACCTTTGATATTAGGTTCTTTGTATTTTTTGAAATAATATAATAATCCAATAGCCGGAAAAGTCAGTAGGCTCAATAGGTGAACTCCGATTGATAAACCACCGCAAAAGAGTGAAAGCACTAACCACCTATCATTATCTAGATCGTCACTAAGGTAGTACCACTTGACCGCAGACCATAAAGTAAGAGCTGTAAAGAATGTCGACATTGCATATACTTCACCTTCTACTGCTGAAAACCAAATAGAAGATGCGAATGCTGTAGAAAGTCCAGCTACTAGTCCTCCAGCAGCGATAGCTAGATTCTCTCCGTCTGTAGTTTCTCCTTCTCTACCCTTCCAAGAAAGCTTAGTGAGCATGATGGTAACCCAGCAGATCATCATCGCAGCAAGTGCTGTACATAATCCAGACATAAGATTGACTGCAAATGCGATATCAGCAGGGTCATCAGAGAGAATCTCCGCAAACCATGTAAATATCCTTCCGATCAATACATATAATGGTGCACCTGGAGGGTGAACCACTTGTAGTTTGTACGCTCCTAAAATAAACTCTCCACAATCCCACAAGCTACCTACGCGCTCTACAGACATGAAATAAACCACCATAGCCACAGCTAATACTACTAGCCCTGTAATGTTGGATAATCTTTTTAATGAATTCATATTTTATTCTTTCTATCTATCTGAGTGTCACAAACAACAATCATAACCAATACATCATTGTAAAATAGCGTATTAGCCATATTCATTTTATAAATATGTAATTATTATAAGAATGAAAACTATACTTACTTATTATTGATAATATGCCGTTATCATTACCTTGCAAATATATCAAAAACGTTCAGGATTGTCTTATTATTCAATAGTTAGGATAAAACCCATTTTAATGAGCGTTAACGATGATTTCAATATACTGAATTAGACATGAAATAGTGCCCCTAGAAACTAATTCCTTCGCACTGATGCAATGATCATGACAGAATTACCAATTCATTACTCCTCTGTTAAGAGATGTAACTCAATGCAACCATCTTATCTATAAATCGTGAATGATAGGTCTATTATTAGGTGTATTCTTGAAGAAATACTTTTTAATGAGAGATATCTTTAAGATAAAAGGGGACTAGAAGCCCAATGTGGAGCAAATCTCCAAACTACTATGTGGGCCTTACCCTCAAACTGTCGCCCACTTATCAGCTTTCAAACCAAAATTACCGTTTAATACAAACCCAGTTCATCAAATTGAGAATTATCCAAATCGTCTCACTACCTAGTAACATATACGTCAAACTTTCAACCTTACCAAAAACTAAATCTTATCTTTGCATCTTAATACCATTAGACAAAACATGTTATTTAAAGCGCTACTCATTGGAGCCTTGGTGTTTTACTTTTTTAGAATAATAAGTAACTCGCCAAAGATCAAACAAGCACCTACGAAATCTAAAATCAAGAAAAAGGGTGATCAAGATGATTATATTGACTACGAAGAAGTAGACTAGACATTATTATCCAGGGCTTTTCAAGGTCTGACACTGCCATTACTTTATACAATATTGAGCGAAAGACAACCTATAAATATGAAAGAAAATATCTCAGATTGGATCATCGAACGTAATCATCAGTACCTTGTACTCAATAAGCCTGCAGGAATACCTACACAATCAGATAAAACCAATGATGCAGATCTTCTAACTGCTACTCAAGCATACGCCAAGTCTGATCTTAAATTGATCAATAGACTAGATAGACCTGTAAGTGGATGTGTAATTTTAGCGAAATCTAAAAATGCAACAGTACATCTCAGCAACTCAAAAAAGATAGTCAAAACTTATCTCGCCATAGTAGAACCTTCACTGCCTAAAGAGAACGATACAATCGTGGCATACCTTACCAAAGGAAAAACAAACAAAGCTTACCTCAGCGAAGTAGAAAAAGAAGGCTATCGAAAGGCTGAGATGAGCTATAAGCTAATACATACTTTTGATAAATATCAGTTAGTAGAGATTGAATTGCACTCTGGTAGATTTCATCAGATACGAGTAATGCTCTCTCACCTTGGATGTCGAGTCAAAGGTGATGTCAAATATGGTGCACGTAGAGCGAACAAAGATCGATCTATCGGATTACACGCCTGGAAAATAGCATTAGATCATCCAGTGCATGGCAAGATGGAACACTATACATCACCCCTACCTGATAATGATACGATCTGGAAATTGGCTGGAGACATATTGAAATAAAGAACTCTCCTAAACTCCTAATTTCTCAATCACATATCACCTATACTTACAACAATGGAAGCAAAAAGAACAGACGTAAATTCACTTGGAGAATTTGGCTTAATTGATCATCTTACTAAGACATTTAAAAGTACTAAAAAGAGTACTAAAAAAGGTGTTGGAGATGATGCTGCAGTGATGGAATTCGGTAATCTTCAAACAGTGATATCTACAGATATGCTTGTTGAAGGTATCCATTTTGATCTTGCTTATACACCCTTGAAGCATCTTGGCTATAAATCTATCATGGTCAATCTTTCGGATATATATGCCATGAATGCAATACCTAGTCAGATAACTGTATCTATTGCTATATCGAACAGATTTTCTGTAGAGGCAATGGAAGAGTTGTACTCTGGTATACACAAAGCATGTGAGCTATATGATGTAGATCTCGTAGGTGGAGATATGACATCATCACCTACAGGATTAGTAATAAGTATCACTGCTATAGGTTCTGCTCAAGCAGATAAAATCGTTTATAGATCTGGTGCTAAGAAAGGTGATATACTATGTGTAACTGGTGATCTTGGTTCTGCATATTTAGGTCTACAAATATTGGAGCGTGAAAAAAAAATCTATCAAGAATCACCGGAAGTTCAACCAGATCTAGAAGAACAACCATATCTAATCGAACGTCAACTTAAGCCAGAGGCTCGTAAAGATGTAATCGATTATATGGCAAAAAATAATTTAGTACCCACTGCTATGATCGACGTCTCAGATGGATTAGCTTCTGAAGTATTTCACCTCTGTAAAGAGTCTGAACTAGGCGCATTTATCGAAGAATCAAAAGTACCTCTGCACCCAAGTACAGAAGAGATGGCCATCAAGTTCAATATGGATCCTATCACTTGCGCTCTCAGCGGTGGTGAAGACTACGAATTATTATTTACAATAAGTGAAGAAGATTTAGAGAAAGTTAGGTATATGCCCGACGTGTTTATCATCGGTGAAATGTCGGCTAAGAAAGATGGCATTACGCTTCATAGTAGTGGTGGTAATATACATCCATTAAAAGCTCAAGGTTGGAAACATTTTGGGAATGAATAAACTAAAGTAGAACAAGTTACTTACGTCGTAGGACTGAAACAACCTATGTTAAAATGTACCGGTTTGTCAGTTTAATTTACACTATCAAAAATTCACATCAACGACCTACATAAAGATCATAAGAGTACGCAGGTAGATTATATCCAGCATATTAGTAAGCAAACCTTGTGTTATCCCACTCTCCAATACCATCATTAGTCAATATACTCAGGTCAAATACTAAGTATCTATAAAATACATTTCAAAGTCTGATCTCAGCTACCAGTACTTAGCCGTTAATAATTCGATATCTATATCAGATATACAGCTATTACTCAATATTTGCTTATACTTCGTTATCACCTTTGTATCTTGTCCTTTGGTAGCAAGGCTCACTTGCAGAAAACTAACAATAATTATAATGTCCTTTTTCATACTAACTTTTTAGTGCTACATTCGTTTTTTGAATATTATTAAATTATTCACTATGCCAAAAGTATCTGTATTCTGTGCCTCTTCCTCTAGGGTAGAGGCTAAATATCTCAACTCAGCCACGGAACTAGGTCACATATTTTGCGAAGAAGAAATTACTCTGGTATATGGTGGCGGTAGTGTGGGGCTCATGGGTGCCATAGCTGATTCGATGCTTGACAAAGGTGGCGAAGTGATTGGTGTCATTCCAGAATTCATGAAAGAAGTAGAATGGGATCATAAGTCCGTAGAAGATATGCGTACCACTGAAAATATGGCTACACGCAAGCAGACATTCTGGGATCTGAGTGATGGACTAGTAGCACTTCCTGGAGGTGTGGGTACTATAGAAGAAGTAGTTGAGGCTATCAGCCTACTACGATTAAAACGGATGACTATGCCGATGATAATTGTCAACCTTGATGGATATTTTGATCCATTTATTGAGATGCTGAATAGATGTATAGACGAAAAATTTATGAATCAATCCGATCGTACGCTTTGGCAAGTGACAGCGACCGTAGCAGATGTTGTACCTTTGCTCAAGAAATTATGGAGACAAAATACTTAAAATCATATTTTCAAAAAGATGGCATGGAAGCTGGCTGTGATGAGGCTGGCAGGGGATGTCTTGCTGGTCCTGTATATGCCGCAGCTGTGATTTTGCCCAAAAAATTTAAACACAAGCTACTAGACGACTCTAAAAAGCTCACACACGCACAAAGGCTAGAATTACGTACAGTAATACAAAAAAAAGCAATCTCGTACTCTGTCGCTCGACTTACTCACAAAGAAATAGATAGATACAACATCCTCAATGCATCATTAAAAGCAATGCACAAAGCTGTAAAATCTCTAGATACAAGACCTACAAGATTACTTATTGATGGCAATAGATTTATAGATAACGCTAATATACCACACCATTGCATCATCAAAGGGGATAGTATATATGCAAGTATCGCTGCTGCATCCATTTTAGCTAAAACCTATCGTGATGAGTACATGGAAAAACTACACAAAAGATTTCCACATTACGCTTGGGATCGTAACAAGGGCTACCCTACTAAAGCGCACAGAACGGCAATACAAGAGAATGGTGCTTGTATTTACCATCGTAAAAGTTTTAGATTGTATCCTGATCAAGAAAAATCACCCCTTCTAAAGAAAAAACAAGACTTATAGAGTCGCTCCTTCGCTATTTTGAGATTTAGAGAGTTCAAAAGGTCCTCATAGAAATTGTAACACACTAGTAAAACTACAGGTTATGTAGATAGCAATTTAAAATAAGTCTACTCTAAAAATCCATTTCCCCTCAAATTCGAAATCTAGAAACTCCGCGCCTATGTGAGAAACGGATTACTTCTACGCTCTTTCCCAATTGTCGTAATCTCTCCATGCCCAGAATAGACCACAACTTTATCATCAAGTTTTAATAACTGTGTCGTAATGGAATCTATAAGCGTTTTGAAATCTCCACCGGGGAGATCCGTGCGACCTATGCTTCCATCGAAGAGTACGTCTCCAGCAATAAGCTGCATAGACTCATTATTGTAAAGTGATATACTCGCTGGAGAATGACCAGGAGTAAAAAGTACTTTTAGCGACGTATTTCCAAAGGTAAGGATATCATCTTGAGCTAAAAATACCTTGATATCTGGAGAACGCAAATAAGATATACCATACATCTGACTCACTGTAGGTTGGGCATCTAACACGATCTGTTCTCCAGCGTGGCTCGTCAAAGATAATCCATAACGATCAGAAACAAACTTATTACCCAATACATGATCTATATGACAATGTGTATTCACTAAGTGCACTGGCACAAGCGCGTGCTGAGCAATAAAATCTGTGAGCTGCGTTTGCTCTTCTTCTGTATAACAACCCGGATCTACAATGATACAGTCCTTTGTTTCATCATACAACACATATGTATTCTCACTAAATGGATTGAATGTGAAAGTCGCTATATTCATTGAATTTATTTACAGATTTGTTCTTTGAGGAATTGATATGCTTGTGCAAAAAACTCTTCACGAGTTTGGGCGTATTCAGCACTACTATAAATATTTGTATGACCCCCACCCTCAACAGTTACTAGATCATTCTTAAGCCCTATTTCTTGGCATCTATCGAACATAGCTTTACTTCCATAAAGATCGAAATTTATAGGGATAAGTACATTAGGCATACCTACTGTATACTGCACTACCTCATCGGCATCACCGTGAACACTAAATATTGGTGGATCTGTAGGATCTAAAAAATCCAATTTGTACACTGCCCCTGAGAGATTTACTATGCCTTTTACTGTATAGTCATAAGATTGATTCTCTGTACTTCCTGTATTACCTGCAATTCCTCCATTATTATCAATCACACTTCTAAGAAAATCGTTATCAATATCAGAATCATCAACTGCGCCAGCCATTAATGCTGTTATTGCCCCTGCAGAAAGGCCGCCAATGTAAATCTGATCTGGGTCAATATTCATATCATTACCTAGATCAGCACTCATCTTGAAGTGTCTAATCGCTGCTTTCATATCAGCCGCAGCTTTCACAGCTGTATTTATCATGATAGTTGAATCAGGCAATGGGAAAATAGAAGCTAATATCCTGTAGTCAATAGACGCTGATACATAACCTAGCTTAGCACTCTTTCTAGCTAAAAAATGTGTTTGCTCTCTATCACCTGCGATAAATGCTCCACCAAATGCCCATATCATTACTGGTCTTTTATTAAGTGTATCAGTACCTACAGCAGGCATATATATATCCATGAATAGATCGTTAGGATGAGCAGTCTGTTGGTTTTTCTCTGCATACATGACAGTCATGCTATCTAACTCTTCGAATATTGGAGATGTATATCTTTCAGTATCACAGATTGTTTC
>Ga0228635_1001384_pt1 | contig 12011 bp, 13 predicted proteins | sample 44DmetaG_FD_182699 | JGI IMG/M metagenome (GOLD analysis project Ga0228635, IMG submission 182699) | Seawater microbial communities from Monterey Bay, California, United States - 44D | ecosystem: Environmental > Aquatic > Marine > Coastal | place: USA: California | collected 2016-09-30 | reverse complement strand
CTATCGAGGTTGAACTTTTTTGCCATTACTATCTATTATGGTTTTTCTCATAATATGATGATAATGTTAAATAATTATGTTAATTAATTAACATAATTAGGGCCGTGGTGAGTGGAAAATAGGTTCCACTTAATTAGGCTGAAGGCTTCCAATTATTAATAAAATTGTTTTATTGATTTTAGCATGTATGCAAATAGCCAATGCAAATGATCAACGAAATAAAACAAATAATCGTGTTGGCTATTCTCCCGGCTGTTATGTGTCTGATTTTCAAGAGCCAAGCAAGTCAAAGTATATTCTTCCTTACCAGGCCGGCGAAGCGTATACCGTAAGCCAAGGTGTTTGTGGTGGCATCACACATACAAAAGACTATGGTACATATAAACTTGATAGTAGATATGCTTATGATCTTGAAATGCCAATAGGCGCAAAAATCATTGCCTCACGTGACGGTAAGGTTATTAATATCCAGGATTTCTTTTCGAATGATTCTTCTAAAATGGAAGAGATAAACTATATTTTCATTAGACACAAAGATAGGTCAATTGCTATATATTTACACCTGTCACCAAAAGGTGCACTAGTAGACGTCGGAGACAAAGTTAAGCAAGGCGATATGATCGGTATTGCAGGTAACAGTGGATTTACAGGTGGCTTAGCGCATTTACATTTTGATGTGCGTAAAGAAACAACCAAATGTAAACTTGGAGCTGCTAATCTAGAACAGATAAACCTTGCTAAATTTAAACACTGCAAAACAATCCCTGTTACTTTTCAGAATGCAGAACCATATGGCTTACCCTTATTAGAAGGTAGGAAGTACAAAGCTCAACCTTGAGGCAAGCAATAAAAACATCAGCCAGCCTTACTCTTATTAAGACCTTAGTATTATTTGAGCTGCTCTAGACGCTGTTCTAATTGTTCTAAGCGCTCACGGGTGCGTAACAGCACCTGCTTTTGACTATCAAACTCTTCACGCGTAACCACATCTAAGTCTTGCAGCATCGATTGCAGGGCGAGTTTCATCTTGTCTTCACCAAAGTTGCGTAGCTCTTCAACGTCGTTGGGTAATAAGGCTCGGAATTTGCTAATGGCTTCTTCCACTGCGTTGGCATCAAATTTCATTTGGATATGTTCCGTTAAGGTTGCCCTATCTTAGCCTACTCATGTGTCTGCTACGAGTGACCTAAAATAGTGCAGGGCTGAATCATGACGGTGCGCAAAGTTTCTGTGTGATCGGCCTAAAATTTAGCCTAATTATTATAACTTATTGTTTTTAAATGAGTTTTAAAAAGTGGCACGCAATATGCTTTATCTCTGATGTAAATTAATATCGATTGCCAAGAAGGCAATGAAGCAAATACGGAGACATACTCAAATGAACAACAAAATTTTAGGTGCTGTTGCTAGCACTGTATTAGGAACAACTCTTTTAACTGCATCTTTCAGCGCTTCTGCTGATGATCACCAACTGGCTATCAGTGGTAATGCTGGAATCATGTCGGATTATATCTTCCGCGGCATCATTCAAGATGACGCTGTTGGTAATGGTGGTGTCGATCTAGAATTCGGTGGTGCTTACGCCGGTGTTTGGGCCGCTGATGTCGGTGAAGGTATTGAGTATGACCTTTATGGTGGTTATATCCATGAGTTTGAAAGCGCCTATGTAGGTGTGGGTTACACGGCCTACCGCTACACCGAAGCAAACTTTGATGATAACTACGACGAAATCAATTTATATGCCGGCGCAAGCATGGGCGAACTGGCAATTGACCTTGAATACACGGTAGGTGAGTACGACGGTGGTTATTCAAATGGTGGCGACGATTACGCTTTCACAGCAGTAACCGGTAACTACGGTGGCGCTTACATCACTTATGGTGACTGGGGTAAAGATGCCAGTAGTGACCTAGGTAGCTACTTTGAAGTGGGTTACACCATGGAGCTTGGTGGTCTTGAGCTAACAGGCGCTATCGTTGACACAACAGATGCCGACGCTATTGATGAGCCAGATGAGACACAAGCCTATGTATCAATCCACTGGGGTTTTGACATCCTGTAAGGCCTATCGGGTAGTAGCAAGGTGGAGGTCTTCAATACTTCACCTTGCCACTACATAAAAGATTTTCAATCTAGTGTGGTTATCAGTCTGACTATCTGCTGTTTAATTTTTCACTAGGTTGAATAAATCACAAAAACTGATCAATCAATTTGGAGAACGCAATGAAATTGGTTACAGCAATAATTAAACCATTCAAGTTAGATGATGTTCGTGAAGCCTTGTCAGAAATCGGTGTATCAGGAATAACCGCTACTGAAGTGAAAGGGTTTGGACGTCAGAAAGGACACACAGAGCTTTATCGTGGTGCTGAATATGTCGTTGATTTTTTACCGAAGATTAAACTTGAAATCGCTATCGATGACAGTTTAGTTGAAACCTTATTAGACTCAATCACAAAAGCAGCTAACACCGGGAAAATCGGTGACGGCAAGATTTTTGTTTCTGACCTGTCTGAGGTTATTCGTATCCGCACCGGTGAAACCGGCGCTACGGCTCTATAAAAGAATAGGAGAGAATCGTGGAAAATCAAGTAATCGAACTTGCATATGCACTAGATACCTTTTACTTCCTAGTAATGGGTGCATTTGTTATGTGGATGGCTGCTGGCTTCGCAATGTTAGAAGCTGGTTTAGTCCGTTCAAAAAGTACAGTTGAAATTTTAACTAAAAATATTGCGCTATATTCAATCGCCTCAGTGATGTACATGTTATGTGGTTACAACATTATGTATAGCGGCACAGAGAGCACGTGGATGCCGTTAGCATTCGACATGCTGACTTCAGCTGATAACTCAGCGGCAGACGTAATTGCCAGCGGTGGTGATACTTACTACTCTGGTCTATCAGACTTCTTCTTCCAAGTGGTGTTTGTAGCCACTGCAATGTCTATTGTTTCAGGCGCGGTTGCTGAGCGTATGAAGCTTTGGTCTTTCTTATTATTTGCTGTTGTCATGTGTGGCTTCATCTACCCAGTTCAAGGTTTCTGGAAATGGGGTGGTGGTTTCTTAGACGCAGCAGGCTTTGCAGATTTTGCAGGCTCAGGTGTAGTTCACCTATGTGGTGCAACTGCAGCATTAGCCGGTGTTATCTTGCTAGGCGCACGTAAAGGTCGCTATACGGCTGAAGGTAAAGCAGTTGCTATGCCTGGCGCAAATATGCCGCTAGCTACTTTAGGTACCTTTATTCTTTGGTTGGGTTGGTTCGGATTCAATGGCGGCTCTGAGCTGGTTGTTTCGAATGTTGCTGAAGCGAATGCAGTCGCACTAGTCTTTGTTAATACTAATGCAGCAGCAGCCGGTGGTGTTATCGCAGCACTACTAACAGCCAAAGCATTGTTTGGTAAAGCAGATCTATCAATGACCTTGAACGGTGCACTTGCTGGCTTGGTTGCAATTACAGCTGAACCACTAGCGCCTACTCCAGGGTTGGCAACAATCATTGGTGCTATCGGTGGTGTCCTAGTTGTCTTCAGTATCATCACTTTTGATAAGTTGAAGCTAGATGATCCAGTCGGCGCAATGTCAGTGCATGGTGTGGTTGGTCTATGGGGTTTGATCGCAGTTGTTCTATCGAACACTGATGCAAGCTTAAGTAGTCAATTATATGGCGCAGTGGTTATCTTTGGATGGACCTTTGTTACTTCAATGATCGCTTGGGGAATTATCAAGATGGTTGTTGGTATCAGAGTGAGCGAAGAAGATGAGATGAATGGTGTTGATATCGCAGAATGCGGTATGGAAGCCTATCCTGAGTTTGTTCGTAAGTAGCTGTTCTCCTCAGCTAAGTAGTACTGATTAACGCCCCACGCAAATGGGGCGTTTTTTTTCGCCTAAAGAAACTACGATTGCTTCAGAATAAAATTAGGCAATGCTGTAGCTGCCAAGTGGATGCCATAGTTATAGTAGTCAGTATCAAACTCGGCCGCCTTACATTGTTGATCACGCACTAAATGTAATTGATGGCGTGTCGCTAACGTGGCTGACCACCAACCGGTTGGATAGACTGGTTGTGGAAAAAATAAAGTCTGTTGTTTTGCAAAGCCTGCTGTTGCCATCGCTAGTTGCATCTTTTTAGTAATACTCTCCCAATGCACTAAGGGTGATTCACTCTGCTGCACTAAGATCCCATCTGCTGCTAACACACGTTCACAATCACGGTAGAATGCCTCACGAAAGAGCCCTTCAGCTGGGCCGATAGGGTCTGTGCTATCAACGATGATGAGATCAATGCTGGCATCTGCTGCCTGCTGCATCCATTGGATGGCATCAGTAAACTCAAACTGTACTCGACTGTCTTGGTTGGCAGTGCAGAGCTCGGGGAAAAATTCCAAGGATAGCTCGGTGACACGGCAGTCAATTTCAACCTGAGTGATCTGTTCAACTTCTTTATGTTTCGCCACCTCGCGTAAGGTGCCACAATCGCCACCACCAACAATAACAACATGGTGTGGTGCTGGATGGTTGAATAGAGCAGGGTGAGTCATCATTTCGTGATAGATAAAATTATCACGCTGCGTGAGCATGATGCAGTCATCAATCACCATCAGATTGCCAAAGCTTTTAGTCTCAAAAATTGCAATTTTTTGATAATCTGTTTGCTCTTCATGTAGGCACTGAGTAATCTCTAGGGAAAATGCCGTTGCACTATCGGCATGTCGTTCAGAGAACCAGTGTTGTTGATTTGTGAGTATATCCATACTTGTATTAACCGTTATGTACTGTGAGTTATTAAATCATGTCTAAACAGCAGGACGCCCAATGGGGGCCCGATCAGTCTCGCGAATCTTACCGTATTCCGGTCTGGGGGGAAGGTCATTTTGATGTTAATAATGATGGCCATATAAGCGTTAATATTAAAGATAAGGCAGAGATAGATCTCTATCAAGTCTGTCAGCAACTGCATGCGACAGGTAGCTCGTTCCCAGTATTGATTCGTTTCCCACAACTGCTGGATACGCGAGTAGAACAATTAGCCGCTGCGTTTGATCTAGCCATTAGTAACCATGCCTATAGTCAGGCACATCATGTGGTTTACCCCATTAAGGTCAACCAGCAACGTACCGTGGTAGAGCATCTGCTAGATAATCCAGATCATGCTGTTGGTTTGGAGGTGGGTAGTAAGCCTGAATTATTAGCCGCCCTTGCCTTATTACCACAAGATCAGCGTCTGCTCATTTGTAATGGGTATAAAGATCGCACCTATATTCGCTTAGCATTGCATGCGCAGGCTATGGGTATCAATGTGATTATCGTGTTGGAGAAATTAGTCGAACTTGATCTGATTATTGAAGAGAGTGAGGCCTTAGGGTTGAAGCCTAAGCTAGGCGTTAGGATCCGGCTGAATTCAATTGCTGCTGGCCAATGGCAAAATAGTGGTGGCCCAAACGCAAAGTTTGGACTAGAGACATCAGCCCTACTGCAGATGATCGAACAACTGCAGTTAAAGCAATGTTTAGACTGCCTGTGTTTATTACATTTTCATATGGGCTCACAGATTTCGGTGTTGGCAGATTATGAGCAGGGCCTACGTGAAGCAATGCAGGTCTATGCTGAATTACATGCCCATGGTTGTGCCCTAGACTATCTTGATATTGGTGGTGGTATGGCGATTGATTATGCTGCGCAGGGTGATGGTAGTTATTTCTCGCGGTCTTATAGCTATCAACAATATGCCGATTTGGTAATCAGCTGTGTGGTGCAGTATTGCCAACAGTATGAGTTGTCTCAACCACAGATCATTACAGAGCATGGTCGTGCATTGGTGGCGCATCATGCAGTATTGGTTACTAACGTGATGGCAGCAGAGGCTGCAATAGAAGAACTAGAAGAAGATATGGTTAGTCGACCATGGCCACTAGCTATTGCTCAGCAAGCCGATCAGTTACAAACGGCAGCATTAGATCAGCTTGCAATAAATGCTGATGCAATTAATGCTTTTCGCCAGTTAATGAATACAGCATTCCTTGAGCAGAAAATAAATCTACAACAGCGAGCGGATGCTGAGCAATTGATCCATCGAGTGCAACAGCAGTGTGCCAATGCAGAGGGTGAGACTATAGTCGATGCCTCAAAGTACTTTTGTAATTTTTCTTTATTTCAGTCGTTACCTGATATCTGGGGCTTGGGTCAGATCTTCCCTATCGTGCCATTACATAAGCTAGAGCAAGAGCCTAAAATAAACGCTAGGTTGCATGATCTAACCTGTGACTCCGATGGGCAGATACAATCCTATGTTGCTGCTAATGGCATTTCAGACCACTTGAAGTTACACCCACTGCCTAAATCAGAAGATTATCTGCTCGGTTTTTTCTTGGTCGGTGCCTACCAAGAAGTGCTAGGTGATATTCATAACCTATTTGGTGATACCCATACGGTCAATGTGTCTTGCGCTGAGATGGGCGGTTATGTAATCGATGAATATGAAAGCGGTGACTGTGTGCAAGAGTTACTAGCCAGTGTGCATATTGATGCAGAACAGATAACTCGCCGTTGCCAGCAACGCTTACACAGGCAACAATGTAGTGAACTCAGACTAAAAGAGATTTTACTCGAGCTAGATCAAGCGCTAATGAGTTATAGTTACCTTGATTCCCAAGGCCGTATTGCACATCCTATAAAATAGAGCCTTATAAATAGAACCAATTAAAGAAAGAGTTGAAAGCTGTTATGCAATGTTATGTTTATCGTAGTGAACGTAAAAATGATACCTATGTGTATATGAAAGCCGGTGTCGAAACCACAGAATTACCAGAGTCAGTGACTCAATTCATGGGTGACTTAACCAAGGTATTAGAAGTTGATCTAAGTAAAAAGAAATTAGCTAATGCCAATGTTGAACAGGTTATGGCAGCAATAGAGACGCAGGGTTTCTATCTGCAATTACCACCTGAGATTGATGATGTGATGCGTGAAATCGATAAACTGATGCTTGAGAACGACACCTTAAATTAGCTTTTACGACAGCGCTGGGAACAATATTTTACCTCATCCCAAACGGCCGCCCATTTTTTACGCCAAGTAAAAGGGCGGCCACAGCGTAGACAAGTCTTAGTCGCTAGATTGGATTTTTTTAACATCTTAGCCATGGCTGGGTGCGTATTCAGTAAAATAAAACGAGAGATTAATCGCTTTATTTTTCTACAGAGATATCCCACTTTAAGTTGTGTTCAATAGTATCCAGTAACAAACGGATATTCGGGTGTGCATTTGGTGAAGCCTGTTCATCAGCAACATAATCACCAAATAATATCAGCCCCTGTTCAGCCTCAGATTTGCTCAGTACGCCGCTATCTAAAGTAACCGCGCGTAGTATTTTCAATGATGCCTGCTTGCCAGGAATGTTTTCGATGCGATGAACACGCTCACCGTTATTTTCTTTAAACGTGATTGCATTAACGTCCTTATATTCCTCAAGGCTGCTAAATCCGCTGCCAAATGTCTTGTCCATTCTTTAATATTCCAATTAAAAATTAAGTGATGTTGAAAATATTACACTAGTAAAAATTTCGAGAAGTCGGCCTAGGCATTTTGCTTAGCAAAATCGAGCATACGTTTGGTCGATCGAAAGGCATCGACACGAATCTTTTCATCAACCTCAATTTCGTTGCCGCCATTTTCTAATGCCTGTAGAAGATTTTGTAGGCTATTCATCGCCATCCAAGGGCAGTGTGCACAGCTACGGCAAGTCGCACCTTCGCCTGCAGTAGGTGCCTCGATGAATTCCTTATTTGGCGCCAATTGTTTCATCTTATAAAAGATACGATTATCTGTGGCGACAATAAATTGATTGTTAGGCAGTGTCTCTGCCGCTTTAATCAAGGCTGAGGTTGAGCCAACCACATCGGCCATGGCGATCACATCATCAGGTGATTCAGGGTGGACTAAAACAGCTGCATCTGGATGTTGGGCAATGCAGTCTCCCAAGGCACGCGCCTTAAATTCTTCATGCACTATGCAGGCGCCATCCCACATCAGCATGTCGGCCCCGGTGACCTTTTGTAAGTAATTGCCCAAGTGTTTGTCAGGTGCCCATAAAATCTTTTTCCCCTGCTCCATCAAGTGAGAAATAATCTTCACCGCAATACTGGAGGTTACCACCCAGTCGGCTCGGGCTTTTACTGCAGCGCTGGTATTGGCATAGACAACTGAAACGCGGTCTGGGTGTTGATCGCAGAACTCAGTGAATTTATCCGCTGGGCAACTGAGATCAAGTGAACAGGTTGCCTCAAGATCGGGCATGATAATGCGTTTTTCAGGGCTTAATATTTTTGCTGTTTCACCCATAAAACGGACACCGGTAACAACCAGGGTTGAGCCGCTATGCTCATGGCCAAAGCGTGCCATTTCTAAGGAGTCAGCGACATAACCACCAGTCTCTTCAGCCAACTGCTGCAGATCTTCATGTGTGTAGTAATGCGCAACCAAGGCGGCATCCTGTGCCTTCAGTAATGCTTTAATGCGCGCGATCAAGGCGCTACGTTCAGCACCAGCCAGTACTGGAATTCGTGATTGAATATCCGCTGTTAAGGGGATTTGCTGCGTTAGTATGGAGTTACTCATGTTGTCTTCACTGAATAAAAATAAACTAAAAGTAGGTATGACCCTATGGCCATTTAAACATCTGAATTATACTACTAGAGCCTAGCATACATACGTTTTTGATTAAAAAGGATGAATCTTACAATGCGTCTCATAACCGCCCTAATTATTGGCTGTCTGTTCAGCTCTTCTGTTTTTTCTAAGGATGAATCCAGTCTCGATGCGCAGTTGCGTAGCGATGCTATCTTGAAGATCGATGAAACCCTGCTACTCAATAGCTATGTTTATTTCTATGCCGGTAAAAAAGGCTATTCACTACTTTCTTCAGGTAAACCACGGGTTAAGGCGCAAATTATTTTCAGTGAGAGTGGCCTACAGGTTATTCGCTTTAAAAAGAAAAGTAAGCGTTTTGAGACAATTTATAGCTTGCCATATGCGCAATTGGCATCAGTCGAAATTGCTGGTAATTCACCTCTAGTGCGTTTGGTCACTGAGCGTAAAGGGGATAAAGGCTTTGATAGTTTTGAGCTAATGGATACACGTAATGCATTCACACCTAGTTCAAGTAAAACAGTTGAAGCAAAAAAACTGATCTCAGCTGGTATACAGGGCCTCGATGTAAAAACAGTCGCTAGTGCGCCATCTTTATCCAGTGTAAAAATGGCGCAGCAAAAAAAGCAGATAGAGGAATTAGAGGCGCGTGTTCAACGACTGGAAGAACGTTTGGATAGTCTAGCTACGCACTTGGAATAAACGTGAAGTAATACGTTTTTTGGCGAGCCTTTTTTGAACCTGAGTAAGATGGGCTTTATCTTGGCTAGGGCCAATGGTGACACGAAACCACTGACTGCCATCAACGCGTACGTCTTGAATATGCGCATTAGTACCTAATAAAAGCAGCTGAGCCTGTAAGCGGGTCGCTTCTTGTTTGTCTTTAAAAGACCCCATCTGCAAGACAAATAGGATACTTTCATCAGCCAGCTGTTTTACCGCTGTACTTGTACTTGTACTTGTATTTGGTGTGGTGTCGGTTAAGGAATCGACCTCTGGTAGCAGCGTATAAAAAGTGAAATCACGTGTTTCTAATTCAGTGCTAGTAACGACTGTTTCTGCCTCGTTAACTTGATTAAAGTACTGGTTTAACTTTGGGAAGAAGGTTGCACTTAAACCAATAATTAAGCCGGTCATCAACCAGATCCAACCCGGTAAGGGTTGGCTCGCCGATGCCTTTTTCGCAACAGTTTTCTTCTTCGCTGCAGCCATCCTTACATCTTCTCCGGGGCACTAACACCGACTAAATCGAGTCCATTGACCAACACATGCTGGATCGCCAATATTAATTGTAGGCGTGCCTGCCTGAGCTGTTTTGACTCAACTAGAAATTGAGTTGCGTTGTAGTAATTATGAAAGCGCTGAGCTAATTCACGTAAATATTGCACTAAGATATGTGGTGCTTGCTTGCTACAAGCACTGCGCACTACTTCTGGGTAGTCAGCAATCTTTTGCATCAGTTGTTTTTCATTTTCTTCTTTTAATAACTCAGCTGAAACATTCTCAGTCGTTATTGGTTCAAGATTTTGACGTAGCACACTACAGATACGAGCATGTGCGTACTGCACATAGTACACCGGATTTTCATTGCTGGTAGATGTCGCTAACTCTAAATCAAAATCTAGATGCTGCTCACTCTTACGCATCACATAATAAAAGCGCGCTGCGTCACAACCCACTTCCTTACGCAAGGAGCGTAGGGTTACAAATTCACCGGAGCGGGTCGACATCTGTAGGCGTTCTTCACCACGATAGAGGTTGGCAAACTGGACTAATAATACCTTTAGCTTGTCGGCATCGAGGTTGAGTGCCTGTAAGGCCGCTCTGACTCTGGGGATGTAACCATGATGGTCGGCACCCCAGATATTAATGATTTGGTCATAACCCTGTTCGAGCTTATCAACATGATAGGCAATATCAGAGGCAAAGTAGGTTGGTGTGCCATTTTCGCGCACAACTACACGGTCCTTTTCATCACCGAGCTTGGATGAAGCAAACCAAAGCGCACCATCTTTACGGTAGGTATGGCCACTGACCTCTAAGCGATTGATGACTTTTTCTACGCGTTGATCAGCGAACAGACTGCGTTCCGAATACCAATTATCGTATTCGACACCAAACAGGCCTAGGTCATCACGGATATCAGCTAGTATCGTATCGATCGCAAGGTCGAAGAAAACACTATAACCGTCAGCCTTTAGAAGGTTTTTTGCGACTGCAATTAAGCCATCGATATGGGCTTCTTTATCGCCACCCTGTGGTTCATCGATAGGTACTTCAGTATAAAAACTATCGACGGCATGCTGGAACTCAGCGCCATGTGTGCGATGGGCAGTGGCGGCAATATCCCAGACATAGTCACCTTTGTAACCATTGCTTGGGAATACCAGCTCTTCACCGCAGAGCTCGAGATAACGCAACCACACCGAAGTTGCCAGAATATCCATCTGTCGGCCAGCATCATTAACATAGTATTCACGATGCACGCGGTAGCCATTAGCTGCATATAGTTTGGCTAAAGAGGCACCATAAGCAGCGCCGCGACCATGGCCTACATGCAGTGGTCCAGTAGGGTTGGCCGATACGTATTCGATATGTAACGATTGGTTTGCACCACTGTCATTACAGCCAAAGCGTTCACCTGCATCCAGGACCTGTTGCAAGATAGCATTACTTTTTTCTTGCACTAAAAAGAAGTTGATAAAACCAGGGCCAGCAATTTCAACACGTTCAAAGAGTGCATCTTGCTCTAATTTTGGCAGCAGTAGGGCGGCAATATCACGTGGTGATTTGCGCATGGGCTTAGCCAATATCATAGCGATATTACTAGCGAAATTACCGTGTGCCGGATCTTTTGTCCGAGTCACTTGGAAGGCAATGGGGGCTTCTATAGTGAGACTACCGTCTGCGATTAAGTTATCGACAAGACTTTGTAAGCTGCTCTCGATCTGATCCTTCAAAATGGGTTACCTACTGCGTGTTCTGCTGATTGAATGTTTAAGCCTGCGAATTGTAACGCATAAGATTGATGCTGTGTCCTTCCGTTGGCTAATTAAGCCTATATCCCTTCCAATGGATCGATATCAAGATTCCATTGTACTCGGCGTGCTTCCGGTAGGCGATGCAATTGCTGTAACCAGTCGGCAGTGCCTAAGCTTAGGCTGCGGCGACTATTTGCACTAAAGAGTACGACAGCACGAAATTTTCCGGCACGCTTTTCCATCGTGGAAGGTAATGGCCCCATGATCTGTAGATCAGACGCCAGTTGTTTCTGTGCCAGTTGCTTAGCCTGTTGTAGAAACTGTTGCGCATGATCGGCATGGGTAGCGCGTGCGCGTAATAACATCTGGTAACTATAAGGCG
>Ga0228635_1001374_pt1 | contig 12052 bp, 10 predicted proteins | sample 44DmetaG_FD_182699 | JGI IMG/M metagenome (GOLD analysis project Ga0228635, IMG submission 182699) | Seawater microbial communities from Monterey Bay, California, United States - 44D | ecosystem: Environmental > Aquatic > Marine > Coastal | place: USA: California | collected 2016-09-30 | reverse complement strand
ACCAAGCAATGAAATGTAGAGGTAAGGAAAAAAGCATGTAGTTCAACATTTATCCGCGGTTTTTGTGGAGTGAAACGGAACGTAAAAAGTTCCTTGTAAAATTGAAAAAGCTGTTTTTGGATACTTTTTTCAGCTCAAAAAAGTATCAGAAGAAATAATTAGCCCCCAACTTTTACACTTGATATCTAACCTCCCACCAGAAAATTGTCCTGATCCAATACACCACATGCTAAAATTCAAGGATTGACCGATAATTTTGAAAGAATACTATTTACCGAATATCAGCCTTCTTGTGAAAATTTATTAGTGGATATGTTAAACCGAATTCAATTGAAATTACCTTCTTATTTAAACCTAAACAACGTCCGTTTAGAAGAAACACAAACTTCTTATGCAGAGTGGTTTAAAGAAGATAATTAGGATTATTGAATTAATATATTATGAACGTTTACTTGGTTATCGTTAAAAATTACTTTAACCAAGTAAACTCCTTTTTCTAATTGGTCAACATTAATGTTGGTTTGGTTGTTTATTAATTCAACCTCACTTTTTAAAACAATTTTACCCATTACATCAATCACTTCAATTTTTTTGACTTGATCAGCAATACCTACATAAACAGTAAGAACATCATTTACTGGATTAGGGTATATTTTGATTTTTTTCTCATTAACCTCTTTGACACTTAGGAAATCACTATCCACAAATTTAATTGCAAATGCAGGAGTTATTCCAGAAGAGAAGCCATTGTACCAATGGGATTGAGGGTTCATAAAAGAAATGATTTCAATTGGGTTTACACTTTCCGAAAAAGCATAATTATTTAGAGTGTAATCTCTATTCTTATTATAACCAATTAATAAATCAGGGGTAGATAATGGATTAAGGCAAAACAAATATTTAGTATCATTTTCTAAAGAAATAAGATTTTCAAATGGAGCATAAAAATCTCCTGATTGGAGCTCACTTTCAAGGATATAATAATTCTCTGATTTTAAAATTAAATCAGAAAAGTTTTCATTGATATTTTCTAATTCATCATTGAAGTTATTGTTCCACTGAAAACAAGAAATTAAAATCTCTTCTTGATCAATGTCATCTAGCTCATTTTTAACAGAAAAAAATATTCCTTCTGCCGCGATTTCGCTGGCATTGGAGTTTTCAAACTTGATACATTGAGTAAAGGAAGATAGATCTGAAACAGCAGAAGTAGTATAATGATTAGTAATTGGCTCACCAACTGAATCTAAAGGACAAAGTGAGAACCTGTTTTGCGTTATTTCAAAAGTATATTTTAGAGTATCATAATATTTATCTTGATCAGGGTTTTCAGGAATATCTGTATAATAAACCAATTCATACTTCCCTATATCTAAATTATCAAAAGAAAAATCTGGAAGGTCAAAAAAAACAGTGTCTCCTGATGAAACTAAACGAGTTAACGAACATTCAGCAAAAACAGAGTCTAAATAAATAACTTTTGCATGTAAATTGGCAGCTGAAATATCATTAGATCCTCGGTTTATCACAAAAGCACCTAAATCTATCCAATAAGGATTAGTAGCTGACACCATAGATTGAGGTGTCGCATATTCATGTGGTATTAAAGTGTAATCACTATCCAAACTGAGGTTATATTGGAAATAATTCTGAAGATTTCTTAACACAACATCTACTGATGTTTCATTCATTGCTTCTCTTAAAATAGCTCCATCACTTTTAGAAATTAAAATAGCTGGAATATTTACAAGGTAAGCTGTTTCTCCACCTGTCATAAAAAATAGTTCTCCATCTTCGTTATTCACAATAACAACAGCTTTAGCCCCATTTAATTGTGCTTGGTATATTTTATCATAAAAAGAACACTCTCCTCGATAAATAAAAGCAATTTTATCAGACAAATCTTCTGTGTATGTCTCACATCCCAAGGTATCTTCTTCTATCAATTCTAGACTTCCCTCAAGCAAAAAACCTGGAGCTTCAATATCTCCCCCCCAAGCATCTATATAACTTGAATTAGAGGTATAAGTAAAATCAAATGGCTGAGAAATAGTAGATGGATTTACTACTCTAAAATCTAATTGTGCATACATACTAGAAGTAATTGCCAATAAAAATAATACAAGGCAATTTTTAGATCCAATAGATATGTATGTTAATAGAAATTTCATGACATGATTAAGGTACAAATTAAGCTATTTTTTGTGTTATTTTACTTCCAATCAATTGATAGGTATAACACTTTACTATTTATTGTTTCAAATAAGTAATTCCGTTACCAAAAATTAAGCTTTCAAAATTAAATTTTTCCCATTCTTCTCCGGAAGGTGAAATTGTAACAAACTCTATCCCATCCTTTTTTAAGGAAGTAAATGCTTTAAATTTGTTAAAAGAAGAAGTACCTGTTTCGTAATCAAATTGCTGAACAGTTAATTGTTTCCCATTAAAAGTTAAAAGTGTAGGAACAAAATTTCCGTTTTCTTCATAATTTAAAAAGTATTGATTATTGGATACTTTCTTAAGAATATTTCTACTTTTTGACCCAATCAAATATTCTCTATTTAAAATTCCAAAATGATACCTTTCCTTTTCCAAAACACATGGTAAAGAGTCTTTTGTTACACCGAAAATGAAACCATTTCTTACAGTGTATTTTGAATTCTCTCTAACCATCTCTCTTGAAACAGATGTAAAAGTTGTTGAAATAATACAAATACCTTTTTCATTAAACTCGTATGTTGAATTCGTTTCTTCTGAATTATAAATTCCAAAATGAATTCTATCTACTGAAGTATACTTTTCTTCTAAAGGGGGAAGCGCTTCAGTAAAATCATAAGAAACTTGACTAATACCCAAAAATGTAATAGAAACAGTAATTAGAATCGCAATTAATTTCATATCTTCAAATAAAATTTACGTAAAGATGCAAAAAAAATGGCTATTGAAAGTCCCACCGAGTCAGACAAAAATTCAAGAATTACGATCAGAATTAAAAATAGATAGAATTGTATCTAGTTTACTTCTACAAAGAGGTATTTCCTCTTTTGAATCTGCACAAGCTTTTTTTAGACCAAAATTAGAGGATTTACACAACCCATTCTTGATGAAAGATATGGATCTTGCTGTAAGTCGAATAGAAACAGCATTTATAAAAAATGAAAAAATTTTACTTTTTGGAGATTACGATGTAGACGGAACTACTGCTGTTGCGCTAATGTATATTTATTTAAAAGAACAATATCCAAATATTGAATTTTACATTCCAAATAGGTATTCAGAAGGTTATGGAATTAGTTATCAAGGCGTTGATTATGCAATAAAAGAAGACATATCCCTAATTATTTCCCTTGATTGTGGTATAAAATCCAACGATAAAATTAGTTACGCAAAAGAGAATGGAGTTGACTTTATAGTTTGTGACCACCATAATCCTGGAGAAAAGTTGCCAGATGCCATCGTTCTTGATCCTAAAAGGAAAGATTGTAATTATCCATATAAAGAACTTTCTGGATGTGGAGTAGGATTTAAATTACTTCAAGCATTAACGATCGAATTAAACTGGGATGAAAAACAATTGTTTGAAAATTTAGACCTAGTTGCAATCAGCATAGGCGCTGATATCGTTCAGATAACTGGAGAAAATAGAATACTATGTTTTCATGGAATGGAAAAGCTTAATAAATCTCCAAGACCAGCTTTTGAAGAGTTATTTAAACTAGCCAATAAAACATTTCCTATTTCCTTAACAGATGTTGTATTTACCATAGCCCCTAGGATTAATGCTGCTGGAAGATTTTGATCAGGTAAACACGCTGTAGAATTAATGGTATCGAATAACTTAGAAGAAATTGCATCAATTGCAAAAGAGATAAATGAAGACAACCTCGAAAGAAGAGAATTGGATAAAGAAATAACCTCTAACGCACTAGGTATAATAGAGGAAAATGAAGTATTCAAATCTCGGAAATCTACAGTCGTTTTTAATGAAAAATGGCATAAAGGAGTTGTTGGAATTGTTGCCTCAAGATTAATTGAAAAACATTTTAAACCAACAATAGTTCTCACAGAGTCAAATGGTAAAATTACTGGATCTGCAAGAACAGTAAATGATTTTGATATCCACAGTGCTCTGGTTGAATGTGAAGAATTATTAGAACAATTCGGAGGCCATAATCATGCAGCAGGAATGACACTCTCAAAAGAAAAGCTAGATGAGTTTGTATTAAAATTTGAAGATGTTGTATCCAAAACTATTGATCCATCAGATTTAATTCCTCAAGAAAATGTGGATCTAGAAATCACTTTTAATGAGATTTTTAGCTCGAATGAAAACCGAATGAAAATACCTAGATTAAAAAGAATTTTAAATCAGTTGGAACCCCATGGACCAGGGAATATGAAGCCTGTTTTTATGAGTAAAAATGTATTTACTACAGATGTCAGACTCTTAAAAGATGCTCATTTGAAACTATCAATAACTCAACCTAACACAGATGTTGTAATCGAAGCTATTGGTTTTAATATGGCTGAAAAAATGGATCTAGTAGCTGCTGGTTTACCTTTTGATATAACCTTTACCCTTGAATCTAATAAATGGAGAGAGAAAGAAACATTACAATTAAATATCAAAGATATCCGACCAACTATTTAATCTACAATTATAAAATCTTAGTAAGACCTATTCCAATTAAATGCCTCATTGAATTGGTTTTAGATTCAATGTTTTTAAATTCGGTGGTTAATCCTAAATAAAAATTATACTGAGGAGCTAAAATCCAATCGTTTTGTAGTTCGATATCATAAGATAGTCTAGCAGAAATTCCAAAATATAAATTTCTACGAGTGTCAAAAAAGTCACTATCCATTTTTATTCTTTCTTGACCTTCATTAGCTCTATATTTAACATGTTCACCTACAATAGATTGTGCTAAAAGATAGCTAAACTGTCCTCCCAGATTAAACCTAATGTTCTTCTCTAGTTTAACATTAACAGGAAAAATTCCAGCGTTAACAACATATTTATTGGATGTAAAATTTGAAGTGCTCCCTCCCAACAAATAGCCGTCTTCTACCGCTACATTACCTTTGTAATTAGAAATGCTAACTGTAAATCGCATTGGTATCGAGTCAATTTGAATATTCTCTATACTAACTCCAAATTCAAAACCTATTCCAGTAGTATAGTTAGCCTCATAATAAGTTAATTTATCATTGTTTTTAAAATCATAAAAATGATTTCTATTTAAGCCTCCAAAATAACCTATTCTTTGAGCAAAAACGGAACTAAAAGCAAACAGTAAAATTATAGTCGAAAAAATCTTAATCATGATTTAATATTTTATTTAAAACCAAATATATACAATTTATTTTATTGGAATAAAAAAGCGAATAAAGTTAAAATACAACTCAAGTGTTAAAAACATACTTATAACCTGAGGAGTTCGATTATTATTTTATTGCCATTATCGGATAAAAATTACACTATCGAATTAGTAAGAATTCACTTTTTCTTTCTCTATTCAATCTAAAACGAGACATCCTTATATAAAAAAACCCAGTCTGAAAAAGTCAAACTGGGTTTTAAAAAGTGTACTGTTATTAATAATTTTCAGGCATTTCTCTAGTGAAAGCTGGTATTCCAGTAATATCCATTCCTGTGATTAACAAGTGAATGTCATGCGTACCCTCATAAGTAATTACAGATTCAAGATTTGCCATGTGCCTCATCATTGAATATTCACTAGTAATTCCCATTCCTCCATGAATTTGTCTTGCTTCTCTTGCAATGCTTAAAGCAATTTCACAGTTATTACGTTTTGCCATAGATATTTGAGCAGAAGTAGCTTTTCCTTCATTTCTTAACTGTCCTAAACGGAAAGTTAATAATTGAGCTTTAGTGATTTCAGTAAGCATTTCAGCTAATTTCTTTTGTTGTAATTGAAAAGCTCCTATAGGAACATTAAATTGAGTTCTTTCATTACAATATCTCACAGCTTGATCATAGCAGTCCATAGCTGCACCAAGAGCTCCCCATGCAATTCCAAAACGAGCAGAATCTAAGCAGCTTAAAGGAGCTCCTAAACCTGATCTTCCTGGAAGTATATTTTCTTTAGGAACCTTAACGTTATCGAATATTAGCTCTCCAGTTGCAGAAGCTCTTAAAGATAGTTTTCCGTGCATTTCAGGAGTAGAAAACCCTTCCATTCCTCTCTCAACAACTAAACCATGTATTCTTCCAGTCTCATCTTTCGCCCAAACAACAGCAATGTGTGCAAAAGGAGCATTAGAAATCCACATTTTAGCACCATTCAAAATCACGTTTTTCCCATCTCCAGCATCTTTGAAATTACTAATCATTCCACTTGGGTTTGATCCATGGTCTGGTTCAGTTAAACCAAAACATCCAATCATTTCTCCTGTTGCTAATTTAGGAAGGTATTTTTGTTTTTGTTCTTCAGAACCATATTTCCAAATTGGATACATTACCAAAGAACTTTGTACAGATGCAGTTGAACGTAAACCAGAATCACAACGTTCTAATTCTTGCATAATCAAACCATATGAAATTTGATCTAAACCTGGACCCCCATACTCCTCAGGAATATATGGTCCAAAAGCACCTATTTCTCCCAAGCCACTAAGGATGTGCATAGGAAAAGTTGCATTCTCATAATGTTCATCAATAATTGGTGACATTTCTTTCTTGACCCAAGCTCTAGCAGCATCACGAATCATCTTGTGTTCTTCCGTTAGTAGATCGTCTAAATTAAAATAGTCGGGATGTGTGTATAAATCTGTTTTCATAGTTTTAATTTTCTATAAGTATTTATCTAGTTCAAAAATAATCCTTTTTTTTGTCATGCAAAGAATTATTCTTGAAAATGGAGTTAACTTTACGTTTTTATAGACAAGTTTAAAAGTGAATTTTATACAACAAATATTTGGTAATGTCAGTATGGATGCTGTTCCTACTTACCTTTCATTAAAAGAGGAAAGTGTTTCGCATACAATTATACCTTTAATTGTTATTTCTTTTGTTTTAATGACAATAGCTAAATTTTTGAATACTTCTATTTTTAAATCTCTTTTAAAGTTACTTTTTGCAACTAAAAATTTTGATCAAGTAATTAAAGAAGATTTGAAGCTTGGTTCTGTAAGCTCAGTCATTTTAATTGCGAATTATTTCTTTACAGCTTCTAGTTGTTTATTTTTAAGTTTATATAGTTCAATTGATTTAACAATAAGTCAACTTTTTATTTTTTCTTTACTCCTTCCTTTTGGTTTGTTGTTGATGCAATCACTTAGTTTTTGGTTAACAGGTTCGATGTCTAACGAAATAAGAGTTTTAACCCATCCTATTAATGAAACATTTGTTGTAATCGAATTAAGTGGTGTTCTTTTATTTTTAGTTTCCTTGATATGGGTGTTAAACCCTAATTATTCCAATTTATTATTTCAGTTTTTTGTTGGATTTACTTTTTTAGGCTATGCATACAGAACTTTAAAGAGCTTTTACTGTGTTTTACAAAGAGGTGTAGCTTGGTATTATATTATTTTATACCTTTGCACTCTCGAAATTCTACCATTAGTAGTAATTTATTATTATGTAGGTAGCAATTTCTTTAGGTAATTTCAAATGATTATTAAAATTTTGAACGGTGGCTATTAAAACAATTTTGGTATCTCAACCAAAGCCTGAAGGTGTAAAATCGCCATATTTTGATCTGGCAGAGAAATATAAACTGAAAATAGATTTCAGACCATTTATATTTGTAGAAGGAATACAAGCTCAAGAGTTCAGGACTCAAAGGGTCAACTTAAACGAACATACCGCTGTAATTCTTACTTCTAAAGCTGCAATTGACAATTTTTTTAGAATAGCAGATGAAACAAGGTTTACTGTCCCTGATACAATGAAATATTTTTGTATATCTGAAGCTGTTGCCTATTATCTTCAAAAATATGTTAGTTACAGAAAACGTAAAATTTTCTTTGGTAAACAAACTATTGACGACTTAATTGATACGATTAAAAAGCATAAAAAAGAGAAGTTTTTATTGCCTTGTACTGATATCTTAAGGGATAAAATTCCTATGACTCTAGAAAGTCACGGAATTCCATTTACGAAAGCTGTTTTATATAGAACCGTTGCAGCAGACTTATCTGATTTGGAAGATGTGTCTTATGACATGTTAGTGTTTTTTAGTCCTGGTGGAATTGAATCTTTGATTAAAAACTTCCCAGATTTTAAGCAAAATGACACTAAAATTGCTGCTTTTGGTCCAACTACTGCGAATGCAGTTTTGAAAAATGATTTAAAATTGGACGTTCATGCACCAATGCCTAACGCTCCATCTATGACAGGTGCAATTGAGTTATTTATCAAGGAACAATTAAAAAATAAATAATCGGTTAGCGAGTTTTTCCGTGAATTTATACTGTTAAATTGTATGAAAACACAGAATCCAACCAGTAATATTTAAATTTTTAACAAAAACTGAATTAATAGTTGTATTTTAGTGTTGTTAAGATTGTTTATGATCTTGAATAATTTTAATAATGAACATTTAAAACACAACTATGAAAAAACAATTACTATTTGTAGGCGCTTGCATTTTTTCAAGCGTTCTAACTTTTGCACAATCTACACCAGTTAGTCAAACTGTTGAATCAAAAAATGTAGTTCTTGAAGAATTAACAGGAATATATTGTGGTTATTGTCCTGATGGACATAAAATTGCTCAAGGAATAGCTGATGCAAACCCTGGAAGAATTGTTTTGGTTAACATACATGCTGGAGGATTTGCAGTACCTTCAACTGGAGATGTTGATTTAAGAACAACAGATGGTACAACAATAGACAATTGGATGGATCCTTCAGGGTATCCTTCAGGGTCAGTTCAAAGAAAAGTATCAGGAGGAGAAATACCTCAAAACAGAGGGGATTGGTCTGGAATGGTTAATACTGTTTTAGCTCAAACATCACCTGTTAATGTAGCTTTAGATGCAACAATAGATGCAACAACAAGAGTTGTAACTGTAAATGTTGAAATGTACTATACATCAACTCAAAACCCAGGTACAAATCATTATTTAAATGTTGGAATTCTTCAAGATAATATTGAAGGAAGACAATCTGGGTCATCTGCAAATCCAGCTCAAGTGTTAAGTAATGGTAATTATCTTCACAATCATGCTTTCAGAGGTTATATTAATACAGGAGCAGCAGATGGAGATATGTTTGATGCAACTCAATCAGGAGTAATTACTAAAACATATACGTATACTTTACCAGCAAAAGTTGGTAATGTAAATTTAAAAATACCTGATTTAAAATTTTTCGCATTTGTTGGTCCAGGAAGAAATACAGCTTCTACAAGCGAACTTTTTTCAGCTGCTGAAGTTACTCCAACTATCGTAAATACTCCTGGAGCAACTGCTCAAATGGAAGGGATCATAAATTCTTTCAATATAGGTTGTGAAACATCTGCTACAGTTAGTCCTACTGTTGAAGTTTATAACGTAGGTCAAGAAATAACTTCATTAAAGTTTGCAACATCAATTAATGGTGGAACTGCTTATGAATCAACTTGGACTGGAAGTATTGATACATATGATACAGAAGAGATTACGATTTCTGGAGTTCCGAATTTTGTTCCTAGTATATATTATAACAATGTAAAGGTTGATATTATTGAAGTAAACGGAGGGAGTGGAAGTATTGCATCAACATATTCTGCTACTTCAACTATTTCAAAAGCTAAAACTGTTACAGGTGCTGAACTTACAGTTGAAATTTATACAGATAATTACCCTGGAGAAACTTCATGGGAGATTTTAAATTCAAATAATGTTGTTGTTGCAAGTGGAGGCGGATATATTCCATCAACTCAATCAGCTGCATCAGTGGATGCTTTAAAAACAAAAACACATGATGTTCTTTTAACAGAATCAGATTGTTACAGCTTTAAAATGTATGATTCTTATGGTGATGGAATGGCATATGGATCTAATCCTGTCGGAGGTTTTGGTTTCAAAATAAAAAAAGGATCTCAAACTTTATATTCAGTTGTTTCTAATCCATTTGAAGTTTCAACATCTACAGGTAATGGAACGGAAAAATATGAATTAATAGAAGGGGTATTAGATTTTACATTTGACGAAGCTTACTTGGGTCTTTCTGATTTACAAAACTCAATTAATTTAAATGTTTATCCTAACCCAGCTAAAGAAAATGTTTCCATAAGTTTCAATGCTGATAACAAAGATTATACTATTAGTTTAGTAGATGTAACTGGAAGAATACTTAAAACACAAAATTATTCTTCTTTAAATGGAAGTCAAGTTATTGATTTAAATTTAGAAGGTATTTCTTCAGGAAATTACCTTATTTCTATCCGTTCTGAAAATGGAGTTGTAAACAAACAAGTTTCAGTACAGTAAAAATAAAGTTATAATTCTTTCTTAAAAAGTGGGTATCACAATATATTGTGATACCCACTTTTTATTTTATAACATAATATGAAATTTTTTTATCTAAATAAATTATATTTTTTCATTCTCTTTTTTGTTGTTTTATGAGCACTAAACCAAAAGATAAACGTAAATAAATACGTTTATGTTAACAAGCCTATTATTCAGTAATTTAAGTATTCTATTTTATAACAATCATTTTTTATAATAGATAAATAAAACTATAAGGTCGTAACACATAACGAACCGCTTAAACAATTGATAATGAAATAAATATGAGTGTTATGTGTTGTTATTCAATAACGTTTACGTAACTTTGTCTTAACGTTATATTAACATTGGTCTTGGTTTTATATTATTTTAATTCAGGACCTACAAAAATTTACAATTATGTCAAATACAAAATCCTTAAAGAAAGATTTAAAGAGTGCTTTAAAAAAAGTAGAAGCAAAGAAAAAAGCAGCTAAAAAGGCTAAAAAAGCAGTAGCTAAATTGGCAAAAGCTTTCAAAAAGAAAGAAGCTAAAAAAGCGGACGTAAAGAAAGCGATGAAATTAGCTAAGAGTAAGAAGCAGCAAGTAAAAAAGGCTTCCAAAAAAGTTGATACTGCTAAAAAAGCACTTAAAAAAGTAGCTTAATAATTATCTACCTATACTTATTGTAAAGTCGTACTAGTTTTTAGTGCGACTTTTTTTATGCGAACTTTTCCACTATAACTAACCCATTGAACATATGTTATTATTCAGATTATTACCTCTATCTTTAGAACATAAAATTTAAAATACTTTCAATATGTCTTTTTCTTCTCTTGGGTTATCTCCTGAATTATTGAACAATATTGCTACTAACAACTATGAAAGTGCTACACCTATTCAAAAAGAGGCAATTCCATTTATTTTAAAAGGAAAAGATATTCTTGGAATTGCGCAAACAGGTTCAGGAAAAACTGCCAGTTTTGTGTTGCCAATTTTGGATCAATTTCAGCACTTAGGAAAAGTCAAAAATCGACATGTAAATGCATTGGTATTGGTTCCCACACGCGAATTAGCCATTCAAGTAAATGCTGTTTTTCAACAATTTGGAAAGGATTTACCGAAACGAATTAAAAGCATGGCTGTTTATGGTGGTGTTTCGATTAATCCACAAATGATGGGAATGCAAGGAGTAGATATTCTCGTTGCTACACCTGGACGTTTATTAGAACTCATTGAAAACAAAGCTTTATCGTTATCAGAAGTTCAAGTATTGGTTATTGATGAAGCGGATAAAATGCTGAATTTAGGTTTTAGAGAGGAGATGAAACAGATTTTCAAATTGCTCCCTAAAAAACGTCAGAATTTATTATTCTCAGCTACTTTAAGTGAAGATTTAAACGCAATGAATGCTGTTTTATTAAATGATCCTCATGTTGTTAAAGTAGTAGAAAAAGAAGAGAATCTTGATTTAATTCAACAAATTGCTTACACTATTTCAGATGAAAAAAAAGGGCCTTTCCTCCGTTTTCTAATTAAAGAAAATAACATGAACCAAGTATTGGTTTTTACTTCTTCTGTTCATAGAGCAGATAATGTAACAACTAAA
>Ga0228635_1001355_pt1 | contig 12177 bp, 8 predicted proteins | sample 44DmetaG_FD_182699 | JGI IMG/M metagenome (GOLD analysis project Ga0228635, IMG submission 182699) | Seawater microbial communities from Monterey Bay, California, United States - 44D | ecosystem: Environmental > Aquatic > Marine > Coastal | place: USA: California | collected 2016-09-30 | reverse complement strand
AAGACATTCCTTATTGACAAAGAAGGCAATATTGCTGCGATCAATCCTAGGTCCAACCTAGAAGATCAAGTGAAAAAGTTTTTATAGCACCTCTCTTTGAAAACTGATAAAATAAGTCCCTGTAACGATGTCAGTTACAGGGACTTATTTTTGGTAACATTTTAACAATGCTAATTAGTCTTTTTAATCAAAACATAATTTTTAAACCCAAATCTTACACCACTATCAATGAGTAGGTAACGCAAGTTCCGTTTCTTCCTATTCTGATATATCTATTTGCCCTTTAATTAACGACTCAGCCTTAACAGTATCGATTTGTGGAATTCCTTTTATTAGAATAATAAAATAACTAAGCTCAATTGCATATACCGGAATAATTTTAATTACTCCTTTACATCACGGCCGCTCTAACTCTTACTAATTTTTCTAACAACCCTTGAAGCTGATCTAATGGCAACATATTAGCTCCATCACTCTTAGCTATACTTGGATCTGGATGTGATTCTAAAAACAGCCCATCTACACCAACAGCCACAGCAGCTTTAGCTATTGTTTCTATTAAAGCAGGCTTACCTCCAGTTATACCTGTTGATTGATTAGGTTGTTGTAGTGAGTGTGTACAGTCCATAATCACTGGTACTCCTGTCTCTTGCATCAGAGGTATACCTCTGAAATCTACCACCATATCCTGATAACCAAAAGTAGTCCCACGTTCGATAAGCCCTACGTTGTTATTCCCACTTTCTATCACTTTATTCACGGCAAATTGCATTGACTCTGGACCCATAAACTGTCCTTTCTTGATATTCACGGTCTTGCCCGTTTTAGCGGCTGCAACAAGTAGATTAGTTTGACGACACAGAAATGCTGGAATCTGCAGAACATCGACATACTCCGCAGCTATTGTTGCTTCTTCGTCTGTATGGATATCTGTAGTCGTCGGAAGATCAAAGGTTTCTCCTACTTCTTTTAATATTTTTAAAGCCTTCTCATCACCAATCCCTGTGAATGAATCGATAGAGCTCCTATTGGCTTTCCTGTATGATCCTTTGAACACATAAGGTATCTTGAGATCATCTGTGATACGTTTTACTTTCTCTGCAATGGACATTGCCATATCTCGTCCTTCAATCGCACAAGGGCCACAAATAAGAAAAAAATTGCCAGAATCTAAATGTTGAATTTTAGGGATATTGATTATTGTATTATGCATTATTGTCGCCTTGAATATTTTAAATAAGAATTACAAAGATGGTAAATATGAGTTTTAAATTTATTGTATCTACTTTATAACCAGTATTTTACCTACACTAAGCTTATCTCCTACATTAGCTATGTAAAAATATGTGCCGCTATCTAATCCTTCGATGGCAATCATGTCACTAGAGCTCTTAGTAACAGAAATAAGTTTTCCAGAAATATCATAAAGTTTCAAATTACTTATTATTCCTTCAGATACACTAAGTGTAAAATCACCTTGATTCGGATTAGAAGCTACATTAATATCTATTATTTGATCCGGATCGTAAGTAGATGTAGTTAATACATTCACTAACCAGCCAATCTCAACTTTACACCCCATGGAATCGGTAACTATCAAATCATAGTACTGAGTCGTATCGTTCCATACTATCGGACTTCTATCCGTTATATCCGATATATTATAATCTGGTGACCAAAGATAGTCACTAGGCCAATTGCTCTCAGCGATAGAGTAAATTCCTGTAGAATCTCCATTAGCAATGGCAGAAATTGGCTCTTGCGATGTATAGGTCCAATTAGTAGAATATATATCCATAGAATCAACACAAGTAACACCTGTAGAAGTAGTCCCAGTTAAGTAGAAGGTCTTTTTCGGATCATTTAAATAACCAACTTCAGAGTTTAGAATAGTGGTATCCGAAAGCATATCAGAAGCATAAGTAATATTACCCAAATCTGAAATACTAGGATCAGTTGTCCAAGTATGAGATACTATATTACTAGTTAGCAATTGCCCTATAAGAGTATCTATTGATTCATCTAAATCGTGACATAAGATCACATCATCTCCAGCATCCACCGAACAAGGTATATTCATAGCCATCTCTACTGCAGCTAAGACATCTATTCGTCCGTAGCCATAATAGAAATTAGGAACGTCCATTGACGATATATCACCACACACTGCATCATCTATTAATGTTACTGCCGAACTTTTTAGGATATCCTTGATCACATCTACCTGTCCAGCGAGGTCTGGATTGGCACTGATAATAAGCGCTACAGCTCCAGCCACATGAGGGCCAGCCATACTTGTACCTCCCCAATTATTAAATCCTCCTTGATGATCGATAGACAATACGTTAACTCCTGGAGCTACTACGTCAGGTTTGATCCTGTAAGAACTATCAACGAGTACAGGTCCAATACTACTAAATCCTGCTTTTGTATCATCTTCCCTAGAAGCTCCCACGGCAAACGAATTTTCGAATATCGCTGAAGGATTACTTATCGTTCCGCACGAACTGCCATCATTCCCGGCTGAGACAACTACCACAGTACCTGCTGCAGTCAGGTTATTAATCACAGTCTCCATCATGAAGAAATTATCAAGATTACAGCCTTCATTTGGAGGACAGCCCCAACTATTATTAATAACGTGAGGTGATCTTGTAGGATCAGGATTTTGCCCATTGATATCTGTAGGTGCTAGAAACCATTCATAGCACTCTGTATAGGTAACTGGGCTTCCATAACCTCTATCCATATTACGACAAGCGATCCACTTGGCATCAGGTGCTACACCTATCTTGAGAGTATCATTTCCACCAACCATCGTACCCATAGTATGAGATCCGTGAGCGTGATCATCACAAGGCTCTGTGCTATCAAGTCCACATGGATTGTTGGCGGGATCATTATCTGAGTCTCCGTGCATGGGATTCAGCTCATGTATAGCATCGTGCCAACTGTAATCATGTATGACTGTATCTGAGCTATAGCCTTGATATTTAGTAAGTATCGCCGGATTATCATAGTCATATCCTGTATCTTGACCAGCTACGATTACCCCCTCACCTCTGATTCCCATTTCCCATACAGTATCGGCTTTGATTTGCCTGATACCCCATTCAGCATCAGTCCTCATTGTAGCGATATATTCATCATTCGTATAAGGTCTTTCCACTCTGGTCTGTACATTAGGTATTATCCGATCTATATCAAAATTCGACGCCATATATTCAGCCTCGTCCAATGTCATCCATGCCTGCATACCATTAAAAGCAAAAAATGAATGATGCTTGATACCTTTATCTGCTATATGAAGCTGAAGTAATCTTTGTGATTGAGCCGAATGAGCTTTCAATGATTGATAGACGTATGTAGCTTTTTCATCCTTGGTCATACCATTAGTCTTGTCATATAGATCTAATTGATCATTCATGACTATGATACATTCTACTCTATTTTCATTCTCCCACTTATTAAATAAGTCATTTGAAATGGTCTGAGCCCATAATGGATTCAAAAAAACTGAAGTAATAACCAGTAGCACTAATTTTGCCATAACCTTGGTATGATTTAGTTTAAGTAAAAAGCTTTATCGTCTTTTACATATAGCCAAAGTTAGTCATAATATTGGAGGATTGAAGCGTTGAAGATTGTATATAAGTGATTTAGTTTATAGCCTGCGAAACATCTTTCTAAATCAACTTTGGGAGGTCTGTTGACAAACTAGGTTTAGTAGCACATTAATACAAGTCAAACACATTAGGTTGACCTATTAAATACACTTTAATAAAGATCAAACAAGAGCTTGCTATCTCTACAACTCTATTGAGGCTTTAAATTGCATTATTATTAGAGCATTGAAAATTATACAGTCCTAAGATTAGGCTCAAATACATCCTTGTATAGTATGATATTATCATATTCTTTTTTGAATTCATATTTCAGCACATCAAATGTTGTGACTATCCCAACCAGCTTATCGCCATCCATAACCGGCAATGCATGGAATCTATTATCTAGAAATAGTTCTGCTGCAGTACCTATTTTATCATTGATACTGATCTTCACTATCCGTGTATTCATTACGTCAGTAACAAAAGTCTCATTTGGGTTACTACTTCTATGATTCCATAAATCATATGTAGTTATTAAACCGATCAAATTTCCCTCTTCTAACACCGGTAGATGGTGAATACGATGATGCTTAAACAGTGATTCCACATCAGCAATGGTATGTTTTGGAGAAAGCGCAATAGGATTTTTAGTCATAATGGTGTGTATAGCTTCATTCATCATAGGTCCAAGATATTTAGCGCATTATAAAATAAAAAAATATTTGAACTTTAATTTAAGAAACAATATTCATTTATTCTATTAAATTACAGTTTATAATATCTAAAAATATATAAAATACCATATTTTAAACAAAAAATATTTGATATAATCGAATAATTTTCATTCGACTCAACACTTGTTGATATTTAGTAAGTTATACATATTTAAAAATATATCCCAATGAAAACAACCTACTTTTTCCTAATAGATTATGGCGCTTCTAACCATTATTAGCCATTCGTCTATAATTGAAGTAAGATCGTCCATCACTTCGGCTTAGTTAGCTAAACTAAATTGTACATTTGCATTCCGGTTTTACTAAACCGAGAGCTAATAAATTCTAGCATTATATAAGAACCTTAGACGATACATATGGAACGCAATAATATCATTGCTTTTATCTTAATATTCATGACCATGATTATGTGGTCATATATGAATCAGCCTTCGCAAGCTGAAATAGATCGACAAACTACCATACAAGACTCGATAGCGCTTGTGTCCGAACAAATAAAGCTAGCAACAATAGCAGAACAAGATAAAATAGCAGACGCTATCCAAGAACAAGCAGTCACTATTAGTGACTCCGCTCGCCAACTACAGAATACTGCTATCTATGGATCTTTCGCTCCAGCAGCAATTGGGTCTCCTAAGACTTATACCTTGGAAAACCCTAACGTGAAAATTGAATTTTCCAATAAAGGGGGGAATATAATTTCTGCACATCTCAAAGATTATAAGTCAAGTGCTTTAGTAGATGGAGAAGATGTAGGTTACACACCACTATACTTCATGAATGATGGGCGTAATAGATTTAACTATAAACTAAGCACTCCTAAAGTACCTGCACGTATGATCAATACGGAGGAATTGTATTTTACTCCGACACAGTCAGGCAATTCTATATCATTCAAAGCAAAGACTAGTGATGGAGGGTATATCGAACAATCATATACTCTTGCTGATGATGGCTACAACGTAGATTACGACCTCAATCTAGTAGGTATGAATCAACATTTAGATACTGGCCGTAAAAGTGTCACACTCGAATGGGACAGCTACCTCAATAGACTTGAAAAGAACAATAAATTTGAACAAACATACTCAACGGTATATTTCCGTGACAATCAAGATGAAGATGTAGATTACTGTAGATGTGTATCTGACGCTGACGAAGATTTGTCAGAAGATAAAATAGATTGGATAGCAAATGTTAATCAGTTTTTCAATACTTCTTTGATTACAACCAATACCCCATTCACTGGCGGCAAGTTTGAGACCAAGATGATTGATCAAGAGTCTGATTCAGATAAGGCTCTAAAACTGATCAAATCAGAAATAGAAATGCCATACGACCAATCTGCCAATCAGAGCATCAATATGAAAATGTATATCGGTCCTAACAAATTTGAAAATCTAAAAGAATATGGAGTAGAATTAGAAGAGATCATTCCATATGGTACTTCTATATTCGGATCGATCAATAGATGGTTCATTAGGCCGTTTTTTGGTTTCTTGTCAGGGTTTATAGGGAGCAAAGGTATTGTGATCCTAGTATTGATCTTCCTCATCAAGATGGCTCTCTACCCCCTTATGTATAAGATGTTGGCTTCACAGGCCAAGATGGGTGCACTTAAGCCTGAGATTGCTAAACTGACTGAAAAGTATAAAGAAGAGCCACAAAAGAAGCAGATGGAGACTATGAAAATCTATCAGCAATATAGTGTAAGTCCATTTGGGGGATGTATGCCTATGATCGCGCAGATGCCCATTTGGTATGCCATGTTTAGATTCTTCCCTGCATCGATAGAATTCCGTCAAGAACCATTCTTATGGGCCACCGACCTTTCATCATATGATGTATTTTTCCAACATGGTATAGATATTCCTTTTTTAGGAAATCACATATCACTATTCACATTACTTTGGGCAGTTACTACATTGATATATACCTACTACAATACTAAACATATGGATATGTCCGCCAATCCTGCGATGAAGTATGTACAGTATTTTATGCCTGTAATGTTCTTAGGGTTTTTCAATAGTTATGCTTCTGGATTAACAACGTATATGTTCTTCTCTAACTTGATCAACATTTTGCAAACAGTTATCACTAAGAAATTTGTCTTTGATGATGAAAAAATTCTAAGTGAGCTTAATATTCAAAAAGAAAAACCGAAGAAGAAAAATTCATTTGCTCAAAGATTACAAGAGCAAATACGACAAGCGCAAGCTCTTCAGGAACAACAAGCCAAAGCTAAAAAAAAGGGTAAGAAGTAAATATTTTTTTGTTATCGTAAATGAGCAATACTGTTTCATTCTAAAATAAACAGGTCAATAAATCAACTGCGATAAATAATAAGTCATCAACCAATTTATTATTAGTCTTTATTATGAATAAGGTAGGAATAATCGGTTCTGGAAGTTTTGGTATCACGATATCTAGTCTAATCGCTACCAACTGCGATGTATTAATCTACTCCCGCAATCCAAAAACTAGAGCATCTATCAACGATGATCATTTCCTTAAAAATACTAAGCTGAGCAAACAGATCATTGCTGTTGATGATATGGCTAGGATCTGTGAAGAGTGTCAATTGATATTTCCTATTGTTCCTTCATCCGCATTTAGAAGTATGATGAAAGATCTGAGTAAGTACCTCACGCCGTCACATATATTGATACATGCTACCAAAGGTTTGGATTACGGTGACAAGACTATAGCTGATTTAGAAAAGGCATCATTTGTCAGAAGTGACATCCATACTATGTCTGAGGTAATCCAACAAGAGTGTTCTGTAGTAAGAGTAGGCTGTCTGTCAGGCCCTAATCTAGCCAGAGAGATACTAGATGGCAAGCCTGCAGCGACTGTCATTTCATCAGCCTTTGATGAAGTAATCAATAAAGGGAAGAAAGCTTTAGCCTCAAATAGATTTTTTGTATTCGGATCACATGATGTTACTGGAGCAGAATTAGCAGGTGCATTTAAAAACATAATTGCAATAGCCTCAGGTATCTTGGGTGGACTCAATATGGGTAAAAATTTACAAGCGCTTTTAATTACAAGAGGGCTCAGGGAGATGATACAGTTTGGAAGTTCCATGGGTGCGAGTGCTAATTCGTTTCTAGGTAGTGCGGGGATCGGGGATCTTATCGCTACTGCTACGAGCACCAATAGTCGCAACTATACTTTCGGCACAAGATTAGCTGCCGGAGAGCCGTTACAAGAGATACTAGACACTTCAGATGAGATCATCGAAGGACTAAGGACACTGATGATTATACATAGATTAGCCGAGACTGAAAATATAAAATTACCAATCACAGAAACACTATATCGAGCGATTTACGAAGGTCTAGACATCAAGGAATCTATCTCTTGGTTGATGAGCTACCCTACGGCTCCTGATGTAGACTTTATCTAGAATACAATTAGCATTATGTGGCCAATAATATGGGATACTGATCCAGAAATAATAAAACTATTTGGTAATATTTCTATCCGATGGTATAGCTTACTATTTGCAGGAGGCTTGGTCGCTGGATTTCAGGTATCCAAAAATCTGTTTCTTACAGACCGCTGGTCAATGGAAGATATAGACAAGTTAGCTTTATTTGTTTTCATAGCAACTATTCTCGGTGCTAGGCTTGGCCACTGTTTGTTTTACGAACCCGACTATTATTTGAGTCATCCTTTAGAAATGCTCTTACCATTTACCTGGAAAAGCGGATCATTTGAGATGACTGGATTTAGAGGTTTGGCCAGCCACGGAGGGATCTTTGGAGTACTATTAGCCATATGGATTTTCTCAAAAAAATACAACAAACCAATTTTTTCTATTCTAGATATAGCGGCGGTTGGAGGTTCACTTGCAGCAATTTTCATACGTCTTGGAAATTTCATGAATTCAGAAATTATTGGAAAAGCAACAGGGTCTGATATAGGTATTGTATTCAAGAAAGTAGATTCTATTCCTCGTCATCCTGGCCAACTTTATGAGGCTTTCGCATATTTCACACTCTTCGTAACCCTTTTTTATTTATACAAAAAGAAAAGGAATTTATTTGAGCATGGTTTTATTTTTGGCCTATTTTTTACCTTATTATTTATAGCTCGATTTGTTATTGAGTACTTCAAAGAAAATCAAGTGGGTTTCGAAAATGGGTTAACATTCAATATGGGGCAACTCCTGAGTATACCATTTATTATCGGCGGACTGATTGTGATGTATAAGAAACGAAAAAAAACAGAGCTTAAGGGTTAATACCAAAAATCTAAAAAAGTACTCATTCATTTTTGTCAAGTAAGCATCAAACAAGGTTACTCTAAGAAATTATTCTTAATCACTTAACCGAATGATTTTAGGTTTAATCTGTCTTTAATACTCTAATAGATCTAATCATTTTGACGCAATAAAAAAATTAGAACAGTCATAATTATTTGATGAACGATTAAGTTTACATTTATAAAGACTAGAAATATAAGTCTGTATTACATTCTAAGTTCGAGGTAATCAAATTGTCTATATTACTCTTGATCACAAATACTATACTTTAGTTAATTAGGTCATATCTCGAAGGATCGCACGACTAATCGAATAAACTTAAACTAAACGTAAGGACTATACCTTTAGGAGATAAAGAGGCCATTCACTATCTTCACACTCTATGGAGAACATTAAAAACATATCCTGTCCTAACTGCAATCATACATTCGATGTGGAGCAGGTACTCTCTGGTAAGCTGGAGAGAGAGTATAAAGAGAAGCTCAAGCAACAAAGCATGGAGCTACAATTGAACTATAAAAAGAGGGAAAAGACGCTAGAGGCTCAGAAAGCAGACTTTGAAAAGAAGAGAAAGAACGCAAATGAAATGATAATGGATCGTGTAAAGAAAGAAGTAGCTGCTAAACAAGAAGAGTTAGAAAAACAAATGGCTGTAAATGAACAAGAAAATAAAAAGAAACTCGCTGAGAAAGAAGTTGCCTTAAAATCTAAAGTAAAGGAAGAGTATGACCATAAACTCAAATCGCAGGCTGAAGAACTTGAAGAAAAGCGTATGCAACTACTCAAATCGAGAGAAAGCGAAATAGAACTAGTGAAAGTAAAGCGCCAAATGGAAGAGCAAGAAAAAGAAATCGAATTGCGTATGCAAAAACGCATGTCGAAAGAAATACAAAATAAAGAAGAGCTTCTCAAACGTAGATTGCAGGAAGAACTAGAAACGAAACAAAAGGATAAAGACCACCAAACAGATCTTGAAAAGCGTGAGCTACTCAAGCAATTAGAAGATCAAAAGAAGCTTGTGGATGAGATGAAACGTAAAGCTGAACAGGGATCTATGCAAATGCAAGGAGAGATACTAGAGCTAAAAATAGAAGAGATATTAGGTAAAGAATTTCCATATGACTCTATCGAAGAAGTGCCTAAAGGAATTAGAGGTGCAGATTCCATCCAGAAGGTTTATAATAAAATGCAGCAGCATTGTGGCACAATCATTATAGAAAGCAAACGGACTAAAGCATTTACATCAGATTGGATCCCTAAACTCAAATCAGATCAGAGATCAATATCTGCTGAGATTGCGGTATTAGTAACTGAGACTATGCCCAAAGGTGTGGAATCATTCACTGAGATAAATGGTATATGGGTTTGTAGTATCAATGAATTGGTTGGTCTCATATATGTACTTCGTCAGACGCTTATAAAAACTATGGCTGTCAAAAGCTCTCAAGTCAATAAAGGTGATAAGATGGAGATGCTCTATTCGTTCTTGACTGGGGAAGAATTCAAAGATCAAATAAGTGCTATTGTAGAAGGATTCTCAGCAATGAGACAAGATCTTGACAAAGAGAAACGTGCCATGAATGCTATCTGGAAGCGTAGAGAAAAACAGATAGAAGTGGTAACTGATAATACTATCAATATGCACGCGTCTATCAAAGGAATCGCTGGAAAGTCTATACCTGCCATACAGCAACTGGAATTGGGTGATGGACTTAAGATCTTAGGTGAGTAAGTAATGAGAGATGAGAATGATATGACGTATTATCATCTTTGGCGAGTGCAAAGAGAAGAAAGTTAAATGACTTTTAATTTACTCTATGCTGTATAAATCAAGTTGTCTTTTCATTATTGGACGAAACAAAAAAGGAAAAAAAGATAACATTAGCATCATTGGATAACCATAAGGTAACATAGGGCTCTCATCCTTGGATTCAAGAATCTGATATGGTTTACCACCAATATGATGGTGGTCAGAATGCCTAGTTAATTCAAATAATAATACCCTTCCAATTATATGATCTGAGTTCCACGAATGTCTAGCATTTACCCTTTCGTATCTACCATTAGCCAGCACTTTACGCCTAAGTCCATAATGAGCAAAATAATTTTGGGCTTCTAATATAGAAATCCCAAATATAGCTGCGAAAAAATAACATCCAGTCACAAATAAGCCAAAGAAGGAAAATATACAAATTAATAATAATATCGGTAAAAATGTGTAGACAAGCATTGGGTTAAAGTTAGAATTCTTACCCTGTGCCTTTAATCTCTTTGACTCCAGCTTCCATGTTTTGAAATATCCTCCAATTTGAGATTTCACAGCAAAAAAATAAAAATTATCGTCCTTCTCTGCCGAGGTTAAATCTTCTGGAGTTCCTATATCTTTATGATGTCCACCATTATGATAGGGCACAAAGTGATTTTGAATTGATGATGTAAGTAACACTTGGGCCAAAAACTGCTTCAATGGATTGTTAGTTTTATGACCAAGTTCATGTCCGACATTGATACCAACTACCCCTAGAATCGTTCCCATCATAAATATTCTAGCTATTATGTCAGCGACAGCTAATGTAGGGTCAGAAATAGACACTAAAAAGCGATACATGACAAAAAGATGAAGCGGCACCATAATGTAAAGTACTAAATCATAGAAAAAATCATCTCTGGCCAATTCTTTCTCAGTCTCGACAAAATTATACCTATTTGGAGGAAAAATTTGTTCGCTGATTGGTACAATTACATAAAGAAAAATAATACCAAAATAAGCGTAGATACCCGTAGTGCTAAATGAAAAGAGTGCTAGTAATGGCAGAATGTATGCAGCGAAGTATTTAATTTTACCCATAATTGAAATAAATTTATAAACAAATATATATAAATCGAACTATAAAATACAATATAGTTCTATAATGCCCGGGTCATTGTCTTTCAAGTACCAAATTGGGATTATACGTGTTTGATGTACATTTACTAAGCAATTAATTAAGCTAACTATTAAAAATCTTAAAGCAATGGGACGAAAATCCTTATTGAAAAAACGCAAAAATATTACCAGCAAAACTCATAATTGGCTAAACCACCTGTTAGAGGGTCTTCAGTATGAGAACTTAGAGCAATTGACTATGGATAATATTGCTTGCATAGCTGGAAAGAGTAAATCAACTATCTATGAATACTTTAATAGTAAAGAAGAAATATTACAGGCCGCATGCCAAACGAGAACAAAAGTGATATTTGATTCCTTACTTAATCTTAGACAACAAGATTTAGACACTGTAAGCCTATATGCACAATTAATTGAACTATTTGCAGCAGGTACGTCTGGTATTTCCTTGTCGTTTTTACAGGATATTAAGCAATACTACCCTACAGTATGGTTGGTAGTAGAAGAATTTACAGACAGTTTTGTAAAATTATTAAAAGACCATTATACAAAAGGAATAAAAGAAAAAGTTTACAATTCTGTTTCAATAGAATTACTAGGCAATATCGACAAGCTATTTGTCACACAAGTTGTCACTAATCCTTCTATTTTCTCTGATGATAAGTATACCCT